>ERZ809074.2280-NODE-2280-length-21654-cov-11.797398_pt1 | contig 21654 bp, 21 predicted proteins | sample MGYA00520795_ERZ809074 | MGnify/ENA primary metagenome ERZ809074 (study PRJEB31570, sample SAMEA3212989) | Homo sapiens | biome: human-gut; feature: human gut; material: fecal | place: Sweden | collected 2011 ...
TATTAGGGAAGGGCTGCGGGGAATTAAAAAATCTCGTTTTTAAAGAAAAAAAGATGAAAATAATAAGCTCTCTTTTTCCGTAACAAAAGAGAGAGGACGGCGGGGAAAAATCATGGTATACTCATAAGCGAAAAGACGAGGTACAGACATGGATTGGCTGAAAGGCTTAAACGAAGCGATGAAATATATCGAAGAGAACTTGGAAGTCGCAATAGACCTCGATACAGCGGCAAAACGAGCTTATTGTTCTTCGTTTTGGTTTCAGAGGATGTTCTCTTATTTAACCGATCTTCCTCTTTCTGAGTATATCCGCAGGCGCCGTATGACAAAAGCCGCGCTGGATATCCGCAACGGTGAAAAAGTCATCGACGTGGCGTTAAAGTATGGCTACAATTCTCCGACGGCGTTCAATCGCGCGTTCCGCAGCGTCCACGGAATCGCGCCGAGCGAAGCGAAAAGAGAAGGCGTATCGCTGATCGCCTGTCCCCCGCTCGTCTTTTCGATTACGGTCAAAGGAGAAGAAGCAATGAATTACAGAATCGAACATCATCCCGCATTCAGAATTTTAGGACAAAAAACTCATTTTACAAACGGAGTAGAAGAGTCTTTTCAAAAAGTACCTTCTATCTGGAAGGAAGAGAAGAAAAAAGGAATTATTCCCCGCCTTTGCGGATTGATGGACGGAGTGCCCGATGGGATATTAGGCGTTTGCACGTCTGCGCCCGAAAAGGAATTCGACTACTATATCGCCGTCGCAAGTACAAAGCCCTGCCCCCATGGATTATCGGACCTCCTCGTTCCCGAATCGGATTGGGCGATATTCGAATGTACGGGTCCTATATCGCAGGCGATTCAGAATATGCAGAAACGGATCGTGAGCGAATGGTTGCCGACATCGGGATATCGATATGCCGAATGTCCGGATCTGGAACGATATTTTGCGGAAGAAGATCACGCGGAAATATGGATTCCTGTCGTCAGAAAATAACATCAAAATTAAATAGCAAACAGATAAAAAGGACGCATAGATCCGTTAAAAAAGCCGATTCGCCTATAAGGCGAGCCGGTTTTTGTCTATTTTCAAGAGAGAAAGCGGAGATACCCAGCCATAGATGATAGAATAAAAGGATGCAAAAGAAATTTCAGAGGACGGGACACGTTGTATAAACAGTGAAAGAATTTCCCGTCCTCTTGTGGCTTTGCGAAAAGATCGTCAACGGACGCAAAGACAGAGGGCGGAGCAATTGCATATTTCCGAGCAAGCGGTATACAGCGGTATACAAAGAGGAGCGCAGCAAAACGCTCATCGATATAGCCTTCGCGTCCGAAATTTATGCCCTTTATAAGATGACCGCCGATGAATTCCTGAATGGAAAAGTGGAATCCGACGACAAAGCGGAAAAAAGTAAAACAGCTTTTCTCACAAGAGGGGCGAACTCATTTCTACGCAGAAAGAACTTTTTAAACAAAGCCGTATAAAAGAAAGTACGAAACGCGGCAAAGCGTAAATATGGCTTTTATTCTTCTTTCGATAGATTGATTTTCGTCTGCATGATTTTGGCGCACCGCCTGTAATGGTCCTTCTCCGCGTTTTTTCGCTTCGTTTTTAAGAGGACTCGGTTTTCAGAATTTCTTTTTCTGCCGTCGAAAAAAGTATTGCGGAAATCGCCTTCCTCCTAAAGGATAAAAATAAGACGAAATATCTTTTTTACTACTAAAAAATTGCGGTATTAAAAAATTTTTCTGTATTTTCACATAAAACGATTGACATTTTCTTGTCAAATACAGTAAAATAGTAATAAGCATTTCAAAAGGAGATTGAACGTGGACGCAGACGGCAGTAGTAGGCCATATTCGCTTTTTACTTCTGTTTTAATTTCGAATAGATACCCGATTTGAGCATAACTTGTACGTTTTACGTACGAGTTATGCCTTTTTGTATTTTCAAATTAAAATTTCAGGAAATTTATTCGGAGTTAAATCATTATGATTGGAGCAATTATTCTACAAGTAGTACTTATATTTCTCAACGCGGTATTTGCCAGCGCGGAGATCGCGGTCATTTCCGCCAATGAAACAAAAATGCAAAAAATGGCGGAAAAGGGCGATAAACGTGCGTCGCGCTTGGTAAAGCTTACCTCTCAGCCCGCAAAATTTTTATCCACCATACAGGTGGCCATTACGTTGGCAGGCTTTTTGGGCAGCGCCTTCGCCGCCGACAATTTCGCCAAGCCTTTGGTGAAAATTTTGATGAATACGGGAATAAGCATTCCCGAGAGCGTCGTCAATTCCATCTGCGTTGTTCTCATCACGCTGATATTGGCATATTTCAATATCGTTTTCGGCGAACTCATCCCCAAACGGATCGCCATGAAAAAAGCGGAGAAAATGGCGCTCGGGTTGTCGGGTATTTTGAGATTCGTTTCGGTGCTCTTTGCGCCCATCGTCTGGCTGCTTACCGTTTCCACAAACGGCATTCTGCGCCTCTGCGGCATCAATCCCAATGAGGAAGAGGAAGAAGTCACGGGCGAAGAAATCATGATGATGGCGGAAGCGGGCAGCGAAAAAGGCTCGATAGACACCGAAGAGAACGAATTGATTAAAAATATATTCGAATTTAAGGAATTGACAGTCGGAGAAGTCTGTACGCACCGAAAAGATACGGATATTTTGTTCATGCATAAGACGGACCCGGATTGGAAAACGTTGATTCACGCGACCCGCCATACCTATTATCCCGTGTGCGGCAAGGACATAGACGACGTACAGGGCGTGCTTTGCACCAAGGATTATTTCCGTCTGGAAGATAAATCGCGCGAAAACGTGATGAAAAAGGCGGTGACGCCCGCCGTGTTCGTCGCGGAAAATACACCCGCCAATACGCTTTTTTATAAGATGAAGATGACGCGGGAGTACTTTGCCGTGGTCGTGGACGAATACGGCGGAATGAGCGGTATCGTCACTCTGCACGATCTCCTCGAACAACTGGTGGGGGAACTTACGGAAAAGGACGACAAAGCCGAATACGAAATCAAGCGCCTCGGCGACGGGGAATGGGAAATCACGGGACTTGCGCCCATCGATAAAGTGGAAGAAATGCTCGGTGTCAAGCTCCCGGAAGAAGAAAGCGAAGAATTTGAAACGTTCGGGGGCTACGTGTGCGGCATGATGGGGACATTGCCCGAGGACGGCTCGACGTTTGAATTGAGTACGGAACAAATGAATATCCGCGTGCTCTCGGTCGCGGAACGTTGTATCAAAAAAGTTATCGTCACGCTCTTAACCCCCAAGACCGCCGAAGCGGCAGGCGAATAATCATAAAAGAGATTGTTTTTTTAAAGCAAAAAAGCCGAACGCCAATCGTTCGGCTTTTTTCATAAATCGAAATAAGAAGAGCCGCCTTTTGCATTGCGGGAGAAATGTGAATATTTGATAGGTAAGGGATAAGAAAAAGTTTTTTGACTTACTCTTCCAGATAGGGGAGCATCATATTCATCGTGTCAAAGACGCGGATATTGCACCCGAAATACTCGTACTCGGGCGGTCCTCCCGTAATTTCCGAGATTTTTCCGTCCAGGCAAAAGCCCTGCCCGAAAACGAGCGCCAATTTTTTTGCCAAAGTTTCTTCCAGATAGCCGAGAATGCGATTGAGTTCGATGCTGTATACATAGACGTTAAACGGAAATTCGTCCAGCGCAATATGGACCAATTGTAACTCATCCCCGCTCCGACTCTGCGCAAGGGCGCCCTGACGCTCCCGTTTTCCCACTCCGTGCGCCTTGCAGCAGACGGGAAATTCCAGACCGTATTTTTTGCATTTGTAACGGCGGATCCACTTTTTAAGGAAACTTTGTATGCTTGTCCGTATGCTCATATATCAAGTTTACCATATTTTATGGAAAAAGTAAATAGTCTGAGAGAAAAAAATTATCATAAAATGTCAGAACGGAAACGTTTGATAATCTCTTGACTCGAAAGATAAATCGTGATATAATAAGTCGGAAAATATAGGAAGGAAATATTTTTTAATATCGAGTATTTCGAAAGCGAACGGCTTTGCGCTCCTCCTCGAAGGGGGGAATGAACGCACGGCGAAAGTGTTTTGCATAGTGAGGAAGACGGCACGGAGAAAAGACAAACCCCATACATAGGCTGCACAAGCCGAAAAGAAAGGGAGGAGTACGGCAAATGACTTACGAAAAGACGAAGACATTTTTAAACGAAAAGGGGCAGGGACAGCTTTTGCGTTTCTATGACGAATTGGAGGAAACGGGAAAGAATCGGCTGTTGTCGGAAATAGAGAAGATCGATTGGAGCTTTGAGGAGGTACTCAAAAATCCCGAGGATCTGAGCGGCAAAAATCGCCGTATCGAGCCGATAGAGGGACTTCGCCTCGAAGAGATAGAACTGCGCAAGGGGGAATTTCGGAAGGCGGGACTGCGCGCGCTTCAAGAGGGCAAGGTTGCCGCCGTACTTTTGGCGGGCGGACAGGGAACGCGGCTGGGAGTGGACGGTCCCAAAGGCGCTTACGATATCGGCATTACGCATCCGCTGTATATCTTCGAACAGCAGATGAAAAACCTCTTGGAAGTCGTCGAGGAATGCGGAACGTATATTCCGCTCTATATCATGACCAGCGAAAAGAACGACGCGGAAACAAAAGCGTTCTGGAAGGAGCAAGGCTATTTCGGATATCCCGAAAAGGAAGTTCATTTTTTCGTGCAGGATATGGCGCCCGCGGTGGATTTCGACGGAAAAATCTTTCTCGAAGAAAAGGACAAGCCCGCACTTTCTCCCAACGGAAACGGCGGTTGGTTTTCTTCCCTGCACCGTGCGGGACTCTGTAAGGACCTGCATAAACGTGGGGTGGAATGGATAAATATTTATGCCGTCGATAACGTGTTGCAGCGGATTGCGGACCCGGTTTTTGTGGGCGCCACTCTCCTCGCAGGAGTAAATTGCGGCGCAAAAGTCGTCTGTAAAGCTTGTCCCGAGGAACGGGTGGGGGTGCTTTGCAAAGAGGACGGGCGACCCGCTATCATCGAATATTACGAGCTGACAAAGGAAATGGCAGACAGCCGAGAGGCGGACGGCAGTCTCTCCTATCTTTACGGCGTCATTTTAAACTATCTTTTTTCACTGAAAAAGTTGGAGGAGATTGCCGGTAGCCGCATACCTGTCCATATTGTAAAAAAGAAAATCGAATATGTGGACGACGACGGCAAGCTCGTAAAGCCCGAAAGGGAAAACGGAAGGAAATTCGAAACGCTGGCGGTGGATCTCATCAAACCCATGGGGAGCGTGCTGCCGTTTGAAGTGGACAGGGAGAAGGAATTTGCGCCTATCAAGAATAAGACGGGCGTAGACAGCGTGGATACGGCGAGAGAACTGCTCAGAAAAAACGGCGTGATTTTATAAAGGAGATTACCTGGCGATGGCAACCGATTTGGTCGGAAACGAAAAACTGCAAAGATTTATACAATTATTAAGCGATTTAAACCATGAAACGGCGGAAGTCTTTTCCACGGGCAAAACAGATATTTTTCATAAAATGAACGATACCATTTTAGAGATGTATTCCATTCAGCACACGGGAGAAGAGGAGGCGTATACGGCGATAGAAGAGGATTGTCAGATCATCTATCAGAACTTCAACGCCATCATCGCTATGCTCAAAAGCAACGAGAGTATTTTTATCGACAACGCCACCAATACCGCGGTGAAAAAATTTCTGCAAAATATTTTCGACGCCGTCATCAACGTACTCACCGCCTACGGTTTGGTGTAAAATCATCGAAAGAATATGCCGCAAAAGGCGAAAAGGCTTCCGTTTAAGTGACGGAGGCCTTTGTTTTTGGTAAAAATTTAACATAGTTTTCGCTTTTCCCAAGTTGCTTTTTAGGCGCGTTTATGATATAATAGATTCATATCTTATAACGGATATTTTTCATTGAATATTTTGACAAAAGGCGGGGACAACTGCAAGCGTCTTTTGTATCTCAGCCAAGGAATGAATTTTTACGAGAAAGAGGTTGTCGATGGCAAAATTAATGGGCATTGACGTGGGATCCACCACCGTAAAGGTAACGGTCATAGATCCCGCGACAAACGAGATTTTATATAAAAGCTACGAAAGGCATTTTTCGCGCGTTAAGGAATGTGTCTTAAACGAATTGAAAAAAGTCGACGGCTTATTCGAAGGCGAGCGCTTTCAAGCCTCCGTCACGGGCAGCGCGGGGCTGGGACTTGCGGAAAAGAGCGGCATCTCCTTCGTACAGGAAGTGCAGGCGGCGTTTATCGCTATCCGCAAATATTATCCCGACGCGGACGTCGCGGTGGAGCTGGGCGGCGAGGACGCCAAAATTATCTTTATTACGGGCGGCACGGAACAGCGCATGAACGGCAGCTGCGCGGGCGGTACGGGCGCCTTTATCGATCAGATGGCAACCCTCCTCAATATCACCGTGCAGGAGATGGACGAACTTGCCATGCAGGCGGAAAAAACGTATCCCATCGCTTCCCGCTGCGGCGTATTCGCAAAGTCGGATATTCAGCCTCTGTTAAATCAAGGCGCGGCGAAGTCGGACATTTCCGCGTCTATTTTCCAAGCCGTCGTCGATCAGACGGTGGCGGGGCTTGCGCAGGGGCGGAGAATTAAGGGCAAGGTGCTCTTTTTGGGCGGTCCCCTCTATTTTTTGAAGGCGCTCCGCCGCGCGTTTACGGAAACATTGAAGCTGGACGGGGAACACGCGATTTTTCCCGAAAACGCTCCCTGCTTTATGTCTTTAGGCGCCGCGCTGTACGCGGAAAACGCGGACGAGGCACCCATGTCCGAGATCATCGAGAAAATCGAGAACAGCAGAAACAGTGACGACATCGTGACGGGAGAGCCCCTCTTTAAAAGTCGGGGGGAATACGACGCTTTTATTGCGCGTCATAAGCGCAGCGATCTGTCGTTTGCGGACATTCACGCCTATCGCGGCGACGCTTACCTCGGAATAGACAGCGGCTCGACTACCACGAAGATGATCCTCATTACGGAGGATTATCGGATTTTGTATTCCCATTATCAGTCGAATAACGGGCAGCCTCTCGATATCGTCGTGGAAAAGCTTAAAGAAATCTATACTCTTGCCGAAGACCGCATTAATATTCGCGCGAGCGCGGTGACAGGGTACGGCGAGGATCTCATCAAAGCCGCGCTAAAAGCGGATTTCGGCATCGTGGAAACGGTGGCGCATTTTAAAGCGGCGCTCCATTTCAATCCCAAGGCGGATTTCATCATCGACATCGGCGGTCAGGACATCAAATGCTTTAAGGTAAAGAATCACGCCATCGATTCCATCATGCTCAACGAGGCGTGTTCTTCGGGCTGCGGTTCCTTCATTCAGACGTTTGCCAAGGCGATGGATATGGACATCGAAGAGTTTTCCCGGCTGGGACTTTTCGCGAAAAATCCCGTCGAACTGGGCTCCCGCTGTACGGTGTTTATGAACAGCTCGGTCAAGCAGGCGCAGAAAGAGGGCGCGAGCGTCGAGGACATCTCGGCGGGGCTTTCCTCGTCTATCGTCAAGAATGCCATTTATAAGGTCATTCGGGCCAAAACGCCCGAAGAACTGGGCGAAAACATCGTCGTGCAGGGCGGAACGTTTATGAACGACGCGGTTCTGCGTTCTTTCGAAAAAGAAACGGGAAAAGAGGTTATCCGTCCCGCCATCGCGGGGCTGATGGGCGCGTTCGGCGCGGCGCTGTACGCTATGGAGGCGCAGCCCGCCTATGTCCCGACGAGTTCCCTCGCTTCCGCGCCCGAGCTTGCCGATTTCACGTATGCCTCCCGCTGCGCAAACTGCCGCGGCTGTACGTCCAAGTGCAATATCAATATCATCACTTTCGCGGACGGCAGGAAATATATCTCGGGCAACAAATGCGAACGCGGAGCGGGCAAAAAAGTCCGTTCGGACGAACTCGATATTTTCGCCTATAAGTACAGGCGGCTTCAAGAAAGTGTGACGGCGTCGCAGGGCGTTTCGGACGGCGTGAAACGGGGCAGGGTAGGGCTTCCCTTTCAATTGGTCATGTTCGAGCAGCTTCCCCTTTGGGCGGGATTTTTCGAAAAACTCGGTTTCGAGGTCGTTTTGAGTGACAAAAGCTCGCGCGAACTCTATTTTAAGGGACAACACACGGTCGCCAGCGATACGGCGTGTTATCCCGCGAAGCTCATGCACGGGCACATCGAAAGCCTGCTGGATAAGGGCGTGGACTTTATTTTTTATCCCTGCGAAAGCTACAATCTCGACGAACACGATTCCACCAATCATTATAACTGCCCTGTGGTCGCCTATTATCCCGAGCTTCTGAAAGCGAATAACGAGCGTCTCACTTCGGGAAATTTTATCATGCCCTATCTCGATCCGAATATGCGGGAGAGCACGGTGCGCAATCTGCGCAGCGCGCTGGGGAAATATAAATTCACGAAAAAACAGATAGAACAAGCTTTGGACGAGGGATTTTCGAGGCTGAACGCCTATCACGCCGACGTGCGGGCGAAAGGCGAAGAGATCATTTTGAAAGCGCGTGCCGAGGGACGGCAGATCATCGTACTCGCGGGAAGGCCGTATCACGCGGATCCCGAAATCAATCACGGCATCGGCAAGCTTTTGACGTCTTTGGAACTCGCCGTCCTGTCCGAAGACAGCGTCTTTGAATCCGCGCCTCTCGTCAAGGTCAACGTGCTCAATCAATGGACGTATCACGCTAGGCTCTACCGTGCGGCAGAATACGTGGCGCACAATGAAGACATGAATCTCGTGCAGCTCGTTTCCTTCGGCTGCGGCATCGACGCGGTCACGACGGACGAAATGCGCTCCATTCTCGAAAAGAACGGCAAACTGTATACGCAGATCAAGATAGACGAAATCAACAATCTCGGCGTGGTGAAGATCCGTCTTCGCAGTATGCTGGCGGCGATAGAGGAGCAGAAGGCGGCACGCGAGGCGGAAGAATCGGAAAACGCCGACGTCTGCCAAGAAGCCGCGGCGGCGGACGCCTCGAATTTTTCGGGCGTGAGCGGAGTTTGACACGGAGGAGTCTATGCAGGAAAGAGAAACGATAAAAACGGTCGACTACACCGAAGAATACCCGAAGTTTACGCAGGACATGAAGGAAACGTACACCATTCTCGTTCCCGATATGCTCCCTTATCACTTCGACATTATCTGCCACGTAGTGGAAAAACGCGGCTATCATATGGAAGTATTGAAAAACGACTCCCGCGCGGTGATAGACGAGGGACTCAAACACGTGCATAACGATACCTGCTATCCCGCGCTTTGCGTCATCGGTCAATATATCGACGCTTTAAAGAGCGGAAAATACGACGTCGACCGCACGGCGGTGATGATCACGCAGTCGGGCGGCGGCTGCCGCGCCTCCAATTATATCCCGCTGATCCGCAAGGCTTTGAAAGCGGAATTTCCGCAGGTGCCGGTCATGTCCTTAAACTTTGCGGGACTTGAAAAGGGAAACGGCGTGGAAATGACGCTGTCCCTGCTTTTAGAACTCGCTTTCGGCATTTTTTACGGGGACAGCCTGATGACTCTCTATAATCAATGCAAGCCTTACGAAGTGCACGAAGGGGATACGGATAAGGCGCGCGCGGAATGTTTTGACGTCATCAAAAAGGCGTTTGATACGAAAGCGTACAGGCATTATAAAAAACTTACGCGGCTGATGTTGGAACGCTTTAAAAAGATAGAACGCAGAGAGGAAAAGAAGGTAAAGGTGGGCATCGTAGGGGAGATTTACGTCAAGTATTCCCCGCTCGGCAACTCTCATCTAGAAGAGTTCTTGCTCTCCGAGGGCTGCGAACCCGTCGTGCCTGCGCTGATGGATTTCGTGCTTTACTGTATCGTCAATAACGTCAATGATACGAGGCTTTACGGCCGCACCAAAAAGATGGGATTTATCTATTCTCTCGTCTATAAAGTCGCGTACCATATTCAGAAACAAATCATCAAGATCTATAAAAAAGACGGCACGTTTGAGCCGCCGCACGATTTCGAGCATTTGCGCCGCTGTGCGGACAAAGTCATCAATCAGGGCGTCAAGATGGGCGAGGGATGGTTGATCCCCGCGGAGATGGCGGCTCTCGCCGAAACGGGAACCGACAATATCGTCTGCGCCCAACCCTTCGGTTGCCTCCCCAATCATATCGCGGGAAAAGGCGCTGTGCGCGCCGTAAAGACGCTTTATCCTTACGAAAACGTCGTGCCTATCGATTACGACCCGTCCGCGACTCGGGTCAATCAGGAAAATCGGATCAAGCTGATGCTTGCCACCGCACGGGAAAATCTGAAAAATAAAGAGGAATGAGCCTTGTGAACGCGCTGCGTCCGAGGTGAAACAGCGGCAACGTTTCCGTCCAAGGACGAGGCCTTTTGCGGGAAAGAAGCGATAAACGATTTTTTATCTTCGTTTAACTTTCCCTCGCTTGCAGGCTTAACGGCGGTTGACGCGGGAAGTTTTATAGAACTCAAATGGAATATAAAAAATAACAAAGGCACCCATGTATTCGATGAGTGCCTTTGTCGCTTAAAAGATATTTTCAAAACTGAAAGAGTAGGACTTGGGGATTTTTTCCGCCATTTCGATAAGAACCTCTATCTTCGGCAGCGCGTCGTCGTACTTTTTTTCGTAAAGATAGCCGAGCGCTTCGTTGAGCTGATAGTCCACGTTTTCGATGCTGGTATGAGGAATCCATACGTGCAGCATACGTTTTTTATCCTTCCAGTAGGTGCGCACAGCCACGCCGTCTTCATAGGTGGCGGTTTGGTCCTCCGCCTTGTTGTAGAGGGAAACGAGCGCTTCGGAAAAAGTTTTGAACGTGGTCCCCACGCTGTAAATTTCATAGGCGGAGATGCCGAGAAGGAGCGCAAACGAAACCAAAATACTCACAATCGTTCTTACCATATTTTTTCCTCCCATTTGAGTTCGAATACTGTATAGCGTTCGCCTTTTTTCTGTAAATATACCTTGCCGTCGCCGTCCACGGTCATGATGAGAATCTGTTTTTCGTTTTTGCAGCCGTGTTCTTTTAAAACGTCGAGAAAATAGGATTTGCTTTTTTTGGTAAGTCCGATGTTTTTTTCGTCGAATTTGCCTTCGTCTATCAAAATGACGGGCAACGAACTCTGCATATCCGCGTATTCTGCTTTGGGCAGCGCGGAAAAGGATCCGTTTGCCTCATACAGGGCGTAATCCACGGCGTCCAGCGAAAAGTAGCCCGCTCCCCGCAGACTTTCCACGAGGTCGGATACGTCGAGATTGTTCTTTTTCAGCTGCGTATCGTCTATGCCGTTCTTGTTGAGAACGATGCTGGGCGAACCGCTCAAAAGTGCCTTCATCGGTTTGGCGCCGAGGTCGAGAAGGCATACGATCTGATGCAGAAAATAGATGGTCAGAATGGCGACGATCCCATAAAGCAAAGGAATGGAAGTGTCCGCCATGGGAATGCACGCAAGCTCTGCGATGAGAAGGGTGATTACCAACTCAAAAGGCTGCATTTCCCCGATCTGCCGTTTGCCCATCAGACGCATGATGATAAGTAAAGTGATGAAAACGATGATTGTTCTGATGAAAATTAAACCCATACAGAGAGTATCTCCTAAAATTTTGCAATTTATGTATTTTTCCTTCGTCAAACGCTTGCAAAATCGACGGCGAAGGATTATAATAAAGAGCAAAGATCAAGAGTAGCCTCCGGCGCGTAAAGTGTCATCGAACGGGACGTTGTCGATGAACGAAAGAAAAGCAAATTTATTTCGGCTTTTCTGCGGTGCCGTGGCGCGTCCGCTAAACCAAAGGGAACTCATTTTCACGTATCCGGAGCGAGAAAACGCCTTCCCGCACTTTTTGCGGACCTCTCTTTCATTTGGGAGGTTTTTATTTTATGCAAAACACACAAAACACGTTGCTCAAAAGAACTTTTTTTTCCGATCTGATTCTTTCGAAAACGATTGCGCAAAGAATCGCTTACATCGCCGTAATGACGGCTTTTTCCGTGGTCACAAATATGTTTTTGGAATTTCGGATGTTCGACATTCAATTTTCCATTACCATCGTCGTTTCCGCCCTTTCGGGGATACTGCTCGGTCCGCTTGCGGCTTTGCCGCCTGCTGGATCGGCGATCTCGTAGGATATTTATATAATTCCTGGGGGCTTTTGTATATGCCCTGGGTAGGGCTTTCCACGGGCGTGATCGCTTTGCTCTCGGGGCTGATCTTCAACGGCATCCATTTTAAATTCCGCGGCTCGGTTTACGTAAAGTTGTTTTTCGTCTGTCTGATTTCCTTTTTTGTCTGCACCGTCGGCATCAACAGCACCGGCTTCTATCTCTATAATAAAACAATGGGATTTTCGACGAAAGTCATCGAATTCGTGGATAAAAAATTCGGCACGGGAGTCACCTATTGGGGATATGTCATCTATCGACTGCTCGGCGGACAGATATGGAACTGCCTGCTCAATTACGCTCTGTTATTCGCCGTCGTTCCTTTGCTGAACTCCATCAAACCTTTGAGGCTCGATATCCGTTAAAAAAACGCGGGAATTTATAGAATTTTTAAATTGTAACAACTTCCGGAAACTTAAAAAAATCGTCGGGCAAGCCTTGACGATTTTTTTTTGATGTGGTATAATGAAAGAAATCGGTTCGAACAAAAAGGAGATGGCTTTATGCTCAATGCTCTTTTGCAATACCAACAACCCGGCATCAGGATCGGGACGTTCACGATTTACGCCTATGCGATCATCATCGTCTGCGGCATGATCGCGGCGTTTTTCCTCATTTCTCTGTTATTCCGCCGCAGAAATATGTCCAAGGATCTGTTCCTGACTTATTTTTGCGTCACGCTGCCCATCGCGCTCTTTACCACCCGCCTCTTTTACTGCATCACGGACAGAGTGCCTTTCGAGTATTGGTTCTCCTTTACCGACGAAGTGAACGGTATCCGCGGCGGCGGTCTTTCCATCATCGGAGGGATTTTGGGCGGAACGCTCGGCGTCGTTTTGGTCAGCTATTTTAAAAAAGCCAACTTTTTCCGCGCGGCGGACTGTATCGTCGTCGGGCTTTTGCTCGCTCAGGCGATCGGCAGATGGGGCAATTTTGCCAATCAGGAAGTATACGGGGCGAAAGTCACTAACGAGGCGTTGCAATTTTTTCCGTTTGCGGTCTATATCAATAAAACGGACGGCGGGAACTGTTTGCAGAGCATCACGCTGACCTTTCAAAAAATGTTCGGCATGGAAAGCAGCATTACGGGCGGTACATGGCATTATGCTTTCTTCTTCTACGAGAGCATCCTCAACCTGATCGCGGCGCTTTTGATGTTCCTTCGCGCCTGGAAAAATCCCAAAAAGCCCAACGGCATCAATGTGGCGTGGTATTTTATCCATTACGGACTCGTGCGGTCCATCATGGAACCGCTGCGCGATCCTTCCTATATTTTAAACGGCGGGTCGGACGGCAGCGGCATACAATGGTCGTTCGTGTTTTCGCTTTTGATGCTGATAGGCGGCGCGGTGCTTCTCTTTCTGCTCCTTTGGTTTAACAGGAAAAAGGAGGGGACGTATATCGGTTCGGTAAACGGCGATCCTTACGGTATTACCGCGTATGTCAAGGACAATAAAAAGGAAATCGCTTATTTGGATAAGATAAATATGATGTGCAAAATTTTTCCCGAAAACTATGTCAAGCCCGCTCCCGAATCCGAGAGAAAGGGCGGCGGGAAAACTCCCGACGACGCGGAAAACGAAAAAGATGCGCCGCTCTCGGATTCTTCGGGCGGCGCGGGCGGCGGGACGAAGGGTAAGCCGCAAGGAGAGGATAAGTCCGACGCGGAGGAAGAAACCGCGGACAAAAATCAAGACGATAAAGCGGAGGATTCGAGAAAATGAGAAATTTGACGCTTCTTACCGATTTGTACGAAATTACGATGGCATACGGCTTTTATAAACACCGTAAGCACGAAGAGGAAGCCGTATTCGATATTTTTTTCCGTCAGAATAAACTGATCACCTATTCTTTGGCGGCGGGACTGCAACAAGCCATGGACTATCTTCTCCACTGGCGTTTTTCCGAGGACGACATGGCATACCTGCGCTCGCTGAATCTTTTTGAAGAGGACTTTTTGAGCTATCTCGAAAAGATGCGTTTTACGGGGGACGTGTACGCGGTGAAGGAGGGTGAGCCGGTCTTTCCCGGCGAGCCGATTCTGACGATCAAAGCGCCTCTCATTCAGGCGCAGTTTGCGGAAACCGCACTCCTCAATATCATCAATCATCAGACGCTGATCGCCACCAAGGCTTCCAAAATTTGCCGCGAAGCGGGTAAAGGGGCGGTAATGGAGTTCGGATTAAGGCGCGCGCAGGGTCCCGACGCGGGTATTTACGGCGCGCGGGCGGCAGTCATCGGCGGTTGTTCCTCGACCTCCAACGTCATCGCGGGACAGATGTTCGACATTCCCGTCGCGGGAACGATGGCGCACAGTTGGGTAATGGATTTCGACAGCGAATACGAAGCTTTTAAGGCGTACGCGGATTCCTATCCCGATAACTGTCTGTTGCTCGTGGACACTTACGACACTCTTCGCAGCGGCGTTCCCAACGCCATCAAAGTGTTTAAGGAACTGAAAGCGGCGGGGCATAAGCCTAAGGGCATCCGCCTCGACAGCGGCGACTTTGCCTATCTTTCCAAAAAAGCCCGCAAAATGCTCGACGAGGCGGGCTTCCCCGAAGCTATCATCTGCGCATCGGGCGATCTCGACGAATATTCTATGTCCTCTCTGCGCCAACAGGGGGCGACAATCGATTTGTGGGGCGTGGGTACGAAACTCATCACGTCCGAAGAAATGCCCGCGCTCGGCGGCGTCTATAAGCTTGCCGCGGTTATTAAGGAGGATGGAAAGGTCGTTCCGAAGATAAAGCTTTCGGACAACGCGGCGAAAATCACCAATCCCTCTTTTAAAAACCTCTATCGACTGTATGATAAAGCGAACGGAATGGCGATTGCCGACCTCATCACCATGCGGGAAGAAACCATCGACGAGAGCAAGCCCTTGACGATTTTTCATCCCTTAGAAACCTGGAAGCGGATCACGGTAAAAAATTTCCGCGCGGAACCTTTGCTCCACACCATCGTGGAGAAGGGAAAACTCGTTTACGAATTTCCCGGGCTGATGGAGATACAGGCGTTTTCGAAGGGAGAGCTTGCCAAATTCTGGGAAGAATACCTGCGCCTCGATATGCCGGAACTCTATAAAGTGGACCTTTCGGAAAGACTGCACGCCTTAAAGAGCAAAATGCTCGACGAAATACGCGGCGGGCAAAGTCCGGACGGAGCGCGCGGCTAATGTCCAGGCTGTATACGCAGCGGCGGCACGAACAGGCGCTCGGAGAATTGAAAGCGGAATACGACGGCCGTTTGAAGGAGCTTCAAGCGGCGCTCGCCGAGTTAAAGGAAGAAAATCGCAGCTTGTCCGCGGAGATTTCCCTGCTGACCGCACAGAAACAGTCCATTTCGGACGCGATGATCGCCGCGGGGGAAAAGCGGGAAGAAATGCAGGCGCAGCTCGCCGTATTCATTGAATCGGAAAAGGCGATCGCGGTGCAGGCGGCGGAAAAGGCGCAGGCTCTTTTGGAGGACGTGCGCGCGGCTTATCCCGACGAAGCGGCGTCCAAGAGATTCTTGGATTTCGAAAGGCGTTTGAAAACGCTTCTCTCTCCGCCTTCGCAGGGAGAAGCGGAGGAAGAGAAAGCGGAAAATTCGCTTTCCGAAGAGGAGTTCTCTCCCCATGAACTACATAGCGGCCTTGCGTTTTCAGCGTCGGAAACGTCGGAAAAAGCGGGCGAGGAGTGGGAATTGAAAGAAGTGCTGGAAACGCTGGGGCTTTGCGACGATTGAACGAACGGGGATATTTTTAAAGGAATTGTAAGATGCCGCGAGAAGAAGCTCTATCGAAAAATAGGCGCGGACGTTTGCGGGGATTGTATTTCCCAGCCTCACGAAGGTCTGCTTTGGTCCCACGGTGGGCACAAATAAGGATATATCCATGATGGAAGAAAACAAGACGAAACAAAAAGAGGAAAGGGCGAAAAGCCTGAAAGGTTCGTGCCTTTGGGGAATTTTGCTCTTTGCCGTTCTCATTTTCATAGACCAGCTTACCAAGGCGCTGGCAGCAGCCTATCTCGATCCGACGGATTCCATTCCCATCGTCAAGGGATGGCTGGAAATCCGGATCGTGTATAACCGCGGCATTTCCTACGGTTTGGGCGACGACGCGAAGCCGTGGGTAAAGATTGCGGTCATCGCCGCCACGGCGGTCATGATGGCAGCCCTTGCCATTCTGTACTTTAAAGTGAATAAAAAGCGTAGACTCGTGCGTACGGCGCTCGCGTTTATCGTCGCGGGAGGCGTGGGAAATCTCATCGACCGGGTATATTATAAGGTCTGGGAACCGGGCGGGCTTTTGGGCGTGCGCGATATGGTGGACGTCAGTCGTTTCGGATTCGCGGTCTGTAATTTTGCGGACTTTTTCATCACGGCGGGGGCCGTCATGATCGTCCTTTCCTTCCTCTTTTTCGATAAGGACGCGCTTCTTCCCGTCGGAAAATACAGAGAACAGCATCTAAAAGAAAAGGAAAAGGCGCAAGCCGCCGTATCCGAGGAAAAATAGGAGATGGACAATCGCTTTTTTGTGGCGGAGGAAAACTGTAAACGGCTGGACATTTTTTTGAGCGAACAGATGGAGGACTTCACCCGCTCCCATATAAAAAAGCTGATCGACGGGGGCAGGGTTGCGGTGAACGGCAGTTTTGCCAAGGCGGGCGCCGATATTAAAACGGGTGACGAGGTTTCCGTCGAGATTCCCGACGCCGCGGAATATTCCGTCAAACCCGAGAATATTCCCATCGAGATCGTCTATCAGGACAAAGATTTTGCCGTCGTCAATAAGCCGCAGGGCATGACGGTGCATATCGGCAACGGAAATACGCAAGGGACGCTGGTCAACGCGCTGTTGTACGCATTGGACAGCCTTAGCGGGATCGGCGGGGTATTGCGTCCCGGCATCGTGCATAGAATAGACAAGGACACGTCGGGGCTTTTGGTCGTCGCGAAAAACGATCGCGCGCACGCCTCTCTGGCAAAGCAGATCGCGGAGAAATCCTGTCACAGAATTTATTTTGCTCTGCTCGAAGGCAGCGTCAAAGCGGATTCGGGGCGAATCGTTACGGAGATAGGACGCAGTCCGTCCGATCGCCTGAAAATGGCGGTTCTGCCCGAAGGCAAGGGGAAAACGGCAATCACCGATTACGAAGTCGAGGCGAGGTACGGCGGGGAGTATACCCTCTGCCGATTTACTCTGCAAACGGGGCGCACGCACCAGATAAGAGTCCACGCCAAATATATGGGCAATCCCGTCGTAGGCGATCCTCTCTATGGGATTCGCCGGCAGAAATTCAAGTTGAACGGTCAGCTCCTGCACGCTTATAAACTGATATTGACGCATCCTTCGACGGGAGAGCGCATGGAGTTCACCGCTCCGCTTCCCGGATATTTTCAGGAGATTTTGCATAAACTCGGCAGACAGTACAACGTGGGGATAAAGATGGAGAAAAGGAGATAGACGGATGAAAGAAATTCTCGACGCCGCGGGATTGGAACGCGCCTTGAAACGCCTTTCGCACGAGATTGCGGAAAAAAACGACGGTCTGGACGGAGTCGCGTTGATAGGCATCCGCACGCGCGGTGTGGTCGTGGCGGAGCGCATCCGCCGCTATATCGAGGAGGCGGAGGGTGTTTCTTTGCCTTTGGGAATCCTCGACATCACGCTGTATCGGGACGACATTTTGAGCTGCGATGCGGTAGTAAAGGGCACGGAGATCGATTTCGACATCACGGGCAAGACCATCGTTCTCTGCGACGACGTGCTGTATACGGGGCGCACGGTTCGCGCGGCGATTTCCGCGCTCGTTTCATTGAGCGGCAAGATGGGGCGGGCAAAGAAGATACAGCTTCTTGAAGTAGTGGACAGGGGACACCGTGAACTTCCCTTCCGCGCCGATTTCATAGGTAAAAATATTCCGACCGCTCTGACGGAAAAAGTTTTCGTGCGCTTTCGGGAAACGGACGGGGAAGACGGCGTATATCTCACGGACGGCGAAAGGGAATAAATGAGCTTGTAACTCTTTTCCTCACAGAAAAGGGACGCATAAAAATCTTTTAAGGAGGTTATACATACAATGGCGACAAAGAAAACTACGACGACAACGACCACGAAAAGGACTTCGGGCAAAAGTTGGTTAATTCGGGCGTGCAGCTATTTTGCGCTCGTGATAGCGGCTTTTCTCTTCTTATTGGGCGGCATTCTCAACAACAGCATTACGAATGTGCTCAACCTGATCGGTCAATTGCTTATGGTCGTAGGCATTGGCTTTCCCGCGTACGATTATACGCGCGGCAAGCATAAGGCTTGGAAAATCGTTTATTGGGTGGCGCTCGCGGTTTATATCTTCGGCTGTATCTTCGGCGTTATCCGTGGATTAAAGTAAAAGCCGTAAAAGATAAGGAGCGGGATTCTTTCGGGAATGCCGCTTTTTTTCTTTACAAAACGTGTAAAAAACGGTATAATGATTTCGTATGTTTAAATCGTCCGCGCTTTGTGTGCGCGGCGCAAGGAGAAAGAGCAGATATGGCAAATCCTTTGATTGCGCTCGTGGGGCGTCCCAATGTGGGAAAGAGCACGTTTTTCAATAAAGTGGCAGGGCGGAAAATTTCCATTACGGAAGATCGTCCCGGCGTTACGCGGGACAGGCTCTATGCGGACGGGGAGTGGCGGGGCAAGCATTTCACCATGGTGGACACGGGCGGCATCGAGTTGAAGTCGGACGACATCATGTGGAAGGAGATTGCCAAACAGGCGGACGTCGCCATCGATACGGCAGACGTCATTCTATTCTTCACCGACGGCAGGGAAGGACTGACTCCTTCCGATTACGACGTCGCGGATCTTCTTCGGCGCAGTAAAAAGCCCGTGATTTTGGTAGTCAATAAAATAGACGACTATTCTCCCGATAAGATTTTCGAATTTTACTCGCTGGGACTTGGGGAGCCTTATGCGGTTTCCGCGGAACATTCCCAAGGCATCGGGGACGTTCTGGACGAGGCTGTGAGCCTTTTCCCCGAGAACGACTCGGAGGTGCTTCCCTCTTTGAAAATTGCGGTCGTCGGCAAGCCGAATGCGGGAAAATCGAGTCTTGTCAATAAGCTTTTGGGCGCGGAGCGCAGCATCGTCACGCCGATCGCGGGCACCACCCGCGACGCCATCGATACGCTGTTGGAACGCGGCGGCAAAATGTATACGCTTATCGATACGGCGGGGATCCGCAAGAAAAAGAATGTGGACGACGACGTGGAATATTACAGCAATATGCGCGCGTTCGACGCGGTGCGCCGCAGCGACGTGTGTCTGCTGGTCGTAGACAGCGTCGAAGGGCTTACCGAACAGGACGTGAAGATCATCGGTTATGTGCACGAACAAGGGAAGCCCTCCGTTATTCTCATGAATAAGTGGGATCTCGTCGAAAAGGATGCGTACACCGTCAATAAATTCGAGGAGAAGCTCAAACAGGATCTGAAATTTATGGATTACTACAAATCCATTTATATTTCGGCAAAGACGGGGCAGCGGGTGGACAAAATTTTCGCGGCTGCGGAAGAGGCATACGCGCACGCGTCTTTCCGTATCCCTACGGGCGCGTTGAACGATCTGATCGGAGATGCCGTCAGGCTCAACGAACCGCCTTCCTATCTCGGTCGCCGCATGAAAGTATATTTTTCCTCGCAGGTCGGTGTGTGTCCTCCCGTGTTCGTCCTCTTTGTCAACGACGAGGGGCTGATGCATTTCTCTTACGAGAGGTATCTGGAAAATACCATTCGTGCCGCTTATGATTTTTCGGGGACTCCGATTAAGATCTTCGCTCGGGAAAAAAAGAACGACGATTGATTTTTTAATCCCTGCCCATTATGTCCTTTTAATGGGGGGATAAAGAAAAGGAAAGGGGCAGGTAAGCGCTTACGGAAAAACCTGCGCCTTTGAAAAAGGATAGACGAGGAGAAATAATGAAAGAATTGGCGCTTTCTCAACACTGGTATCAGTTTGTTCTGATGGGAGTGGTCTGTTACATCATCGGCTGTTTCAATTTCGCCAAACTGATCGCGCGTTTCAAGCATAAAGACATTACGAAAATCGGCAGCGGGAATCCGGGTACCATGAATATGAGCCGGGAATTCGGGCTGAAAGTGGGGATCATCACCTTTTTCTGTGACGCATTCAAGGGCGGTATTCCCGCGCTCATCAGCTATTTTGTATATCGCGGCTACGTATTTGCGGGCAGCGATGTCATCGTCGCGGATTTCACCCGTTATTTTTGCGGCGTGTGCGTCATCATCGGGCATATTTACCCCGTCACGATGAAATTCAGAGGCGGAAAGGGGATCGCTTCCACGCTGGGACTATTTTGGATAAATCTCGGCTGCGAGAATCCGTGGTTTCTTCTCGTCGGATTTGCGGCGTTTTGGTTGATCGCTTTTTACATCGTGGGAACAGAATGGGGATCCATGGGATCGCTGATCGGGGTTTCGGGCTTCGGCGTTTGGCAGGCGATTCTCTTTTGGTTTCGCTATCGGGCGGAACCGTCGAATATATACGTTGTTCTTTTGTTTTTGCTGATTTTTCTCATCGACTTTTTGACGTGGTTTGCGCATAGAAAAAATATCATGCGCCTTCTGGCCGGGGAGGAACACCGCACTTCCGTCAAGAAAATGGTGTCTAAAAAGAAAAAAGCCTGAAAAGCAGTTTACTTTTTCAGAAAAAACGTGTATAATAGAAGTACGGAATCGGGAAAGGCTGTCGGTTCCTATACGGGGGTGCACCGGATTCGATTGCCGGTGAGCGAAAAGATAAGCATACTGCGGACGGAGTGCCCGCATCAACAACATTCCGCTAAATTTAAATGCAGATAACAATGCAAATTACGCTCTTGCAGCGTAAACTCGTTATTTTATAACGATCGTCGCGCCCGGTTTATCCGTCGGTCGGGGGGGCGGCGTCAAACAGACGGAAAAATCTTATCTGAATCGGGAAGTATTCGGAGAGATTATTTAGCTTCCTGCGATGCGCAAAGCGTGTTTACCCGCGTTGCAGCGTTTAAGAAAAAAAGATAAACTAAGTATGTAGAAAGTTTTTTGGCAGCCGAGTAAGACGTGAGTTCGACTCTCACCACCTCCACCATCTGAATAACCTATTGAAATCTGAACCTTTACGGTGAGACATTCAATAGGTTATTCTTTTTTATCCCTTTATTCACAAGGGTTTCGGTGGTCTTGAACATCAAATTGGGATAGGACAGATATTTCCGAAAAAAGAAAATTTTGAAACCGAAAAAATAAAATTCTTCAAATCTGAACTTTTGTAATAGGACATCAGGAGCTATTTTTGCTGAAATATTCAGCTTCTTTGGCATCCGGTGTCCTATAATTATTGTTCGAATGCGGTCGTTGTGTGTTATAAAACGCCATATAATCATCAACCCCTTGCT
>ERZ809074.2281-NODE-2281-length-21639-cov-4.983645_pt1 | contig 21639 bp, 24 predicted proteins | sample MGYA00520795_ERZ809074 | MGnify/ENA primary metagenome ERZ809074 (study PRJEB31570, sample SAMEA3212989) | Homo sapiens | biome: human-gut; feature: human gut; material: fecal | place: Sweden | collected 2011 ...
CTTCTGAAAGACTTGTTTTGTCCACTGCTATGATCATGACGCGCCTCCGCAAATTCCGATTTAATATTAAGTATACCACACCAGCAAATGAAATTGCACTTGTACCCATTTTGATTTTTCAGAAAGGAGTCCTGCCTATCGCTGTCACACGAATCATCCCCATGCACATCAGCAAAGGCAAAACCGCCTTGCAATCCCTCTCAGCTCGGCTCGACTATGCGACCAACCCAAGCAAAACAAAAAACGGTGAACTCGTCACCGCTTATGCCTGTGATCCGCATACTGCGGACGCGGAGTTTGCTCTATCGCGCCGCCAATATCAAACCTACACCGGGCGAACGCAAAAACATGAAGTTATCGCCTATCAGGTGCGTCAGTCTTTTAAACCCGGCGAGGTTACGCCGGAGGAAGCCAATGCCATCGGCTACGAATTTGCCAACCGCTTTTTGAAGGGAAATCATGCGTTTATCGTTGCCACTCACTGCGACGTAAAACACATACATAATCACATAGAGTGGAACGCCGTTTCACTGGATGCCCATCATAAATTCAAAGATTTTTCGTTTTCGGCTCGTGCTGTTGCCCGCCTTTCGGATATGATCTGTCTGGAACACAAGCTGTCCGTCATCAAGCACCCGCAGCATACCGGCAAAACCTACGATAAGTGGCTTGGAGATCGAGCCGTTCCCTCACATCGCGATGTTCTGCGCGCCGACATAGATCAAGCATTGAAACAGAAACCCGCAAACATGGGTGCGCTGCTCGATGGTTTGAAAACGATGGGCTATGAAATCAAACACGGCAAACAGCTTTCCTTCCGAAAAGCAGGGCAGAGACGATTTATCCGCATGGACTCATTGGGCGACGCATACAGCTATGACGCGCTTTCCGCTGTACTTGCCGGTTCGCAGAGTCACCGCCCGAAAACAAAGCCCATTCAGCAGAACGAGCTAATCTCCAAGGCTATCGACGCACAGCGAATGGAAGCCAAGGGAAAGGGTTACGCCTATTGGGCAAAAAACTTCAACAGCAAGCAATATGCCAAGTCTATACTGTTTCTAACGGAGAATCATCTTTCCATCGACGATCTGCCATGCGCCGTCGAAGAAGCCTGCGCGAAAGCGGATGCTTTAACCGCAGAACTGAAAAAAGTGGAAGCACAAATCGCTTCCACTTCGCAGCTTATCGACCAGGTTCGGGTCTATCTGTCGTCTGTTTCTACCTATAAAAAGTACAAGGCTTCCGGCTGGTCGCGATCTTTCTTCGCGGAACACGAATCCGAAATCCGGCAATACAAGCAGGCACTCCTCACATTCGACGAAGCGGGCTACAAAACTGTTCCCAAACTCAAGGCGCTTTACGATACGCTCGGTCAGCTCAAAGCCCAGCGGAGAGAGTTGATTGGGGATTACGCCGCTGCAAAAAAGACCAAGCAGGAGCTTCTAACCGTTCAGGCGAACCTCAACGCATTGCTTCCGCAGAACGAAAAAGAGCGCATCCGTTCCGACGCTGAGCGTTCGTAGCTCAAGCGTCCGAAGGATGCGCTGTCCATCCCACAGGGATGGCTCAAGGGGGGATTGGGGGATTTTTCCCTCAACAAGCAGGTTTGTCTATACACAAACACTGCTTGCCGCTTTTATCGGAAATTTCTGATAACCGCTTTCTTGCTCCATTCGTAGTCCCTCTGAGGGCATAGTGCTTAATATCATGTTATGGCAAAATGGTTGAAGTATAAATGAAAGTTGCCATCTATGTTTCCTTGCAAAATACTTTTCCACCGGCAACGCCAATCTGCAAGATGGTATATCTTTCTTTGCGAAGCTCTTGGACAAACGCAGCTTTTTCTCCTTGAGTTGTCTTCATCGTATTTCAACGAATTGTTGGCAATGATGCTTGCGTATCCATGAGCAAACAGAAACACCGTGATGGGCTTCGCAAGCGGCTTCGCCGCCCTTGACGCTCACTCTGCCTTCTGCTATTGGGCAATCAAGGGCAGGTTCCTCTGCCCTGTGCAGACGGAGTTCTGCCAGACTTGTAAACGAATTTGCGCATAATACTTGACGGTACCTAAAACATTCGATTTCTACGAAAAATCAACGATACCTGTGTGCTTGAGAATCGGAACATTCCTCGAAACGGCACTGAGAAGAAAAGCCAAACTGCCAGTTTGAATGATGTCAGGTATATTCAAAAGTATGAAAGCGACTAGCAAGGCAGCTTCGAGCAGCAGGATTTGACGAGAACGCTTAATGAGTTGAGGTGCTTTCTTTTTGAGATAGCTTTTATTTGGATGGAGAACGAGTGGATGTATCCACATAAAGAAAAGCGATATAACAGAAATTCCGATGCAGACGAGAAGTGAATACGGAAGAAGGAAAGAAACGAGGAAAAGCAATTCACCTAAAACCATCGTCAAGAAGCACATAAGATGCGAAGAAGCATGAAATCCACCGCCGGAGGACTGATTCGTATAATAGAGGAAAATCAGCAACGCCGTTTCAATCGGACGATCTGCTATCCAGCCAATCAGAAAAAGCCCAAAGGTGCTTAAAAAAGTGTAAATAGCAATATCGAATCCATAGATATAGGTTTCTCTGGAAACGCCGCTGCGTAAAGCTCCCTTTTTCTCCAATATACTAACAATCCATATTGCAAGCCGCTGCATCATTGATATTTCCCTCTTTCATTCAAATAGGGTAGAACAACTTTTGCATAGAAGGTGTTGCTTTCAATATAAAATTCAACACGTCCCTCATCGCGGTTTGCGATGGCATTAATGCTGTGCATACCGATACCGTGCATACCCGGTTCAGTTTTCTGTTTGGAAGAAACGAAGTGGTCTTTCTCTTTTATAATCGTTGAGGTATCACATGGATTTTCACAATAGATATAAAACATATCCCACGAGCGAGAGAAAGCCAAACGAATAGAAGGAGAAGTTGGAGTAGGCTTAATTCTATCAATCCCCTCAATTGCATTATCAAGTAGATTCCCAACAATGGAACAAAAGTCCAAAACATGAATCGGTAACCTTGCTAGAGGATACGGAACGTAAATAAACTCAATTCCGCGCTCACGCATAATTCGACGCTTTGCAGTTAAAAGTGCATCAATTTCGGGCGAGCCCGTAACAATCATTTCGTCGCTCAGATTATCGGATATGACGGAGTTCAAATACTTCTCAGCGGTGGAATCTTTATCATTGATGACCAGTTCTCGAAGCATCTGTAAATGTTGCTTGTAGTCATGCTGGCGTGTGGTTAAATCTTCGTACATTTGAGAAAGCTCGCGTTGATGCTGCTTGGAAAGCGTCAGCAGCGAAATTTCGGCTTGATAGCGGTTTTCTCGTTCTGTATCATTGGAAACCGTATGAAACAAAATGATTAACAAAATCACGCAGAATAGCAAGCCGATATAAGCAATAAAGAAGGGCAAAGCAGATTGTGAGCCATATTGATTATAAAGAGAATACAAGGCTTCTTCAACGATATAAACGACAGACAATGTAAAAATGAAGATTGCATAAGCGGATGGCTTTGGAAAAGAGCATTTTTTCTTTAGACGGATAATCAGCTTGAGAATAAGGAAAAGGAGAACGTTTGTCATGATGATACAAAGAACCCTTTTGAACGCATAGCTTGGATAGGTAACTCCTAAAATCAGAGGAAAAAGATCAAACACTGGATAAGTAAGGACAGAGACAAGGTTAAAGACCAAAGATAGAATAAGAATCCAATAGACGGTAGAAAATTTAGGCTCGGTTGAAAAGAAATTAGCGTAGCAGAAAACCAATGAGAAAAAAATAATCTGCTGAACGAAAAATGAAATTGAAGCGACGCCTTGAGAAAGAGTTAGAAATGCTGTAAAGATGACTAGAAAAGAAGCATCAGCTAAAAGCACTTTCTTCTCATAAGAAAAACAGTGCTTTAAGTAAAACAAAATGAGTGACGATTGAAATAAATTGATTAGAAGCTCAAATATTGTCCACGCCATAGTTGTAAATGCCTCCCTGATGATAACGATCAAAGGCTTGGTTGACTGAAAGTGTATATGTTCGAGAAATAGGGATCGAAATATTTCTAGAAAGCAGACATTCAGTTCGGGTTACTAGGCGAATATGCGCTACGTTTACAATATAGCTGCGATGGCAGGGGATAAAAAGCTCTTGCGGCAGGCTTGAGACGATATCAGATAAATTTGCATTGATTTTCAATGGTGCAGAGGTGATTGTCGTTGAAATATAAATGCAATGAGAACGAGCTTCGACGTAGAGAATTTCGTGATAATGCAGCACATATCGTTTGCCAGCGGAAATAATTGCAAGCGTGTTTTTGCTTTCGATGGAAAGTCTGTTGTAAACATAATCACAACAGTAGGATATGTCGCTTTCACTGACAGGCTTTGGCAGAAAGCGAAGGGCATTAACCGTATAACCTTCATATACAAACTGGGGGAAATTCGTACAAAAGACGATTACGGTATCCAAACCCAGCTCACGGATTTTATGAGCCAGTTCAATGCCGTTCATCTCACCCTGTATTTGAATGTCAAGAAAAAGAAGGTCTTCCTCAAATTTTGTTTCGAGCCGTTGCAACAAATCTTCTGATGATTTGAAAACTGTAACAATTACATCGGTATGCCCGGAAGCTGCCATCCAATGCTGGATAGCTTTTTGAATTGGGACAAGGTAAAAGTCCATATCTTCACAAATGGTGATTCGCATGTAAGCATAACCTCCATCTTTGAGAGTGATTCTTTGACACAATTCTAGCAGGGAGGAAATTATTTGTCAATAAAAAAGCCGCGCGTGAAAGCGTGGCTTCATGAAGGCAAATTCAGATTTTTGAAGGTTTGTAGAATGGCTTTAATCCGCAGTTGGTCATTGGGCGAAAGCTCATCCAACCGCAACGTTTCCTTATCCGTCAACCCCAGAATATAATCAGCAGAGGTGTTCAGCAAAACAGATAGCTTCTTGAGCGTTTTCGACGACGGCAGTGAAGCACCTAGTTCCCAGTCACGGACAGAACGACCGTTTAGTCCTACTTCTTTTCCAAGTTTCGCCTGCGACCAACCCTTCTCGAGCCGTAGCTGTCGAATGCGTTTGCCTGTTTTTGTTAAATCATCCATCAAATCCCTCCATTACGCTCTTATCTTACCGCAAATGGAGAGTATTTAACCTACTATAAAACGGTAGAATACACCCTATTGAGGGTGTAAAAGTTGCGTTTCGAGTAATTTTTTTTGCATTTCAGGAATAGCGTTCCACAAAACAGCACTTTCCTGCTATAATGACGGCAACAACTGAAGAAGAAAGGAGGGAAAAACAAATGAGCAAGATTCTTGAGAAGATCGCCGATTTTGCTTATAACTGTGGCAAAGACGGTGCGCAGCTGCCGAGCTGGCGCGGAAATCATGAGCCTGTCGTTCCGCAGGAGCTTCAGGAAAATGAAGAAAGCAAGTAAAATGATCGTTGAGTTCCCGAATCGCCGAACATGAAAGTGTTTGGCGATTTCTTTTTTGTAGTCAAAGGCAGGTGAAACGGAAGCAAATTACTGAAAAAGGAAAAACTTTACCCTAATAAATCGAAAACGTTGCATTTCAGGTATCTAAATTGTCGTTTCGAGTAGTCGTGCTCCAGTGCGGAGACTTTTGTGATAAAATTCAAAATGTGGAAGGGGTTATTGCTGAATAAAAAGAGGTGATGATTATGGCACGGTTTAGGTGTCGAGTCCCTGAGTGACGAAAGAAAAGTTGATATAAAATTAAGATTCATTCTAACCACATAATATAATTGTTGCAAACGGTATGGTGGTGATAAAATGAAAGATATTCAGAAAACAGCCTTGCTCATCGTATGCTGCTTAACAGCTATTACTACATGTTTAGGTTTTGCAGATGAATCAAATACTAAATTGTTATTTGAACAAACTTGTTGTCAATTAGTGAAAGAAGATTGGCTATCTGAAGATTTCACAATTATGGAATATCCTGAAAATAAACAATTTGATGCTAAATATGAAGCAAAAGGAGACAGCGTATATTTCAATTTAGTAGTGAATGAGGATAATGAGCCAGAGCGATTCGCTTTCCAATTAAAATCAGATGAATTGTTAGAAGATCAAATCAATGCTATTTTCCATGCAATTTTCTTTGATATGGAAGATCAAAGTGAATTTGTAGATTCTTTGATTGAAAGTTATACAGCAAGCATGGCATTAAATAAGAAAAATCCATATGCACAAAAATGGTATAATCAGCAACGATGCGAGTTAGATACAGGATGGCTATATATATGGCGATAGCAATTTAATAATTTGGTCTTAAAAGGAGATGTTTAAGATGAAGAAACTATTTACTGTAATTGCAACGTTTACATTTATCATTGCGTTGGAAATTAGTCCGTGTTTGGCGGAATCGAGAGAGCAGGATTGTGGGAGCAATAAGCATAGAGCAGAACATACGTCAGAATGGACTACGGTTGAGACAGAGCGTGTAACATGTACACAGCATTCAAATTGTATTGTTACTATAAGGTATATGCAAAAAGCATGGAGATGCAGTGTGTGTGGTTATAGAACTTACGATCCAGAAACAAAAGAAACATATACGCACAATATGCTAAATCGATCTATTGAATAAAAATACAAGCAGTTTCTTGATGTTGCATACAATAATATACTCTCAAATTCATAAATTTAGAATACAATAAATCGCCGAACATGAAAGTGTTTGGCGATTTCCTTTTTGTAGTCAAAGGCGGCTGAAAAGGAAGCAAATTACCGAAAAAAGGAAAAACTTTACCCTAATAAGTCGAAAACGTTGCATTTCAAGTATCTAAATTGTCGTTTCGAGTAATCCGCCCCAAACGATGAAGTTTTTGTGATAAAATCCGAGACATGGAAAGTGTTATGGTTCTACAAGAAAGGGAGATGATAACATGATACGCTTTAAGTGTCGCGACCCGGGTTAGGCACATAGAATCTGGCAAAAATAATTTTTGCAAAACATGCTGGGAAGCACTGCATCGTTAAAGCGATGAATTTTTCGCAAGATTCCATAACATTATGCCATAACTATGTGCTACCAATCATTTTTCAAGGAGGAAGAATAAATGAAAAAGGTTATTTGCGGAATCGCCGTTTCCATTATCCTTGTAGCGTGCATGATGGCGGGTGCTCTCGCTGCTGATGATTCTACGGATCGCGCCTTTGGCTTCAAGGCTGGAACTGTGTATGGAACGACGGACGAGTTTGGCTATGCACAAAGGTATTATAAAAAACTTTCCACTAAAAATTATATTGAAGTGCGGCATAGCGTGAGTGAGAGCGCCGCTGGATATACAAATTTGATTGCTGCTCATCAGCAAGGTGGTAAATACATCGGACAGAAATGGATGAAGCCCGATAGCATTTATCATAGTACGACTGGCGGTTGCGCACAGGGTTCTTATTATGCTCCTTGCGGACGCGGAAATACGCTTTACAGTGATAATTTGTCACTGACCGAAGTAACGATTAGCGGGCAGTTTAAGGTGCATTAAAATTTTTATAATCCAAAGAAAACGAGATACGGACAGAAATGCTACATCTTTTAGCGTAAAATAGCTTTCTATACCAATATGAATTATTCTCCCCTTGTTCGTTTATTTGGAAATAACACTTTAATCAGGCCATTGGCAGAGAGGGGCTGCCAATGGCTTTATAGACATTTATCGGAGAAAAGATAGTGAATAACTCTAGAATCATCAATGAAGGGTGGATCGAAAATGAAGAGATTATCCATACTTATTGTTTCTATTGCATTTTTGTTTTCAATCGCAAAAGCGCAACAATATTATACAATTCAAGAAATAGAATTACAAGCAGAGGAAGGGTGGCATAATAGGTATGAGGCGTATGGACGAGAAATCGAAGTAGCTATAGATGTAAAGGTGCCTCATGTAGAAAAATTACCCGTTATAAAGGTTGATTTAGCACGGATGAATGCCTCATTTACCGAGGAGGAAACGGGATGGCATTTGATCGTGCGCCCCGAAGAAAATGTTTTTGCTTTTGAAACCCTGAAGTATCCAGAGGAGATATCTGGAAAAATCAAAAAAGGTCCATATGAGTATTTTTTGAAGCCAAGGGAAATGGATAGAGTATATCCTGATGGAGATAGCCTTACACTTGCAAACGCGATCGAAGTAATTAAAAACAAGTGCGAACAAGTGAATTTGGATATAAGTGATTTTGATCTTGAATATCCTTATGAAATGACAACAGTAAGTTTTTATGATGTAAAAACAAAGCAACCATCATCGGGCGGAGAATATAGAATGTTCTTTCATCAAAATATGTATGGAATTCCTGTTTTATGTCATGATGGATATGCATATAAAGATACACCAGCATACATCGAACCGCCTAAAATTGATGCATGTATCGTAGCAGAAGATGAATTTTTAATTGGAATTGAGAAGATGATTGAAACTGATCTTATTGAAGAAGACATTCCACTATGTTCATTTGCAAAAATAATTAAAGAGGTCGAGAAGGAAATCGAATCTGGACATATACGAAAAGTATACGGACTAGAATTAGGATATATTTTATATGATGATGGAGACAACAAAGGCACAAGCAAAACATATTATGCAGTTCCTGCGTGGAAACTTGACTGTTTATACGAAAGCAATCGAAAGAAGGAACTTCCAAATTATAATTGGAAAAATATAAACTGGGATAGGTATAGTAATGAATACGCATCGATTATTATCAATGCTCAAACAGGAAAAATGGAAGATTATATGAGTAAAGAAAAAAATAGAGCACGTTACAAAAAAGTACTTACATGGGGTGAAATACACAGATAAGGAAAATGGGTGATTGCAATGAGACAAGAAATAAGGAATGCTCTGCTGTCCAAACAATTTTTGTTTTCGTTTGTGCTTTTATTTCTATGTTTTCTCGGATATTCAGGACCAGGCTGGTTTTGTGCCTTGGATATTGAGCCAGAATATAGAGAGAGCGCCCTTCAACTGTCAATCGGGTCGATCTTTTTTGGAAGCGTAATGATGCTAATGCCTTTTTGTGCAGCAGTTTCTCATGCTGTAAGCCAAGTTGAAGAATTAAATTCTGGTGTAATGCGCTGGAGAGTCTTACGCAGTTCAATAAAACGCTATGCCAGCGTTAAAATGAGCGCAAGTGCATTGAGTGCAGCGTGTTCTACAGCCTTGGCTTTTGTCATTCATGCGGTTATATGGAATATTATCGCAATCCCAGTAGACCCAATTCAATATCCAGCGCATGAAATAGGCTTTTCAGAAACCTGTGTGTTCAGCAAATGGTATTTGATTTGTCACGGTCTTCCTATGTATGCAGAAATGACATTGGGCATTGCTTTTTCTGCCGCGATATGGTCGATTGTGGCTTTAGCTGTCGCTGTATGGATCCCTGATCGTCTCCTTACAGTAAGTATTCCTGCTTGTATTTATTTTATTTGGCACTTACAACTTCCGTATTACTTATTTGGCGTTCGCGTTCCTCATCCTGGGACATTGTATAATGACGCACTTACGCTTGAATCAGCGCTTCAATGTATATTGGCATATACAGTTGTATTTGCGAGTAGTCTATTTGTATACTTAAGTGGGCTTAAGAGGAGGGCATGTAATGCGTAATTCAAAGCCATCTGTTTGCCGACAAATGCGAGCATGTGTTTACTCGCATTTTAGTGCGTGGCTTCATTCACCGCGAACACTTGTCATGGGAATTGTGATTTTATGCTTTGCATATATGCACGCTCGAAGCTATGGACATACGCTATCTATGAGAGGATATGCCGCTCATCTTGGTGAAATGGTATTTAGTTACTTGTATAATGGTTTTAATATAGTTATGACCAGTACATTTTTACTGATTATGGTATCTGAAATCCCAAAGCGTATTGCATTTCAAAATACAATGCTTATTCGGATAACACGCAAAAAATGGGTTATTTCACTAATTTTATTCTGTGTTGTTGTGGTTGTGTTAATGCTTGCATTTATGACAATTTTTTGCACAATACTTTCATTGCCATATATTACTCCAGGGGGCGGATGGAGTGATCTGGAACGTTTGGCTGAAAATCCAGACTACCAATATGAAATTCCATTAATCAGAGAATACGTCCGCGTGTTATCGCCATTACAGGCTTGCATTTGTGCTGCGAGCGTAGTGTTCTTTTTCTGGTTGACTATGTTGCTTGTTATTCTTTTATTTTCCCTATTTGGACAACCTAATCTAGGATTGCTTGTGTACATGTTCATTCTTGAATTTGCTCTTACTTTCAGATTTGAGATGGTTCCTAATATGCGTACGCCCATCCATTTTGCAACATTAGTAGCTATTGGTAATCAATTCCCAGGAAAAGAACTCGTGTCTTTGCCATTGGTATTAAGTGCGTATATTTTGATTGATGCAGGTATTATTGCAACCATGATGATAAAAGCTCGCCATCTGGATTTTTGTTTTAGTGAAAAAGAGTAGAATATTAAAAAGTGGTTAAACAAGAGAATCGCTGGACATGAAATGTTTGGCGATTTTTCTATAAAAGGATTGTACAAAGTTTCATTGCATTATGCGTCCCTGTAGGGGCTTTAGCAGAAAAACACGCGGATGTATCCTTTTTATAGTTCAATGACACGAAGGAAGAAAATTACTGTAAAAAGGGAAAATTATACCCTATCAAGCGTCAAAGATTGCATTTCAGGTATTTAAATTGTCGTTTCAGGTAATCAGCCCCAAATAGTGGGACTTTTGTGATAAAATCCGAAGCGTGGTAAGTGTTATGGTGATATGAGGACGGAGGTGACGATATGGTATAGTTCAAGTGTCGTGATCCGAGCTAGCTGAGAATTGCTTAGCCTAAAAACAAAAAAGTTCTTGCAAAACATGCCGGGAAGCACTGCATCGCTAAGGCGATGGACGTTTCGCAAGAACCCATAGCACATTTTACCACAATTCCGTTTTTTTTGCTATAGAAAAAATAAAGGAGATGCAATTATGAAAAAGTTTATTTGCGGTATCTTGGCGACAGCAATGATGTTTGCTCTTGCAGCAAATGTGTGTGCGGAACAAGTTTCGTTTACGTTTAATGCCCCGTGTCAGGGAATTGCAGATACGCAGCTCTATAACTACCATGGCACTGGCACAGCTAAGAAAAACGGCTACTCCAATACCGTCTATATGCGGCATAGCGTCACTCAGATTGACGCGGGTGAAACGAATCGAATCGCTGCATATGACTTTACTACCAAAAAGACGATGGGAGCTCATTGGCATCCTTCTGATAAAGGGCAATATCCGTGTACTTCGAACGCAATTCAGCATGGACACAAGTATAACGCAGCGGGACGTGGCAATACCAACTATGCTTCTAAGTATGGTTTGAATACCATCACGCTTACTGGAACGTGCTACTCTGATCTTGATTGAGTTTTGAATAAGCCTTGAACTCTGAAAGAGTGTAACGGGCAGTCGGATTTCCGGCTGCCTATTATTCCATAAAGGAGGAAGTATGGTAGTGAAAAAGTTGTGTATGACCATATGCATGTTAATTGCAATGCTAATTGCTTCTACCGACGGACTAAGCCAAGAATATTATACGCTTGCTGAAATAAAGGAACAAGCGAAAAATGGTTGGCATGAAATATACAGGGACAAATACAATAGAGAAATACAGGTTAATATAGAAATAGATGTGTTTGGCAAGGAAAAAACTCCTGTGATAAAAGCAGATATTCCAGAATTTGTGGAGTACTTTTATAATCATGGAAGCCCTTATGATGAAGTTATAGATGTAGCTAGAAAAGGCGGAAAAAGAACACACATATATAGAACATACGGGAAAGAAATTGATTTAGACGAAGCATACGGAGAAAATTATGGAAATGATTTAACAGTTAGAGATGCATATACTTTTTTAGATGAACTTTTTAGAGTGCATGGACAGGGATATACGGCAGATGATTTCGTCTTAAACACGCCCGCCAGTTTTGATGTGGTATATAGTAAGTTAATTTCTACAAATGGAATACACGCTCCAGCATTATACAATATCGAATTTTGGCAGAAAATACACGAACTGCCAATTATAGGGCGTTCAGATGAGTGCTTTAGAAATTCAAGTACGAGAAGTTATCTGCCGGAGTTGTTTTTCCAAATCAAAAACGAAGAAAAGTACTCATTTTATATTAGACCACTGCGCGAAATCGAAATGGTTGCAGAAGATATTCCGTTATGTTCGATAGAGCAAATCATCAACAGTATCGAAAAAGAGATTAAAGACGGATATATTCAAAGTGTATATTCACTTCAATTTGGATATGTAGTATATAGCGATCCGAACATTTCGGATTGGACTAAATCCGAATTGGAAGACGAAATTTTCTATTTAGTACCATCTTGGGTTGCGCAATGTATTTTTTCGGAGAATCCTAAGATATGGAATTCAGATGCTGATGAAGAAGTAATGAAAAGCAACGAGAATTTTGGAGAATATAATCCGCTGACAGTCAAGATTATTAATGCGCAAACTGGTGAAATGTTTGATTATTTTGATACCAGAAAAAAAGGTGGGGGAGACGGCGCATATAAGGACGTTATTTTATGGAGTGACATAAAATAACATTGCGAGCATGAAATAAGGGGAACATAGTATGCACGAAGAAATAAACCGAACAATAAGGTCACCACAGCTATGCATATCGTTTCTTATTTGTCTGCTGACATTTATGGGATATTCTGTTCCATATTGGATTGGTTGTAACAGTATTGGAGAGTGGATGGAATATCGCGAAAGTGCGTTACAACTTTCAATCGGAGGCATCTTCTTTGGTGGTTTTATGTTATTGCTTCCATTTTGTGCAGCATTAGCACATTCAACAAGCCAAATTGACGATATGAATTCCAGCATAATGCAATGGGAAGTTCTTAGAGGATCGATTAGTAAATATGTACGAAATAAGGTTTGTAGCAGTATGTTTGCAGCGGCTATATCTACCTCGAGTGCGTTTATTATACATGCGATTTTATGGAATTTAATTGCATTACCTGTAGATCCGGCAACATATCCTAATCACACGATATATTTTTCAAAAGAGTGTATATTCTATAATTGGTACACGATTTGTTATGGCTTGCCTGTATATATTGAGATAGCTATTGGAATTGCTTTTACAGCGAGTGTATGGTCAGTCGTGGCACTAGCTATATCAATATGGATACATGACAAATTACTGACAATCACAATCCCATCATTTTTATACTATCTTTGGAATGCGGATGTGGTTTTCTTTTTTACAGGAATCAAAACCCCACATCCTGCAATTTTGTTCAATGATGGTTTAACGATTCAAAAAGCATTTATATCTATTATATCTTATTCTGTTGTTCTAACATTCAGCTTAATAATTTATGTTGCTGGCTGTCAAAGAAGGTGTCGTAATGGTTGATAAGAAGTACAGGAATTCTACTTGGCTGAAAGCAAGTGTATATAGTCACTTTAATCTTTGGACACATTCATTTAGAACTATTTTGATGGTAATCTTTATTTTGCTAATGAACTATATGTTAGCAAAAAGCTATGAAAATAGTGTATCCTTAAATCAATGGAATGTCTACTTTGGAGAGACACTGTTTTCTTACATAAGTTCTGGCTTTAATATAATTATGACAAGTGTTGCTCTTTTGGTAATGCTATCAGAGCTCCCGAAACAAGTAGCTTATCAAAATTACATGTTAATGCGTTTATCTCGCCGTAAGTGGTTAATTTCACTTCTTGTTTTTAGTGTATGCATAGTTACTGCTTTTATCATATTGATGATTACAACATCAGCGTTGTTCTCACTTACTTTTATTACGGATGGGACTGGATGGAGTGACTTAGAGAGAACTGCAAAAGATCCGGAGTATGCTCACTCAATACAACAATATATTCCAATATATATTCGAAGTTTAACCCCATCTATAGCTTGTATATTAGCAGCGATAGTCCTATTTTTCTTCTGGACTACAATGGCACTTGTTATCCTTTTATTTTCACTTTATGATGCTCCAAATTTAGGGCTAGTATTTTGTGTCTCTCTCTTGTTATTAAACATTATTATTTTATTTGAATCGTTGCCAGAGATGAAATTGCCAATTCAATTCGCAACACTAAACGCAATTGTTTCTCAAGTTGAAGAGCATAAACTGAGATTCGTTTTACTTATTCTTATAGGATATGTTATAGGAGATGCCATCCTTATTAAAATAATGGATAATCGTGTTAAGCAGATGGATATTCGTTTTTTAGGAAAGGAATGATATTTTATGATCTTGGTTCACAATCTATCAAAAAAGTATGGGCAAAAGATTGTCTTAAAGGATATTTCCATCCAATTTGAAGCTGGGAAAATTTATGGTCTGGTTGGCGCAAATGGATGCGGCAAAACAACGCTGATGCGCTGCATTTGCGGCTTCTCTCAACCTACAACAGGCTATGTTGTAGTAAATGGTTGTTTGATTGGAAATAAGGCAGCTTTGAAGCGAAATCCCGATTTGAAGAAAGTAGCAAATCCTCCATATAAAACGATGGCAGATTTTGCTCCATCTACAGGCGTTATTATCGAAAGTCCTGGCTTTCTTCCCAATGAAACAGGTTTGAGAAATCTGTTATTGCTTGCAGACATGTCGGGTAAGGCGGATAAAGCCGCTGCTCGGAGAGCAATGGTCACATTAGGGCTTGGACCTGATGAGAAAAAGCCGGTCGGAAAGTATTCGCTTGGACAACGTCAGCGCTTGGGGTTTGCGCAAGCCTTTATGGAAAACCCGGATGTCCTGATTCTGGATGAGCCTTTTAACGCAATGGATAAGGCTTCGATGGAAGAAGTTCATGATCTGCTTCAGCAGTTCAAACGGGATGGAAAGACGATCATTCTGGCAAGCCATAGCGCAACAGATATTGAAAAGGCTTGCGATATCGTTTATGAAATGGAAAACGGAAATCTAAATGTGATTCAGAACAAGACGGTGAATTGAAAGGAGCGGTAATCATGAAAAAACTGTGTGCGGTGCTGGTGCTGGTGCTGTTGGTGCTGCTGGTAGCAGTTGTGGCTTTTGCAGAGAGGGATGCGGCATTGAACCTCACTCAGGTTCATGATTATGAAGTCGCAGATTCGCTTTGTTATGTGGGAGATACGTTGTATATGCTCGGAACGTATGGCGTGTATGCGTATCAGGATGGAGAACTTTCTACGGCTGTTGATCTGTCGGATACTTATTTGTACCGCTATAATCAGGAGCGCCCGGAGGATGAGACGGAAGCGTCCATCTGGGAAAAGGCGATCAGCGTCATTTTTACAGATGGTCAGACGCTTTATGGGTTGCAACCGTATAGCGGACAAATCTTTCAACTTACGGAGGGAAAGCTGGAATCGTATACACAGCTTCCTGAAGATCTTCTGTATGTTCAGAGTGATGATTTCTACCGAGAAATCAAGGGAACAGCCATGAACAACGGAAAATTGTTCCTGCTGCTCGGAACGGATAACTACGATGAATATGATAAAACCGAGCTTGCAATCTTTGACTTTGCCACGCAAGATGTGATGTATTCGGGAATTACAGGGATTCAGAGCATTGCGCAAGGAGAAGATTGTGATCTGATTATATATACGCAAGACGATGAAAACGCAATCTGGAAATATAATGCCAATTCGGATATGAACGAGAGTGAGGTTATGAAACTGGAAGGCATGGAGGCTCCCAGTGGAATGGCTTTCTATCAAGGAAAACTGGTTTATTTTGCAGATAATCGCGTTTATGAAGTAGACGAAGCCGGAAATCGACTGGTTAAAGCATATATTCCGGTTCAGTATGCGATGGTGAGCACGAGTGCCGCTTGTTCGGAAGTGGGAGTATATGCTTATCCGTATACCAATCGTGTATTTCTGAGAGATATTTCAAAGGATGGAGAAGCAACACAGACTGTATTGACGCTGATGGGTAGCGTATCGTCGGATATGCTGGTTAATTTTTCGATTGAACACCCTGATGTTGCAGTAGTATCGGCACAAACACTCAACAGTAGTGAAATCCAGCAGGCTGCGCTTTCGGGTGACGATTCCATTGACTTGTTTGTGGTGTCCGCGCCCGGTTCGTATGCGGCACTTAAAGAAAAGGGGTATCTGGCTGCGATTGATAACGAGTCGCTTTGTGCGGATGCTAAAACACTTTACCCGGCAATTCAGAATGTCATTTTTGATGGCGAAGCTCTGCTGGGATATCCAATTTCTTTGATGCTGGACTCTTGGACAATCAATGAAACACAATGGAAGAATATGAAATTGGGCGAATACCCAACGACGTATGCAGAACTCTTTGATAAGATCAAGGTCTGGTTGGATGAATATACACTGGACTATCCAGATTACACACTTGCCGATATTCAGCAGATGGGGATAGACGGACTTGTGACGATGATGGTCAAAGCGTATGTTGCACAGAATGAAAACGAAGATGGTCAGATTTCCTTTGATACGGAAGAATTTCATTCTTTGATGGCACTTGTCGCCCAAAATCAACAGTTGTTTGCAGAGGAAAACGAGCAATGGGGTATGCCGTTAATTTCCTCGTATTATATGGGATTTGGGATTACCTATGCCGATAGGGATGCAATGGTAATGCTGATACCGCCGACGCTTGAAAAGGGGCAGCAACAAACGCTCAACGCGAACATTGAAGTAATATGCATCAGCGCTTCTTCTAAGAAACAGGAAGCTGCGAAAGCATTTGTTGCATATTGCGCCGAGCATTTGGCGCAAATGACACAATATGAGATTCATCCGAACATGACTGCACCTGTTGAAAGCACAACGTATAAGGCTCGTTTGGAAACGCTTAATTCTGAATTGAATGATTTGCAAGACCGATACGCCAAAGAAGAAAACGATGAGAAAAAGTATACTTTGGAAGATGAAATTACGGCAAAGCAGGAGATGATTGCAAGCGTTGAGGACGGAAAATGGGCGATTTCTCCTGAGAGCATTGAAATCTATCGTAAAACTGCTGAGCAAATGACTATTCCGTATCAGTCAAAGTTTAGCTCAAACGGAAGCGATGGATTTGGGATGCTTAGCGATGTTATTTTGCAGTATTGTGCAGATGGACTTGAAGAAAGTGAAGTAAATGCGTTAATTCATGAGTTAAATCGCGTTGCAGATATGGTTTATATGGAAAATCAATGAGGGGAGAAAATAGAAATGAATAAATTCATGAAATGGCTATATGGAAAGAAAATTGAAAGGGAAATGAATAAATCGGCAGACAAAATCAACGTAGAAAAGATTAGAACTTGGATAAAAGAAGTCGAAGCTGAGGCAGATACGCAGGAAGAACGGGATAAGATTGAAGCAATGACCCGTAGACTGATGGAAGATATCGAAGGCAGAATCATGGAAAGATAAAAAGAGGAGGAGAAAGCGATGAGCGAAGAAGAAGTGCTGGAAGCACTGGAAACGATAAAGTCAACTTTACTGGGAACAGCTCATCGTTTTTTCTCCTGTTATGCGGACTGTGAGGATGCTGTCCAAGAATGCTTTTATAAAGCATGGAGAGGACGAGAATCTATTCAGAATCCAGAGTACTTCAAAACGTGGGCGACACGCATCCTTGTTAATGAGTGCAAAACGATGCTGAGAAAAAAAGTGCCTATTCCTATGGAAGTAGATGATAGTTCAGTCTACTATGAAAGCGAATATGAGAATATCATTGAGTTTGATCCGCTTCACAAGGCAATGGAAAGGATAAGAGAGGACGACAGGCAGCTTATTCAGATGCACTTCATTCAAGAGTATTCGTACCGTGAAATCTCAAGAATCAAGAACAGAAGCGTAGGTGCGGTAATCAAGCGGGTAAATCGCTCACTTGAAGTCGTAAAAAGAGCTATGTAAGAGTTTTCCAATATTCTAATAAAGGATAATGGCTTGAGAAAACGGACGGGCAGCAGACTGCAAACTAAGATTATCGCCTATGTCGCAGTAGATTCAGCGATCGGCGACTATCAATCAAATAACAACGCGAGTACCGAACACTGGGACACAGAGCTTTACCGACAGATATTGCTCTGCGTCCCTTTTCAAAAGGAATATCTTTTATTTTACAGCCATGCATAATTGCTGGCTTTTTTATTTTCTTTTTCATTATATAAACCAGGAACGGATGTAAAATAGGAATTTTATTTCCTGTTTGGATTCTATTATTCCAGCTATGATTAAGGTGAAAGGAGGGTCGATTACGAAAGCCCGTCTGAGTAACACGCTTCTGGGAAAGGAACTTTATCGTGCCGGTCTTACACAGGAAGCATTTGCAGAGAAAGTTGGTATCTCAGCTCGATACGTTCGTGTTCTCTGTACCAGAGATGTCAATGTATCTATTGCGGTATACTATGAGATTCTTAAGGTCTTGAATCTTCCGGCTAATTCTCTGCTCGTCTATGTTGATGAGACTCACAAGAAAATAACTCTTCCAGCAAGAGAGGGGAAAAAACATGACCATAAGAAAAAACGTTCTGCCTCAGCCCTTCATCAGTCAAGCCAGTCATAGTTCTTTAGTATAGTCTCATCCTTACCAAAAAAGAAATGTTTGCGTATGAGCAAAAGTGTGAAAAAGAATATGAATGAAAAAAAGAATGGCATTTCGATAGAATCGACTATCGAACAATTTTTACAGAAAAGTATACAACATGACCGCTCTTATGCGCGAAAAAAGTACCGTTGGCACGCTCAATATTCTTTAGATCGGGCAGACGGCATTGACCAGACCAATGCGCCAGTCACCGATGAACTCGAAAACCTGTTTTTAAGCATTGAAGATCGCCGTGCGCTCTATGCAGCTCTGCAACGCCTTTCATCTCTCCAGCGTCGCCGACTGTTGATGCGGTATGAGGAAAAACTCACTTATTCCGAAATTGCCCGGCGTGAAGGCGTTGCACCGCGGGTTGCCCAGCGCAGCATAGAGCGTGCACTGGTTAAGCTCAATCTCATGCTCAAAGATGCCATCCTTGTCGATTCCAACGTGTAATTTTATAATCAGCTCAAGTCATCAATAGGAGGTTTTCATCATGAACCCATTCTTTGATTCGCTTGCGCAAGAGCTTCAAGCTCATGCGCAGCCTGCCGCGCCTGATTCTTCACATCCGCCGGCTCAACTCTGTCCGTCTGCCGCCCCCGGTTCAAAAACCTATCGCATCGACGATATTGCCGCTATCCTTGACATCAGCCGTGCGGCAGCGTATGCGCTGGTCAAAAAGCAGAATTTTCGTTCCATTCGCGTCGGTCACTCCATTCGTGTTCTTCGTGCGTCTTTTGACGCATGGCTTGAGGAGGAAGGGCTGTGATCCCCCGCATTGTAAAACGTGGAGATTCGTACTCCTTATGCTATCGGTATACGGATCATGCAGACAAGACACATATAAAACTTGAGCCTTGCACATCACTGGATGATGCCCATTTCAGACTAGAAGAAGTCATGCAGCAACAGGAAAAGGGTATCTTCATTCCACCCAATGCCGTAACGGTGTCTGAACTGATGGAGGACTTCATTCGCGTCTGCGGAAGCCGGAAATGGGTGGCTTCTACCTATACCGCAAACATCGGACTATATCGGAACTACATTCTTCCTGTTCTTGGCAGCTGTGGCATACAAAATCTTCACTCCAAAGACGTGGATATTTATATCCGTATGCTGACAAAAACAATCAGCGCAGCAAGCAACGTAAAGGAAGAACCCCTCTATATTTCTGCGCTTACAATCAGGAAAATCATTGATCTTCTGCGGCGAGCGTTTCAATATGCTGCGAACCGCAATTTAGTCGCTCAAAATCCATTTGAAAATGCCATTTTGCCGAAAACCGATATTCTGAAAAAAGGGGTGCGTGAAATTGACTACTAAACCCGTTTGGGAACCGATTACCATCGCCAAGGCTCTGAGCCTCTGCGACTTTGACGCACTGTATGTCGCCATGAATTTGGCTTTTGCCTGCTCTCTGCGCATTGGAGAAATTCTCGGTCTGACATGGAATGATATCCACTTTGCTGAAGACGACGATGGCGCATCCTGGCTCCATGTCACCAAAACACTTCTGGAAGTGTCCAGGCAGTCAGTCGCAGCTACGGAAGGCAGAGATATTCTGATGGTGTTTCCATCAACCAAACCCAATTCCAGCATGTCCCTTATCCTCAAAAAGCCCAAGACAAAAAACTCCATACGCAAAGTCTATCTGCCCAGAACCATCGCGGGCATTTTGAAAGAGTGGCATACCAGGCAGCTTGAGTTGATTGACCTCTTGGGGGCAGACTATCAAAATTATAATCTGGTGTTGGCGCAAAACAGCGGAAAACCTTATGACAGCCATCAGATCTACAAGCTACTTAAGACGTTTATCCATGCGCATCATCTGCCGGATGTCACGTTTCATTCTTTGCGCCATTCAAGCGTCACCTACAAACTCGCCCTCAATGACGGCAATATCAAACTGGTGCAAGGGGACACGGGACACACTTCTTCCAAACTCATGCTGAACACCTACGCAGAAATCTTCGATCAAAGCCGAAAAGAACTCGCCGTTCGCTTTGAAGAAAATTTCTACGCAGCTTTGCAGCCGTGAGGACAGCGTTATGGCACACATCGTCCGGCGTGGAGAATCCTTCTGCGTTGTCTATTATTACACCGATAAAGACGGAAAACGCCATCAGAAGTGGGAAACCTTTCATCAGGAAGCAGAGGCTGAACGCAGAAAAGCCGAAGTTGAAATCGGCAAGAAAAAGTCAACCTTGATTGTTCCCAGCAAAATCACCGTATCGGAACTGATGGTCGATTTTGTCAACCTGTATGGCGAACGAAAATGGGACGTTTCCACTTACAGCTCAAACCTCGCGCTAATCGCCAACTACATCAACCCGCTCATCGGCAATCAACCCATCCAGTCCATCAACACGCGCGCCGTAGACAAGTACATTCAGCAGCTCCGCAAAACTGAATCCGTCGCTTCTCAGTTCCGCCGCATGGCTGACCGTTATTTGACCGATCAGAACATCGAGCGCATCATTAAGGTACTCAAGTGCGCGTTTGGGCAGGCTGTCCGCTGGGGTATGATTGCAAAAAATCCTTTTTTAAACGCTATTCTCGTCAAAACCCCTTACCATCATCGGGATATCTGGGATGCGGCAACCATCCGCAAGGCGCTTGAAGCCTGCCGTGACGCACAGCTCTATGTCGCCATGAACCTGTCTTTCGCCTGTTCCATGCGTCTGGGCGAAATTCTGGGGCTGACGTGGAACAACGTGCATATCGAGCCTGATGATATCGCACAGGATAACGCATGGCTCTATATCGATAAAGAAGTGTATCGTGCGCGGCGCGAATCCATCAAGGCTCTCGGAGAGAACTCTGTCCTGCACATCTTTGATTCCGCACTGAAAAAGCCCACCGCGACTGTTCTTGTGCTTAAAAAGCCGAAAACCGATAGCAGCATCCGCAAAATCTGGATTCCGAAAACCGTCGCCTATATTTTGCGCCACTGGAAGGAGTGTCAGGAAAAGCTCAAGGTGACGGATCATTCCTACGAGGATCATAA
>ERZ809074.2287-NODE-2287-length-21607-cov-9.944506_pt1 | contig 21607 bp, 25 predicted proteins | sample MGYA00520795_ERZ809074 | MGnify/ENA primary metagenome ERZ809074 (study PRJEB31570, sample SAMEA3212989) | Homo sapiens | biome: human-gut; feature: human gut; material: fecal | place: Sweden | collected 2011 ...
GATATTCCCAAAGAGAACTTGCCGAGAAGTCGGGGGTTAATTTAAGAACCCTCCAACAATACGAACTTGGGGCAAAGGATATCAACAAGGCATCCGTGCAGAGTGTAACGGCACTTGCAGCAGCATTGGGATGCGAAATAGAAGATATTATCGAATATCCAAACAACGAAACCGATTAACAATAATCGAAAAATAATTCAATAAAAATACGAACTAAAGCATCTATCCGAAAGGGTGGGTGCTTTTTGTTTGCGAAAAAATGGAGGTGGAGACAATTGGGATTATTTCAAAGCCTATTCCGTTCAAGGGATAAGCCTAAAAATTCAACGGCAGGCAGTTCGTTTGCGTTTTATTTAGGCGGTTCAACGAGCGGAAAGGCGGTAACGGAACGCAGCGCTATGCAGATGACAGCGGTTTATTCTTGTGTTAGGATACTCGCGGAGGCTGTTGCAGGGCTGCCGTTGCATTTATACCGCTATAAGGATGACGGCGGCAAAGAAAAAGCAATCGACCATCCGCTGTATAACCTGTTGCACGATGAGCCGAACCCTGAAATGAGTTCTTTTGTATTCAGGGAAACGCTGATGACGCATCTTTTGCTTTGGGGGAATGCGTATGCGCAGATTATCCGCAACGGCAAGGGTGAAGTGATAGCGTTGTACCCGTTGATGCCGAATAAGATGAAAGTGGACAGGGATGAACGCGGGGAATTGTACTACGAATATTCGCATTCAACCGATGAGGCTAATACAATGAAGAACGAAAGTGTTCGTCTGAAAAAGACGGACGTTTTGCATATTCCAGGGCTTGGCTTTGATGGCTTGGTGGGGTATTCCCCGATAGCGATGGCGAAGAATGCAATTGGTATGGCAATTGCCTGTGAGGAGTACGGTGCAAAATTCTTTGCTAACGGCGCAGCGCCGAGCGGGGTTTTGGAACACCCTGGCGTAATTAAAGACCCACAAAGGGTAAGGGAAACGTGGCAAGGACAGTTTGGCGGCTCGTCGAATGCGAATAAAGTGGCGGTTTTGGAAGAGGGGATGAAATACACACCCATTTCTATTTCGCCAGAACAGGCGCAGTTCTTGGAAACGCGCAAATTTCAAATCAATGAGATAGCTCGAATTTTCAGGGTTCCTCCGCATATGGTTGGGGACTTGGAAAAGTCGAGCTTTTCTAATATTGAGCAACAGAGTTTAGAGTTCGTCAAATATACACTTGACCCATGGGTGATACGCTGGGAACAGACGTTGTCCCGCGCGTTATTCAACGCGGACGAAAAGAAGAAATATTTCTTCAAGTTCAATGTGGAAGGCTTGCTCCGTGGCGATTACGCCTCTCGAATGAGCGGGTATGCAACGGCTCGTCAAAACGGTTGGATGAGCGCAAACGATATACGCGAACTTGAAAACATGGATAAAATTCCCGCTGACCAAGGCGGTGATTGGTATCTAATCAACGGCAGTATGCTCCCGATGCAGAACGCGGGCGCTTATGCAAATAAAGAAACTGTAAAGGAGGAGACGGACAATGAAAAAGTTCTGGAAGTGGAAGAATCAGGCTCTGCCAACGGAAACGGACGGCGAAGTAGTTCCCCAAGAACGAGTCCTTGAGCTTTACGGCACGATAGCCGAAGAGAGCTGGTTTGATGATGACATCACGCCGCAGATGTTCAAGGCGGAGTTATTGGAAGGGGACGGACCCATCACCGTATGGATCAATTCGCCTGGCGGGGACTGTGTCGCAGCAAGTCAGATTTATTCCATGCTCATGGACTACAAGGGTGAAGTGACTGTTAAAGTGGACGGTTTGGCGGCAAGCGCAGCATCTGTCATCGCAATGGCTGGTACGAAAGTGCTGATGGCACCTACCGCGCTTATGATGATTCACAATCCTATCACGGCGGCATTCGGGGATACCGAGGATATGCAAAAAGCAATCGATATGCTTGCCGAGGTCAAGGAAAGTATCATCAACGCTTACGAAATCAAGACTGGACAGTCGAGGACAAAATTGGCGCATCTGATGGACGATGAAACGTGGATGAACGCTAAAAAGGCAATCGAACTTGGGTTTGCGGATGGTTTTCTTACCGACGAGAAGAAGGTGGAAGATATCCCCGCATACGCATTTTCGAATAAGCAAACGGAAATTGCCTTGTATAACAAGGTATCGGCAAAAACAATGACTCCCGTGCAAGAGCCTAAAGAGGCAACGGCGGAAGTCGAGCAAGGTCGTTCCGTAGACGAATTGATGGAACGACTCAACCTTATGAAATATTAAAAATTGGAGGATTTTATTATGACTATTTTAGAACTGCGTGAAAAACGCGCAAAGGCATGGGAGTCTGCAAAGGCATTCTTGGATTCCCACAGAACGGAAAGCGGTGTTCTCACCGCAGAGGACGATGCGGTTTATTCCCGTATGGAAAACGATATTTCCATGCTTGGCAAAGAAATCGCGAGAATGGAAAGATTGGAGAGCATCGATAACGAAATGTCGAAACCTCTCTCCGCGCCCCTTACTATGAAACCTGAAACCAGCAGGGTGGAAGAGAAAACGGGCAGAGCAAGCGACGAGTATAAAAAGGCGTTCTGGAACCACGCCAGAAGACGTGACAGCGTAGAACTCCGCAATGCTCTTCAGGTTGGCACGGATACCGAAGGCGGATATCTTGTTCCTGACGAATTCGAGCATACCTTGATTCAGTCCTTGGAACAGGAAAACGTTATTCGTAAGCACGCGCACGTATTTACGACTTCTTCGGGTTCGCACAAGATTCCTATTGTATCCAGCAAGGGTACTGCCTCGTGGGTAGACGAAGAGGGCGCGATTGCGGAAAGCGACGATACTTTCGGTCAGCAACTCATCGGTGCGCATAAGGTATCTACGCTTATTAAAGTATCGGAAGAACTTTTGCAAGACTCCGCATTCGACCTTGAAGGGTATTTCAAAGCAGAGTTTGCGCGTAGAATCGGTAACGCGGAAGAGGCGGCATTCCTTACGGGCAACGGCACGGGTAAGCCTACGGGTATTTTGAATGCGACGGGCGGCGCACAGGTTGGCGTTACGGCGGCATCTGCAACGGCAATTACCGCTGATGAAATCATCGACCTGTTCTACTCGCTTAAGGCACCTTATCGTAAGAAGGCAATCTGGGTTCTCAACGATTCCACGATTAAGGCAATCCGCAAGCTCAAAGACCAAAACGGTCAGTATTTGTGGCAGCCTGCACTCCGCGACGGCGAGTTTGATACCATTCTCGGTAAGCGTATCTTCACTTCTGCGTATGCGCCTGAAATTGCAGCAGGTGCGAAAACCATCGCGTTCGGGGATTTCTCGTATTATTGGATTGGTGACCGTCAGGGCATCACGTTCAAGCGTTTGAACGAGCGCTATGCGGAAACGGGGCAGGTTGGCTTTATCGCATCCAAGAGAGTGGACGGTAAACTCATTCTTCCCGAAGCTATTAAAGTCCTTGCGCAAAAGGGAACGGCAAGTTCGGGAACCTAAAAGGATAGGTGGCAGTAATGGATGAACTTTTAGAAAAAGTGAAGAAAAACTTAATTCTTGAGCATACGGTTGACGATGAATTATTGAAAACCTATATTACTGCCGCCAAATCGTATGCGGAAAGTTATCAGCACATCGAAGAAGGATACTATTCCAAGAACCCGATGCCGCCCACAACGGAACAGGCGGTGATAATGCTCGTTAGCCATTTCTACGAAAGTAGAGATGGTTCAACGGGCGGGTTCTTCGCGGATAATGTGCAGGCGGGGCAGCAAGTCTGGACAACGGTTAACCTTTTACTTCGCTTGGATAGGAGGTGGCAAGTATGAGTTTTGGTAAAATGAACGGCTTTGCCGATATTATTCGCGAGGTGAACACGAAGGATAACGCGGGGTTTTCTACTACGGAAGACCGCGTGCTTGCCTCTGTGCGTGTATATCAAGAGGGTAGGCACGGATCCACCAGATGGGCGAACCTTGCAGCGTTCTCTACGGCAACCGACCTTTTCCGTTTCAGGCGCATTCCTGACATGGAGATTAAAGAGGGCGATTTTGTCGTAACCAAGGACGGAAGGTTTGAAATCACATCGGTGGAAGATGTAAAGAGCCGAGGGTTATACACAGAAGTTCTGGCAAAAAAGGTGGTGGCGGTAGATGGCTAAATGTATAGTCGAAATGCCCGATGATTTCCTTGCCAAACTGTCAAGGCTAGGAGCGAAAACGGACGAAATCGCTGAAAGGGTGTTAGAGGCTGGCGGCGAGGTCGTTTTGGATAAGGTGAAAAGCAATCTGCAAAGCGTAATCGGGAAAGGCGAACATAGTCGTTCCACGGGTGAATTGGTATCTTCGCTGGGGCTTTCAAGGGTTTTGCAGGATAAAAACGGTGACAGCAATATCAAGGTTGGTTTTGCCGAGCCGCGTTCGGACGGGGATAGCAACGCGAAAATAGCGAACATCCTCGAATACGGACGTCACGGACAGCCAGCAAGACCGTTCCTGAAACCTGCCAAAAACGCGTCAAGGCAAGATTGCATCGATACGATGGTAAAAAAACTTGACGAGGAGATCAAGAAGGTATGAGTATTCTGGAAGAATTGAACGTCCTGCTCGGCAGCTTGGCTATCCCCGTGGAAACGGGTGTGTTTTCTAAAAAAGCGCCTGATGAATATCTCGTCATTATTCCCGTTTCAGACGAGTTTGGCTATCATGCAGATAATGAGCCTCATGAAGATATACAGGAGGCACGAATTTCCCTTTATTCCAAGGGAAACTATTTGTCGGCGAAAAATAAGGTAGTCAAAGCCTTACTTGCAAATGACTTTACGATTACCGATAGACGGTATATCGGTTTAGAAACAGAAACAGGGTATCACCATTTCGTGGTGGATGCCCAAAAACTATATAAATTGGAGGATTAAAATCAATGGCAACAATCGGTCTTGATAAATTATACTACGCGCCTATCACGGAAGATGAAAAAGGCGAAGAAACCTATGGTACTCCTACGCAACTTGCCAAGGCAATGACGGCTGATTTGTCGGTAGAACTTGCCGAGGCAACGTTGTATGCGGATGATGGGGCGGCGGAGGTTGTAAAAGAATTTAAGTCTGGTACGCTTTCGCTTGGTATCGATGATGTTGGCGCAGAAATCGCATCTGCTTTAACTGGCGCTACCATCGATAAAAACCACGTTTTGGTTTCGGCATCGGAGGATGGCGGTAAACCCGTAGCAATCGGGTTCAGAGCCAAGAAAGCCAACGGCAAATACCGTTATTTCTGGCTTTATAGGGTTATCTTTGGTATCCCTGCTACCAACCTTGCGACCAAGGGTGACAGCATTACTTTCTCTACGCCTACCATCGAAGGCACGGTGTTGAGACGCAATAAAGCAGACGGTGCAAACAAGCATCCTTGGAAAACGGAAGTAACCGAGGGAACGACTGGAACGGAAACCGTTGTGGCGGATTGGTATAAACAGGTTTACGAGCCTGCTTATACGGCAGCGGCAAATACGGCGGCAGAATAGGGAGATAGGATATGAGCGATAGAGCAGCAGTAATTAAAGTAGGCGAAAGGGAGTTTGAACTCCTTTTAACAACCAAGGCAACCAAGGAAATCGCAGGGCGCTATGGCGGACTTGAGAACCTTGGCGAAAAGCTCATGAAGAGCGAGAATTTTGAAATGGCAATCAATGAAATCGTATGGCTCGTAGCCTTGCTTGCGAATCAGTCGATTTTAATTTACAACCTTACGCATAAGGACGCGCCCAAGGAACTTTTAACGGAGGAGGAGTTGGAACTTCTCACCACGCCGTTAGACCTTGCGGGGTTCAAAACGGCTATTTCGGAGGCGCTTTTCAAAGGCACGAAACGTAATATTGAAAGCGAGGCAGAAGCCTCAAAAAACGCACAGGTCGAGTAAGTGACGAAGAGTTATTTACTCGACTTTTATATTACGGTTTGGCGCACCTGCACCTTTCGCAAGATGAGGTGTGGCTGATGCCGTTTGGATTGATACTTGACCTTTGGGAATGCCATAAACAGTTCCAAGGGATATCCAAACCGAAGGTAGAGCGGACAATTGACGATATCGTTCCGAGCGGGATATAAAAAGAAAGAGCAAGTGCGTTAGCTACACTTGCTCCTGTTTTAGTTTCGTTAATCGTATTCGGGATAATCGGGCGCCCAATCTACCCAAGGTTGAGGATTTCTTCTCTGGGCGTTATGGCGTTGCTGATGCGTTTTATTATTCGGATTGCATTGGTTTGAATGATTATTCGCATTCGCACGATAAGCCTTACTGTTGGGGTTATTTTGGTTTGCCCAGTCATTCAATTGGGCTTGCGTGTGGGTTTTGCCTGATACTTTACCTTTTGCCATTTTTTACCTCCTTCTGGGCAAATAATTATCCATGCAGTTCGTGGCAATGGGCAAATATCTGCTAACTAGAATAAAAGCTCTACACCACAAAACAAAGCCAATGGATAACTATTGGCTCAATATTTTGTCGTGTAAAGCGATGAAACATAGGGGGACTACTTAAAAGTCACACGCAACTACTTTCTCAGCTCTCCAACGAGAATAAACGAGGGCAGATAAGTTTCAAGGGTTTACATTGCTTTATGCTCAAAGATTTAGGGGACGGTTTTCATACTCTCGTTCTATGAAAACTTTGTCGCGTAAACCATTAAGAGCGTTTCAGCAAAATTATAGTATCATTTTTCAAAAATAATGTCAATCAAAAATAAAGGAGGTGCAGGCGATTGGCGGATAATTTTGGCTTAAAAATCGGTCTGGAAGGCGAAAAAGAGTTCAAAAAATCCCTTCGAGACATCAATGACCAGTTCAGAGTCCTTGGCTCGGAAATGAAACTTGTCGAGTCTGAATTTGGTAAAAACGCCACCTCCGTTGAAGGTTTAACGGCAAAAAATGAAGTTCTAACGCGTGAGATCACCGCGCAAAAGCAGAAGATTGAGGTGTTAGAGCAAGCCTTAAAAAATGCAAGCGAGTCGTTCGGCGAGAATGATAAGCGAACGCAGGCTTGGCAAATCCAACTCAACAACGCTAAAGCCGCGTTAAACGGTATGGAGCGTGAACTCGACCAAAACAACGATGCCTTAAAAAAGGCGGCGGATAATCTTGATGATGCTGAAAAGCAAGCGGATGATTTCGGGGACGAGGTAGAGGACGCGGGTAAGCAAAGCGATGATGCAGGTGGAAAGTTTGAGGGATTAGGTGCGGTTTGCAAAGGTGTTGCGGCTACGCTTGCAGTTGCATTCGCTGCCGTGTCTGCCGCTGCTGTTTCTGCGGGGAAAGCGCTCGTGGATATGGCAACGGAAGGTGCAGCTTTTGCAGATACAGTTTTAACGGAGTCTACCGTCACGGGCATTGCAACGGATAAACTCCAAGAGTATATGTACGCTGCGGAACTGGTGGATGTATCCACGGAAACGCTGACCAAGTCGATGGCAAAGCAGATAAAGAGTATGAAGGCTGTTCAGGACGGCACAAAACTCTCTGTGGAGGCATACGAAAAACTCGGTGTATCCGTAATGGATGCAGACGGTAATCTCCGTGATAGCGATACCGTGTATTGGGAAGTTATCGACGCGCTTGGCAAAATGGAAAACGAGACCGAAAGAGATGCGTTGGGTATGCAAATACTCGGCAAATCCGCACAGGAACTCAATCCGTTGATTACAGCGGGCGCGGAGCGAATGAAAGAACTCGGTCAGCAGGCGCATGATGCAGGGTATGTCATCGGAGACGAAATGCTCAATGCTTACGGTGCGTTGGACGACCAAATTCAATATTTGAGCGTTGGCGCAACGGCAGCAAAGAACGCGCTCGGTACCGTTTTACTTCCTGTTTTGACTGACCTTGGCTCAACGGGCGTGAGCTTGCTTGGTGAATTTACCAAAGGCATACAGGACTGTCAAGGCGATATCGGGAAGATGTCTGGCGTTATTGGGGAGATACTTCCAAAGGCACTTAATGCCATCATGGAGTACGTTCCCGAACTGCTGGAAGTTATCGGCTCAATCGTTGGCGCAATCGGTACAGCAATCGTTGATAATTTGCCGCTTATCGTTGATTCGGTGGCGCAGATATTATTTACCATTATAAACGGGTTAATAGAAGGACTACCGCGGATTGCGGAAGGGGCACTGCAATTACTTCTTGCTTTGGTAAACGGTATCATTGACCAGTTACCACTCCTTGTTAAGGCGGCGGCAGAAGTTATTGTAACGCTGGCAACGGGTATCGCAAAGGCGCTGCCAAAGCTGATACCCTCTGTCGTAAAGGTTATTGTGCAGGTAGTAAAAACGCTGCTTGATAACTTACCGATGATTTTGAATGCGGCTTTGGAACTTATCAAAGGCTTGGCGCAAGGTATACTTGATGCAATTCCTGTATTGCTGGATGCCTTACCTGAACTTATCCAATCGCTGATAGACTTCCTTATGGATGCCATTCCTGAAATCATCGAGGCGGGGGTGGAACTGCTCACTTCATTGGTGAGCGCGCTGCCTACTATAATTGAGCGAATTGTGGCGGTAATCCCAATGATTATTGACGGTGTGCTTGGCGCAATTATAAGCGCAATACCGCTGTTGATAGACGCGGGAATTAAACTGTTGACTTCGTTGGTGGCTGCTTTACCCGATATTATTCAGGCAATCGTGGAGGTTATCCCCGATATCATAAACAGCATAATCAATGCGGTTTTGAATGCGATACCGCTTATTATCGATGCGGGTATAAAACTGCTTGTGTCTTTAATCGCGGCGTTACCTGATATCATTTTAACCATTGTAAACGCTATCCCAGATATTATTTCGGGCATCGTAAACGCGCTTATCGGCAACATTGACAAAATCATAATGGCGGGCGTGGAGTTGTTTATGGCACTTATCACCAACCTCCCGCAAATTATTATAGAGCTTGTCAAGGCGGTGCCGCAGATAATCACGGGACTCGTCGAGGCGTTTGCAAAAGGCGTAGGTTCGTTCGTAGAAGTCGGCGCAAACCTCGTCCGTGGTCTATGGGAAGGCATCAAAAGCCTTGCCTCATGGATTTGGGATAAGGTTTCCAACTGGGCAAGTGACCTTTGGGACGGCATTTGCAGTTTCTTTGGTATCCATTCACCGTCCAAGAAGATGGAATGGGTGGGTGATATGTTGATGGAAGGCTTGGCTGGCGGTATTGATGAAACGGCAGGCGAGGCAATTAAGTCGGCGGAGGCAATGACGGACGATTTGAACTCCGTATTCGACGATTTGGCGGCGGATATGACGGCAACGTTGCCGAATCAAATCGATGTTCGAGGAATTGCTCAAGACGGCGTGTCGGGCGAAAATGGGGCAAATAAAGGCTTTATTTTGCAACTCAACATTACAAACTTCAACAACTATTCAAGCGAGGATATAACTACGCTTACAAACGAAGTTATGGAAACTGCTGGAAACTTTATGCGTAGAAAGGAGGTGGCATTAGGATGAACTATTTTGAATTCAACGGCGTTCGTTCAACCGATATGGGGGTGCGAATAATGTCAAAAAATGTATTCTCTGCGCCTAAATATGACTTGACATTCCAGTCAATCCCAGGAAGGGACGGGGAGTTAATCTCTCCGAACGGCAGGTTCCCAAACGTGGGTGTATCTTACACCTGCTATCTTCCCGCAAAGAGTATCTCCGAGCTGGCGGATAAAGTGACGGCGGTGAAGGCTTGGCTTTATAAGCAGACCGACCGCTATCATACGCTGACGGATAGTTACGATTCAAAGTATTTTAGAAAAGCGGTGTTCAATAACAAGTTGGATATCGAGGACGAATGCAATAAAATTGGCACGTTTACCGTCAATTTTTCCTGTCAGCCTTATCGTTATTTGAAGAGTGGACAGACGGCAGAAACGCATACGGCATCAGGGTTTATTTTGACGAACCCTTATCCGTTCGTTGCAAAACCGTACCTGAAAATCAATGGTAGAGGGACGGGAAACCTTATTATTCAATCGGCAGAGAGTAATAAGATATGGTCTTTTACAACGCTCAACGGATACACCGAGTGCGATAGTGAACTGATGAACTTTTACCATGACACGGTGGCAAAGAACGACACGGTGGAGGGGAACGGCTTTCCGATTTTATATGAAGGCGCAAACACGATAACCTTTGACGGCGGCATCACGAGCGTGGAAGTTATACCGAGGTGGCGAACGATATGACACCTATTTTATACAAGGCGGATACGATAAATTTCGCGACCTTTGGCATTGGCGCGCTGTCGGATACCATTTCCTGTGAGGTTACAGAAGAGAGAAATGGAGTTTATGAGTGTATCTTAAAATACCCTGTAAATGGCACAAATTACTCCGAAATTAAAAAGGAGCGTATCGTAAAGGCAAAACCCAACGACACGAGTAAGCCACAAGCGTTCCGTATTTATAGGATATCGACCCCGCTAAATGGTATCGTTAAGATATACGCGCAGCATATTTCCTATGATTTATCTTCAATTGCTACAATTCCGTGGGAATGCACGGAATTAACTCCACAATTGGCAATAGACACCGTCTTTTCTAACGCGCTTACGCCGCATCATTTCACGTTCCGCACCGACTATACGCAAGCAAAAGAGTTCAAGGTAAGCAAGCCAAAGAGCCTACGCGCGGTACTTGGCGGGGAGGAAGGTTCTGTCGTTTCCCTTTGGGGCGGTGAATATGAATGGGACAATTTCAATGTTATCCACCACCAAGGCAGAGGTCAAAATAACGGCGTTGTAATAGAGTACGGGAAAAACCTGACCAAGCTCGAACATGACACCGATAATAGCGATGTCTATACCGACCTTTTGCCGTATGCGGTAATGGAAGACGAAGAGGGAAACACGCAAGTAATAACGCTCACCGAGCAGATTTTGCCGATAGCAAAAACGACGTTAACACAGCGAAAAACACTTATTAAGGATTTTACCGATTCCTTTGATATGGACGTGGTTATAACCGAGGACTTATTGCGGGAAAAGGCAAGCAAATATGTGGAAAATAATCCGCTAGGGATAGAAAGTCCCACGCTTACAATTTCCTTTGAGGCGTTATGGAAACAGCCTGAATATGCAGCCGTTTTAGAACGGGTTTCGCTCTGCGATACTGTCACCGTTCGGCACAGCGATTTGGGAGTTTCGGAGCATATCAAGGTTATTAAGACGGTTTACGATTCCCTTGCGGAAAAGTACGTGTCCATTACGCTCGGCAACGCAAAGGGCAGCCTTTTGAAAACGGTAACGACTACGCAGCAAGCGGTGGAATCGGTCAATAAAAAAGTGGATAGATTTCCTAGCCTAATGCAGTCGGCGATCACGTCCGCAACGAAACTCATTACAGGACAAACGGGCGGTTATGTGGTGCTTAACGGCGAGAGTGAAACGGGGCAGCCTTACGAACTGCTTATTTTAGATGCGCCAAATATCGAAGATGCCGTCAATGTATGGCGTTGGAATGTGGGCGGGCTTGGGTTTTCGAGTCATGGCTATAACGGACCGTATGAAACGGCTATCACGAACGATGGGCAAATCGTAGCGGACTTCATAACCACGGGTTCCTTGGTGGCGAATATCATCAAAGCGGGGGTTTTATCTTCGCAAGACGGCTCGTCGTATTGGAATCTCGAAACGGGGGAAGTAGTGCTACGCGCCTACGCAACTTCAAGCTCGGTACAGGAAACAAACTCGCGAATAGATGAAATCGAAGAGCAGAAAATGCTGCGCTTGGTTATCTCTTCTACGAACGGTAATATTTTCAAGAACAACAACATTCAAACCACGCTGTATGCAACCGTTTTTTCGTGGGATGAAAATATCACGGATACGCTCGATCCGAACCAGTTTATTTGGACGCGGGTATCGGACGATTCGGCGGCGGATGCAGAGTGGAATGCAAACCATTACGGTGGAACAAAATCCATCGAAATCACAAATGAGGACGTAAGGGTGAGGGCAACCTTCTTTTGCGACCTTATAGACACAACAACAAGAATGAGTTTACTCGGTTGAGTAAAATATAGGAGGATTTATAAATGAGTAAAGCACAAGGTCAATTTACAATTATTGACTACAATGACGCCTTAACCCTGACGGGTTATATCGGCTCGAACCACCCTAAAACGCAGATGTATAACCCCGACAACGCAACCTACAATCCGAACTGGGCGAGTACGAACTTGGTTTTAACGCCGAGCCTGTATGTTATCGGTACGACCACCGACCAAATCACCTCGGCTGCGGTTACGTCGGTAAAGTGGTATGAGGGGACTTCGACTACTGCAATTACTTCTACGGGCAACTACGCGTTAAGTGGCGCAAAGAGCCATATCTTAACCATTAAGGCGAATACGATGGCGGGTTTACCTGGTAAAGATTATCGTTGCGTTATTACTTACAAGGACGATTCCACGGGGCTTTCTATTACGCACCCGTTGACGATTTCGTTTTCGAGAGTAGTAAACGGCGGCGGTATCGTTGATTTGATTGTTACCACGCCAAGTGGGAATGTTTTCAAAAACAGCGAAGTGGCATCGTTGACGGCAAAGGCAGAACTTTGGAGAGGCTCTACGGTGGATACTACGAACGTAACGTATAAATGGGCGATTATGGATTCGGCGGTGACTTCGAGTTCGTCTTCAGGCTATGATGCGGCGTTCGGGGTTGGCTGGCGCAAGCTCTCTGATACGGCAAACAAATACACGGGAACGACTACTGCAACCTTAACGGTTTACCCTGCAGCGGTGGACAGTTATGCAGTATTCAAGTGTATTGCAACGGACTCTGACTCGGCATCGAACACCTATAACAGCAACTTTACCGATGTCGCAACCTTTATCGACAACGCCGATCCTATCCAAGTGGTAATTACTTCCACGGGCGGTGATGTATTCAAAAACGGTCAAGGCTCTACAACGTTAAAAGCAGTAGTTTATCAAGCAGGTGTGGAAATCGACACGGACGGCAAAGGCACCTATACTTGGACGAAGTATAACAAGGATGGCGTAATTGATACCACTTGGGGTACTAGCGGAACGAAAACGGGCAAAACCTTGTCGGTGTCCAATACCGATGTAACGACCAAGGCAACTTTTATGGTGGTAGTAACTATCTAAACAGGAGGTGGGGTAAATGACGGCGATTGCGCAATTTACGATATATTCCCTAAATGACGTTATCGCATCAACCACCGCTCCCGAAAGTCCGTATAAAGGGCAACTTTGGGTTAACACTTCCTATTCACCACCTAGGACTTATGTCTATAATGGCTCGGCGTGGAAAGAGCAGAACGGCACAGACACTTTGCGTACTAATGTTTCCACGCTAACCACCAAGGCATCTAACCTAGAAACCAACCTCAACGGCTTAACAAGTGAAGTTTCCGCTGTTACTACGCGTGTGACGACTACGGAAACGGAACTAGGGGAAGTGCAGACGGAAGTGGAGGAGTTGAGTAGTGATGTTTCAACCTTGCAGCAGACGGCTACTAGCATTCAAGCCAGCGTTACCACGAACAAGAATAATATTTCATCGTTAACGGTTAGCGTAAATGGTTTAACAACGCGGGTAACAACTGCGGAGGGAAATATCTCTTCTTTAACGCAGCGCGCCACGTCGTTGGAGGCGGAGGTGTCGGGAAAGGTTGACGAAACCTATGGTGATTCAACTTCCACTTTTGGCTGGGTGTTAAAATCCACGGGGTTTTATGTGTATTCCAACGCAACCACGGTCGTATCAATAACATCTTCTGCCCTGACTGTAAAGGGAACGATTTATGCAACGGCAGGCGAAATGCAAAACATGACCATCACGGGTTATTTGCGCTTTGGCGGTAATACATCTTATTACATTTCGGCAAATTATAACGATTCAAACTGGTATCTTTCATTGCCTGGCTTACGCATAGACAACGCGTCAAAGGCGGTATTCAGCGGTAGGCTTTCTGCGCCAACAGGAACGATAGGCGGCTTTACTATTACGACGACGGCAATTTATAAAAGCAAAACAGCGTATAACGATGCAAACGAAGGTGTCTATATCGGTACTACGGGCATTGGTTTAGGCGCGGGAACGTTTTATGTTACGTCGGCAGGTAAACTTTACGCAACGGATGCGGAGATTTCGGGAACGATTACTGCGACTTCGGGGACTATCGGAGGTTTTACCATTGGGGAAACGAGCCTTACCAATAGCACGGGTGGTTCGAAAATCGAGATTACAAGCGGAAATTATACTACGAGATTTTCATCAAACGCTGTTTCCGCGTCTTATAGTTCCTCGTCGGGTTGGGCTGGATGGTCGTTAAATTTGAACGGTTTTTCGATAGCAAAGAATGTGTCTAGCACATATCCAGGGATTGATATTCTGCCGTCTTATACCAAGCGAAGTTCCTATACGGGAACGGGCAGCACAACGGTAGCAGAGGCTTGTATTACATCGAACTTTATCGGTTCGTATAATGTCGACACGGGGTATACTTCAACATCCGTTCCTTTTATTATCGGTATCCCGCGTGAGTATCAAGATCCGCCGTATGCAGGCGCAAACGAGTGGGGGTCCTTTGCTAGGTTTGTGGATTACCTGAAAGCAGAGTTGGTGTATGATAGTTATTACGGAAGTAAGTGGTATTTACGAAATGCGTATACGGGAACTTCGTATGACATTGTCGATGCAATTACACACGTTTCTGGACACAAATTTTACTTTTGGAAATATACTTCTTCCGTTACTGCAGATGCTGCTCCGAGTTGTACGAAATCAACACATGGCTTGAGTACAGTAAGTGGCGCTATCGTTGTACCGCGTGCAACGGCAACTTCTACTTCGGGGTTAAGCGGGTATGCGAATGTTACGACTGGTACAAATCGTTACGGTGTTACAATAAGCGGAACTACGGTTTATGTGGCATTCGACGATGGTACGTTTAAGAACGGCTTTTTTTGCCTGATTTATGGGTATTAATATGAAAATCTACTATTTATTGAACGAAAACAACGAGATAATCCAAGACGATTTTGAGCCTTTTGCGCCCAATTGTCTGGAAAGAGACAGGGAAGAATATAACCTCGTAAATGGATACAACGGGGCATTATTCTTCGTGGAATACACCCAAACGGAAGAATACAAGGCAAAGGCGGCGGCTTTTGAGGCTCGCGCTGAAACACGAGCGTTGAGAGAACGCCGTCAAACTGAGTGCTTTGATGTGGTGAATCGTGGCGCAGTTTGGTATGAAAGGCTCACGGATACACAGAAAGCAGAGCTTGCCGAGTGGTATCAATTGTGGCTGGATGTAACACAAACCAAGGTCGTGCCAGAACCTTTGGCGTGGCTTAAATAACGAACGGAGGAAATTATTATGAAACTGATTGATGTGTTCAATACAAGGGAGCCTTTGAAAAGGCTGACGGAGAAACGTTTTAACAACTATAAGGTGTTAAGGCTGCTTGTAAAGCTGCGCAAAGCGGTGGAAACCGAGGTGGAGTTTTACGTTGAGGAAGAGAAGAAGGCTGTCAACCTTTACGCCTTAAAGGATGAAAAGGGTAATCCCGTATTTACGGTTGACGGAAGATTACAACTGAAAGATGTTGAATCTAAAATCGCCTTTGAAGAGGAAATCAAGAAACTGAACGCAACGGAGGTGGACGGCATCAAACCCGTTCTGCTCCGCGAAGAGGACTTCTGTTCCTCGGCAGATTATCCCACGCCTAATGACATGGCTCTTTTGGAAACGGTCATTGAATTTGGCGAGTAAGGAGGTAGGACATGGTAGCAACGATTATAAGCATTTGCGCAAGCATCATCAGCGGGATGGTGCTTTTCTTTTTACAGAGGTTTTTCAAAAAGAAAGCCAAGAAAGACGAAGAGCGCGATGCGGCGAAAGCAAGGGAAAACCTGCTAATCATAAAAGCCATTGACGCGGTTGGCAAACTGACCTATGCGGATGCCATTGCAATTCGTGATGGTAAGACAAACGGCGAAATGAAAAGCGCGATTGAGGCTTATAGAAAGGCAGACGAGGAATTGTACGAATTCCTTTTAGAACAGAGCGTTAAAGAATAAGGAGGTAGGATATGGAACAGTATTTGAATTTAATCAGCGTTCCCGCGATAGCAACGGTGGTGTATTGGGTGATAAACCTGATTAAGTATGCGGTGGGTGAGAAAGAGGCGTTCAAACGCTTTATTCCGCTGATTGCTACGGGGTTGGGTATTGTTTGCGGCGTTATTTGCTATTTTGCAATTCCGTCCATCATTCCCGCTGACAACGTTTTAATTGCGATTGTTATCGGTGGCGCAAGTGGTTTAACTGCCACGGGTACTAACCAGATTATAAAGCAGCTGACCAAAACGGACGAAGATAAAACAGAATAATGAACTGTGTAAAGCCTATCTGGAAATAATCTGGATAGGCTTTATTTTTTATTGGATTGATGTCAATTCACGACAGTAAACAATTGACAGCAGAATAAAAATGCAATATAATATAAATATCCATAAAGAGTGCGTGAGGGACTGCCCCTATGACCGCACAGCAACCTACTTCAAAGCAAGGTGCTAATGGCAGAACGATGGGCGATATTGTTTTTGAAGTAGAACCCGTCGTTACGATGGGTTTTCTTTTTGCCTCTTTGTGGAAATAAACAATGGAGGCATAATTATATGCAAACGTACAAAGAGGTATGTGGAACAGAGAGCAGGGTGTGGTTTGAAATCCGCCCAAAGGAAGGCAAGGATTTTTTGAAATGGGCAAAAGCGCTCGGCTGCGTGTGGATGAACAGGGAGGAAATTAATTCGCGTAAAGGCGCAAATTTTTTCCATTTTTCCATTCACGATGACGGGACTCTTGCCAATGTCGCGATGTATGCGTGGGTTGCCAAGCAGTTTGAAAAGGTTCCCAAGTATATGTTCTGCGAGTTCAAGCAAGGCAGGCGCGTTTCCCCAACGGAATATTGGCAACAGCATAAACGGTAAAAAGGTAAGTCTATCTTGATTTTTTCAGGGTAGGCTTAATTTTTTTGAAAAATATACTTCAAAAATCATGCTTTTTTTCTCCGTATAGTGAAGGAGCGTGAAAATTATGACAAACGAAGTAAAAAACAGAATAAACGAATTAGCCAAGCAAGGGAAAGGATACTCCAAAATAGCAATGCAGCTGGGATTGTCCCCGAACACCGTTAAAACATTTTTGAGACGGCAGAAAGAGCAATCGGTGAGCCGATGCCTATACTGCGGTGTTGTAATTCAGCAAACCCCGCATAAAAAGGGAAAACGGTTCTGTTCGGCGGTTTGCCGTATGCGTTGGTGGAATGAACACCAAAAAGAAGTCAATCGAAAAGCGTATTATTCGCTTATTTGCCAATGCTGCGGGAACACCTTTGAAACTTATGGCAATGCCAAGCAGAAATTCTGCTCTCGTAAATGTTTTGCCGAATATCGGAGGAAAAAGTGATGAAAAACGAAATAACAGAGAATGTTTTTCGGTATACTTTGGCAATGTCAATGGTGGAGTCCATGCACGAAAAGGGTATTATTTCCGATGTGGAATTTGACAAAATAGAACTAAAATTTTGCGAAAAATATTGTATCAATTTTGCATCAATATTCCGCAAAAAACGCTGGATATAATTTTTTTTGTATGGTAATATACGACCTACCAAAGGAGGGGTTATATGTCGGAAATTATAGTAATTCCACCCAAAAAAGACTTGGGCATTAAGTTCCTGAACGTCTGTGCGTATGCAAGGGTTTCCAGCGGGAAAGATGCAATGCTGCATTCGCTTTCTGCTCAAATCAGTTATTACCAAACATATATCCAACAAAAGCAGAATTGGAGGTTTCGCGGCGTTTATGCGGATGAGGCTGTCACGGGGACAAGGGACAACAGAGAGCGCTTTCAGGCAATGCTGGAAGAATGCAGGAAAGGAAAGATTGACTTAATTGTCACGAAATCGATTACAAGGTTTGCCCGAAACACCGTAACGCTTTTGCAAACGGTGCGAGAGTTAAAAGACCTCGGCATCAACATTTATTTTGAAGAACAGAATATCAACACGCTTTCGGCGGACGGGGAAGTAATGCTTACGCTGTTAGCCTCGTATGCGCAGGAAGAAAGTAGGTCAGCAAGCGAAAACCAAAAGTGGCGGGTGCTGGTAAATTTTAAACAAGGCAAGCCGTGGTGTTGCACGATGTTCGGGTATCGGCATAAAAAGGGCAAGTTCTATGTTGTGGAACGCGAGGCAGAAATTATTCGCTGGATTTATAAATCCTATCTTGAAGGTAAAGGTTCAACACTCATTGCAAATGAACTAGCCGCCCGTGGCGAGGTTGGTCGAAAAGGATGTCTTTTTTCAAAAAGTGGTGTTGTGAAAATCCTACGGAATTATACCTATACGGGCAATCTTATTTTGCAGACAACTTACCGCGAAGATTATTTAACGAAAGTGCGTAAGCAAAACGATGGACAACTTCCAAAATACCACGTGGAAGAAACGCACGAGCCGATTATTGCCCTTGCAACATTTAAAGCGGTTCAAGCGGAAATCGCAAGGCGCAAAGATATATTTGAGCCGAAACAAGAAAAAGGCAGGTATGCGTTCACAGGGCTAATTAAATGCGAAAACTGCGGAAAAGGGTATAGGCGAAAAACCACGACCGCAAGGTTTGTTTGGATATGCTCCACTTTTAATACGCGCGGAAAAGCGTATTGCGATTCCAAGCAAATCCCTGAAACGGCGCTGGAAGAAATCACAGCGGATTTGGATTTGTCAACCGTCAAGGAAATCTTGGCGGCGAACGGAAACAAACTAACTTTTATTTTTAAAGACGGACGGGAAGAAGTACGTTATTGGAAAGCACCTTCAAGATGTGAGTCTTGGACGGATGAAATGCGAAAGCGAGCAAGTGAACACGCACATAGGAGGGTTTATAAATGCCGAAAATCACAGTAATACCAGCAACGAGAGATTTCCATACAGGGAACCTTAAAACAGAGTTAAGAAAAAAGCGCGTTGCCGCTTACGCCCGCGTTTCTACGAACAGCGAAGAGCAGTTGACATCATACGAGGCGCAGGTGGACTATTACACGAAATACATCCAAAGCCGTCCCGATTGGCAGTTTGTTAAAATTTATACCGATGAAGGTATAACGGCAACGAACACTAAAAAGCGCGAGGGTTTTAACGAGATGATTGCCGATGCGCTTGCGGGAAAAATTGACCTAATCATTACGAAATCAGTCAGCCGTTTTGCCCGAAATACCATAGACAGTTTGACGGCTATCCGCAAACTTAAAGATAAGGGTATCGAGGTTTTCTTCGAAAAAGAAAATATTTATACCTTGGATAGCAAAGGCGAGTTGGTTTTAACGATAATGAGTTCGCTTGCGCAGGAAGAAAGCCGAAGTATTTCAGAGAACGTAACATGGGGCAGAAGAAAGCAATTCTCGGATGGGAACGTGTGCCTGCCTTATAAGCATTTCCTTGGTTATCAAAAAGGGGAAGACGGCAAACCAGAAGTGGTTCCCGCCGAGGCAGCCATTATACGGTTGATTTATATGATGTTTCTGGAAGGTAAAACGACGGGCGGTATTGCAGCGTATTTAACAGAACAGGGCTTTCCGACGCCTGCACAAAAAAGCACAAAATGGCATCCGAAAACGGTGGAGAGTATACTAACGAACGAAAAATATAAAGGCTCGGCAATTTTGCAAAAGAAATATACGGTGAATTATCTCGAAAAGAAAATGGCGGTTAACGACGGGCAAGTTCCCAAATACTATATCGAAGATAGCCACGAGGCAATTATCCCGCCTGGACAGTTTGAAATGGTGCAAGACGAGATGAAACGCCGTAAAGCAATGCCGAACAAGTACAGTGGCTCGTCAGCGTTTGCATCAAAGATTATTTGCGGGGATTGCGGCTCTTATTTTGGCACAAAAGTATGGCATTCGAATACGCCGTATCGTCAGGTGATTTATCGCTGCAACGGTAAATATGAAAACGATAAAAAATGCGGCACGGGGCATTTTACGGAACAAGAAATTCAAAATGCCTTTATTCAAGCGATGAACCTACTTTTGGAAGATAAGGAAATCGTTCTGGAAGATTGCCGATTGGTTTATGATATGCTTACGGATACCACGGAATTGGATGCGGAGATTGAAAAACAAAATGCCGAACGCGAATACGTAATGCAAATTCTCAAAAAATGCGTTGACGATAATACCATGAAAGAGCAAGACCAAGCGGAATATTGGAAACGCTACGATGCCCTTGCAGAAAGGTATGAGCGGGAAAAGGTAAAACTCGAAGAACTGCTTGCCACGAAGGAAGAACGCAGGCATAAAGCGGAACTGCTCGGCGAATTTATGTTTGAATTGCATGAGCGCGAGGGATTAATTGATACATTCGAGATGCGCTTTTGGGTAATTATGATTGAAAAAGTTGTAGTTACGGAAGGCAAAAAATTGAACTTTGAGTTTAGAAACGGCTCAAAAATAGAGATTGAGGTTGCGTAAAAAATGTAGGCGCTAACCTAAAATACGAGAAAAGCTCCTGTTTAGCGCAGGAGCATTTTTTTGTTATAATTCATCAATTGTGCCTTGGATCGGTGCAGCGTAATCGTTTTCGTCAAGTTCATCATCATCGTCCTCGGCATCTTCGTCCATATCATCCGTGCTTTCGGATAAATCACCCGTTTCATCGAGTTCGTCATCGTCAGGATTAAAGGTGGGGAAGTATTGATTTTCTTCGTCCTCTTCATCTAAACCGTCCGCATCGTAGTTTTTCGCATAAAGCATACTAATGGGAAGTTTATACTGATTGCTTTTCTTTTTTCCGTTATAAATGAGAATCATCGCCTCGGCATAACCAAGAGTGCCAGCTCGCCGTTCCTTTGCCGTTCGGGAAAGCGCTTTGATGGACACCGCGCCTAATTTCTCTTTGAAAATTTCGTCATCGAGCCTGTCGCGGAAGGTATTGACTATCTTTGCGATTGCTTTCAGCACATTGGCGGAGAGGGAGTTGCTATCACCTTCCCACGCGGCAATTACCAAACGGAGCGTTCGGCTCAATGTCTGATAGCCGTATTTGGTGTATATGGTTTCCAAAGAGGAAACAGCGCAAATAACACCAGGCGCTTTTGCAATGCCAATGGTGAGGTTATACGATTCGACAAGGTCACGAATAAGAAGTTGCTGGTGGCTGCCCGCCTCAAGATGCGCCATAAAGATTTCATAAGGCAAAAGGGGCTTTACAAATTTCTGTTGGTTTGCGAAGATGTCAGCCTCGTTTTTATATTCAAGTTCATCGTAAACCATACACCAGACAGGAGTTTCGCGGGAACCTGAAACAAGGGCAACAATCTCAATGGTGTGTTGTCCGTTAAAAACATAATTAATCCCATCGCGGCGGCTAACTTTTACAGGGTTTATTTGGTTTAAGTCAAAGTTTTCCGCCGCCTTTTCAATGTGCGATTGGGAAAGATTGCGTTGATAATCTTGATTAGAAACAAGATTTTTTATAGGAATAAGTTCAAAATGTACCGCTGGTACATA
>ERZ809074.2289-NODE-2289-length-21601-cov-6.275968_pt1 | contig 21601 bp, 31 predicted proteins | sample MGYA00520795_ERZ809074 | MGnify/ENA primary metagenome ERZ809074 (study PRJEB31570, sample SAMEA3212989) | Homo sapiens | biome: human-gut; feature: human gut; material: fecal | place: Sweden | collected 2011 ...
CGGATTCATCATCATCTTCCGTTTTAATTGTTACATAGGCAGCGTAATTTTTATCACATAGGCCACAGCCCTCTGCATAATGATACATGCCAGAATACAGGTTCTGGATTAGCTCAAGGCTGGCGTGCTTCAAGGTACAGGCATCCAGATTATCCTGCAGATCTTTAGCGACCAGGGAACGGAAAGATTTATTATGAAGTGCTTCGCAGTTTTTGAAAGCAGCTCGAGTTGAGTACATACTGGACTGTGAATAGGTATTTCCTTCAAAATACTTATCAGCATAGAATGCCTCATAGACTTCTGCAAAAGTAGGATCATTTTTGGCAGGTCCATTCTTGATTACTGAGAAGTCTGCAAGGATATGCTGCACAAGCTCATCGGGATCATCGCCGGTAACTGGCTGTAAGTTTTTTTCCATTCCGGGGGTGTAGGTGCCTGCTTTGTACGCTGTCAGAACAGCAAAACCAACATACCAATCTGAAACATAACATAGGGCCGTAGGACTTATATATCGTCCCGTTTCGGGATCTTCGTATGCAGGAGGCTGTACTGAATAGGGATTACGTCTGCCTTTACCTAAATAGCGAATAGTCCCATACCCATTCGGTAATTTAGGATGCTTTTTTCGTTTAGGCATAAATATCACTCCTTTTTGAGTAAAAGAAAAACACCTGCTTGCACAGATGTTTTAGGAATGATATAATCTGATTGTCTAGGTCAGATTATTTGTTCCTGGATGCATCCGCATCTGGAAGCAGAATCGATCACGAGCCGTTCTCAGCGCCAACTGGGGGCGGCTTTTGTATTTGTTGGAGTTGCACCGGTGCAACCTACATTTATTTAGCCGGGTTTAGGTCGAAAATAAGGGTATCAGTACGTGTAACTACACCGAATCCTTCAGAGAGATCTAAAACGTGACGTACGCCAAAAAGCTCTCGCCCATCAACACTGTAAATAGTTGTTGCCCCCACTGTTGCCGTGCAAACCCGATGCAAATTAGATAGGATCCCCTGCTGACTATATCCATACTCAGCAAACTTTTTTAAAATTTGTGAATCTATAAAGCCTACGGCATCTTCAGCTAAATTAGAAAAAACTGCTTCAACTGGAGAAGTCGAATCTGGTTTTAAATTTTCTATATTTACCGACTCTAAGTTCGAACGATTTAAAAAAAGTGTTCCCTATCAAAAGGTTTAAAAGTAGTCATTAGAGCCACCTCTTTAATTGTCTAAGGATAGAAAATGTTCCAAGATGTATATCTGAAAGAACCGATCACTCGCCGGGCCAGCGCCAACTGGACGGCTATTCGTCAGAATAAGCTACTTTCATCAAGTAGAAGAAATCTACTAATCCCCACACTAAAGCTGCAAAAACACTGGAAGACCCGCCGCGGGACCAGGCATCCCACCAGAAATATCCCCATCCGAACAACGCCGATAAAAAACTGATGCAGATGATTTCGAAAAGATTGTATCTGCGCTTGATCAGGAGGGACATGACGGGTATCAGCATATACATGAAACCTGTATATGCGAGATTCATGATATCAACTGCCAACTGACGCTCACTTGCAGATCTTGAAGGAGCCGAATTGGCAGGCTTCGGCGATACCGGAGCAGAGGAGACCTTTGTCGAACTGGTTTGTTTATGAGTAGAGGAAGCGGCCCTTGTTGTTTCGGGTTCTTCGTCTTCATAGGGACAAATTCCATTCGGATGTTGATGCGCAGGGTATCCATGATGATAGTGATATTCACCTGTGCTGCGGTCATAGTGACCGCCGTCTGCATCGGTCCGTCCTGGGTGGGCGTATGCCGGAGTCAAAAATAATGCAGCTATAAGTATGGAGAAAATGAAAAAGCTTTTAAAACGTGATCGTTTCATATAGCTGTTTCCTTTTCCACTAAATTCCAGAGAAATATTGATACATCGTTATTATAATAGGATAGCACCCGCACCTTGTTTCTTGTCCATGATACGAAAGTATATACATTACCGAAACAGGAGGATCTATGCCATCTACTATAGAGATAACTGTACGTTGTACATAAACCTAAACTTTCGTGGAAGGCTTGTGCTAATCGTTCTTATATAAGTAAGTTCGAAAGCGGGTGTCAGCCAACTTTTCCGCGATGCACCGGCGGATACTGGGATTCCAGTTCCTCCGGAGTATCCGGAAGATCAGCAAACAGATCTCCACTAGAATAATCTGCAACTTCTTCTGCAAGGTCCGCCATGAAGCGGATAACAGCGTCACGTTCAGTCTGCTTTAATCCCAAATATTTCTCTAAGAAGATTCGCTCTAAGCCTGTCACGTTATATTTACGTGCGAAGGCATCTAACTCATCCTCTGGCTCCGGAAGGAACATGTTGTCGTCGCCGCCCGCACCTGTTCGGAGCCATTCTTCATTCACTCCAAACTTTGTACATATTAAAGAAATTACGGCATCACTAGGTGAGTTCTTAGCAACTTCATATGCAGCGATATTACCTCGTGCAATACCAATATTATTGGCAAATTCTTGCTGTGTCATCTGTAATGCTTTTCGTAATTTTTTTAATCGTTCATTCATTGTTGTAGTTCACCTCCCTCATGTCACTGATTATAAGCTATGAAATGTTGGTTGTCAACAAAAATGTTGGCAAATAACAAAAACGGTATTGACAAATGGAATTAACCAACATATAATTGCAATATACCAACATGAAAGGAGCAACAGCCTATGACAGACACAGTAAAAACAGAGGCCGACACAAAACAGAAGTCCGTTGACAGAGCAATGCATATCGTAAGGACAATGCCGGAAAGCAAGCTGGCGCTCGCGATCGCCTACATGTCCGGCATGGAGATGAGCAGGATCCTGGACGAGCGGGAAAAGGGGGCATAGAGGGATGAATAAAGAAAAGATTCGTTGCGAGCGGGTCAGTGTAGACGAAGCCGCAAAGATCCTCGGCATGGCTCCCTATATGGTTCGCTTCCGGATGAAGAAAAAGACATTACCGATCGGGCGGGCAATCCCACCGGAGCAGACCGGAAGCAGCCGGTGGGAATTCCGAATTTATAGAGCACTTCTTGAAAAAGAGGTAGGGAGGACATTGGAATGATGAATAATAAGGAAATCTTGCACCTCAAAGCTGAGAATGAAGCTATGAAAACGATGATTAAGAATATTCGAGAATCCGTTGGAAAAGTAAATGGGAAAACGGAAGCTGGTCGATTATTCTTTGTGTTTGGAGAAATAAAGTATTTTAGTTCTGAAGAAGCATTCAAATTGTGGAGAGACAATACACTTAGCCAGCTTGAACAGGTAGAAAGAAATGGGGAATCAGATGGAAATAAGTAGGAGAGTTCAGGAACTTGAGGCAGAGAACTTGGCTATGAAAGCAACTCTGGAATGGATAAAAAGAGATGTAAGAAAAGTTGATTTCTCAACTGAAATGTCAGACATATTCCGTACATTAGCAGGAATTTCATGGTTATGTTCTGACAAAGCAAAAAGCATAGCTATTGAGATGGCATATAAAACCATGGAAAAAGATTCCCGTGAATCTGAAAAGAGCCGGGAGCAGATGAAGGAACAGGAGACAGAATGAACGGATATAAGTGTGATAAGTGCGGTCAGAGAATCTATGTGGATCCAGGAGAACCGCGGATCTGCGATACCTGCGCGCAGCAGATCCGAATCCGGAAGCAGGAACAGACAAGCTATTACGAAAGGTGGAGAAAAACATGGGGAAGTGTTATTGCTTCGTGATCGATCAGCGGAAAGATCGGTTTGAACGGGCGAGGGAGAGAAGAAACCGCCGCCGGATCCGGGAGGCTCTGGCGGTGTGGAAAGCAGCGATACAGATTGTGTGGGCACTGGTTATTTTGATGATGACAGCGCTTGGAATTCTTGTCACTCTGCTGGCTGTGAGCAATCGTATAGGCGTCAGCTGTGTCGCAACAACATTTATTATGTGCGCAGTTGGCGGACCGATAGGCGAGGCGCTGATGGGCGGAAAAGAGTAAAAAAATAGGAGCTGTGGGGACAGCTCCAGGGTGCGTGTGCTACGCAAAAATCTCTATATACAGAGTAGCACAAAAACACCGAAAAAGCAAGGGTTTGTCGAGCCTTTGCTGACTCGATTAAGGGATTAACTTTAGAGGTATGTGTGAAATGTACAGAAGGATCATTTATAAGGCAGGAGCCACGAGGGAGATCATCAACTGCTATCCACGAGGGATGAGGCAGGGTGTAGAGCGTATCATGTTGGGAAAGAAGACCAGTGAGGAGATCCAGGAGGCAAACAGGAGACAGGCGAGGAGAAAGTTGGAACGTCTGATCAATGCGAACTTTCGACCGGGTGACTGGCATATAACACTGACCTACCGGGGGAAGGCGAGTCCATCTCCGGAAGCAGCGAAGAAAGAACTGTCGAATTTCCTTGAACGGCTGAGAAACCGGTTCAGGAAGTACGGATGTGTACTGAAGTACATAGTGGCGACCGAGTATGTGGCAAAACATATCCATCATCACATGATCGTGAATAACATTAACACCGGATCCGAGACAACAGCGGACATGGTACGGAAACTCTGGACGCAGAATGGACCGGATGCGATCCGTGGAAATCCAAAATATGTCCAGCTGTATGATACAGGAGAGTATAGCCAGCTGGCGGACTATCTGATCAAAGAGACAGAGAGAAGCTTCAGACGGAAGGACAGCGCTGTGGGACAGAGATATTCCTGTTCCAGAAATCTGATCCAACCGAAGAAAACAACAAAGGACAAGCCTAATAAGACTTGGAAGAAGGAGCCGAGACCGTCGCCGGGATACTACATCCTTCCAGAAAGTCTGTATAACGGCGCGGATATTTTGGGATATCCATACCAAAGATACGTGGAGGTAAAGATAAACCCCACAGATGCAGACTGGGAAGTAAGGACCCCTTCGGGGCATGTCACAAAAGACGCCCGTTCACATAGCACAAGCCACCGGCCGCGTGCCGGTGGAGAAAGGAGCGGCAATGAAAAGCATCAACAATCTCGTAAACGAGATCACGGATAACATCATATCCCTCACAGGATACGACAAGGCAGTAGACATCCAGTCAATTTTGTACATGGGCCTGTCCGGGTACACACTGGAAGAAGAGTGCACGGAGTTGTCGACACAAGGAGATGAGCTTGAAGAGGCCGTTGAGAGCTGGTGCATAGAGTTGAGATTGCAGGGGTGTACGGAGCGGACCATGCGGACCTACGCTGAAAATCTGAAGCAGTTTCTTATGGATGTGAATAAGGATCTCAAGGATATCAGAGAGAAGGATATAAAAAGCCATTTGGCAAAGGGAAAGCTCGGGAAGATGGGTGTGCGCTGTACGCGGCCCTGGGCAGACACGACATATAATTTGCGCTTGCGGGTACTGAGAAGCTTCTTTGGGTACTGCTATGAGAATGATCTGATTCCGGAAAATCCGTGCAAGAGGATCAAGGACACCAAGACGGCCCATATTATGCAGCCGATCTTAACGGCGGAGCAGCGGGAGATGATCCGGAGTGTATGCTGGACAGAACGAGAACTCGCGCTTGTTGATATGTTTTACAGCTCGGGAGTCCGTGTGTCGGAACTCGTAGCGATGAACCGTCAGGATATCGACTTTCGCACCCGGCATGCGAAATGCTTTGGAAAGGGCAGAAAAGAACGTGAGATCATGTTCTCAGCAGAGTGTAGTGTCCATCTGGCACAGTATCTATCACAGAGAACGGATTATAACGAGGCGCTTTTTGTAAGTAAAAATAAACCATATCACCGTCTTACCCCGCATGGAATCCGGGCATTGCTAAAAGAGATTAAGTCACGGGATCCGCGGCTTGAACATGTACCGCTGTCACCTCATGTCTATAGACGGACGAGAGGAACGGATCTGATCAACAGGGGTATGCCGGCAGAACTGATCGCCAAGAAGTTTGGACACCAGAACGTACAGACGTTATTGATCTGCTATGCCGACATCAGTAAAAAGACCGTGTGGGCCGCAGAAGAAAAGTATGGATAAAGGGAAGGAGAGCAATGAAAGGATATTATCAGAAAAGAATCAAGAGCCTTGAGACGGCACTGGAAAAGGCGTTGAACGAGGTGAAGGCGGAAAGAAGTGCCAGAGATGAGGCAGTGAGATATATCTATGTCCTGCTCAAGCTGATGGGCGGACATGCCATCGTACACACCAGAGATCTCCAGAGACAGAAGGGGCGCGTGATGTGCAATGTCAGCCGCGGGACTGGAATCGTGAGAATGCATATTGATTATGACTTTGTTGGAAAGGGGACTAAGAAATGTTTGAGAAATACGGAGAATTTGATTCCTATGAGGAGATCAACCGCGCGGCGGCCGCGCAGTTAGCGGAAGGTGACGAGGAAGCCATCTATGCGATCGCGGAGGAGAACGGGATCGATCGAGAGGATGCAGAGGATTATATCGCCGGGGATGCGCCGGAGCTTGTGACCGCACTTATGGCGGCGAACGGGAAATTACAGGTCGAGGCGGCGGAACTGCAGCCGAAAGAGATTATGGCGGACTGGCTGGAGTATATCCGGATCCAGTGCTTCGAGGATGAAAAGATGAGGCTGGCGGTACGCCGGAAGGGGAAGAGCCTGAAGGAGTGCATCGGGAAGCTCGTGAAGTGGTCCTTAGAACATGACGAGAACGTGGACAAGGACATCATTAAGGCAGCAGGACTGCCAGAGTGGGCGCAGAAAGGCTGTAAGCTCGGGATCCCCGGCATGGGTACGGCAAAGCAGCTGATCAAAGACTATTATCTGGGAGGTGGAGAGGATGCTGGTGTATAAAGCGACAAAGGCTGATATGACCTGCACGATGGGAAATGGAACCTTCCAGTATGTGTTAGGGATCCCGGCTCATGCGGACAGTACGAAGTGCGGAAACCGCGGTCTCCACGCATGCGAGTATGTCTTGGACTGCTTCCGGTACTACAGTCTTGATGATCGGATCTTTAAGGCAGAGGCAGAAGGCCCCATCGATGAGGATGGGACAAACTCGCGGATCGCATGTGAGCAGCTGACACTTACACAGGAACTCACACGGCGGAATATCGTGGAGCACGCGATCATCTACATGGCACGTCATCCGGAACGCGAGTGGGAAATGGATCGGTATCGCATAAAGGCACAGAAAGAGAAAGCAGAGGGGAACGGTGCCGGGATCGTGATCGCCAGAGGAATTATGCCTATGGCCCGTGGAAAAAAGGGAGATGTGCTGGGATTCATTATGGAGGTGGATAGAGGCTGGTTTCTGGCCGTAGGTTGCTGTGAGATCGATGGCAGATACGGGAAAGAAGGAGTCTGGTACAGCATTACACCGGATGGACAGCTTGTGGAGGTATCGGGAGATGAAGATTAAACAGGGAAAGAGCCTGCCGATCCCGGAATGCACGCATAGAGGAAACCGGATCATCGCGGGAAGGACCACGGATCTCCTGATCCTCGACTGCTACAAGAACTGCTTACATGTGGGGCGCTATATGATGAATGTCGAAACCGGAGAATATGGAATCCTGCGGGGTGATATATACACTGAGGAGAAGCTCATGCGTGCATTTGAGAAGGACTACTGGTATGGCAGCATCAAGATCGATCTGGAAGATCAGGACGAGGAGATTATACAAGAGGCGTTGCGATCCAAAATGAGATATGCAACGCAGAGTACCATATACCTGATCGATGAAGTGGAGAGAAATTATCTGTCCGACAAGAGGTGGGAAAAGGAGCGGAGAAGAGAGCAGCGCATAAAAGACCTGATGGACAGTGTCCCCGAAGTCCCGGAAGGCTTTGAGGCGTGGGCGGCAGAAGCCGTATGGAAAAAGCCTTATCCGACATACAAAACCGATGATGAGTACACATGTCCATCCTGCGGGATAAAGATCGCACCGTCTATGATCAAGGGAGTACGTCACAATGACGTGGTCACCTGCGCATGCGGGAAAGACCTGCAGATCAAAAAGAGAGGAAAAAAAACAGAAAAGTGGAGCCGGGTGATGCTGATCCAGGAGACCACGGCCGGGCAGACAGTACTAAGGTATTTTGATATCCAATCAATTTTTAAGGGTAAATACCGCATTGCTTTATCTGAGGCGATCCGGATATTTGTATCGAAGATCAGCCTGTTTGGGGGACAACGTCTAAAGATTTATTATAAGCAGTGCGGGCGATACGATGATTACGATGACTATGAAGAGCGCAATCCTGCCAACCGCACGACAGGGGATTGTTATCTGTACCCAGCGGGGATCGAAGAAGCCTTGAAGGGCACAGACTATACCAATCTGGGACGGCTGCTCTCTCAGATGGCATCGGCCGGAATCGAGGCACGATACAATAAAATCATGATCTTGCACAATTGGCCAGATATGATCGGGCTTATAGAGTACCTGTTCAAGGGCAGATTTTACCGGCTCATGCAGGAAGAGCTCAGCTGCCACATGTGGTCAGACGGTACCTACCAAGGCACTCTGGATCTCAGGGGCAAGACGATCGAGGAGATCATGCGGATCGGAGACCGACAGAAGATCAACCGCCTCCGGGACCGGAACGGAGGAGAGCTTGAGAGGAGCTGGCTTGCATATGGGGACGAAACAGACGAGAGGATCTCCGATGCATTTCTGAAATTTGCTGGACAGGCAGGTCTGTATGAGAAAAATGCAGGATTTGCCCTTGGGAACATGTCGCCTGAACAGATCATGAACTACGTACAGAGGCAGCAGGATACAAGCTATCCGGGGAAATCAGCATCGGAAGTAATCACGCAGTGGAGAGACTATCTGGCGATGTGCAAAAGGCTGGGGAAGCGTACCAATGATGAGATGGTATACCGACCGAGAGAACTCAAGCGTCGGCATGATGAGGCCGTGGAAGCAATCCGAAAGCTGGACATGATTGAAGAGATGAAGCGCAATGCGGAAGCCAAAGAACGCCGCGCAAAGGAACTTAGAGAGAAATATCCAGGTGCGGAAGAAATCCTGGAAGAGATTGCTCCCAGATACGAGTACGAAAATGCCGAGTACAAGATCATCGTCCCGCGGCAACTCACTGACATTATGTCGGAAGGAAATGCCCTGCACCACTGCGTAGGAAGCACAGACCGATACTTTGAGCGAATCCGGGATCAGGAGACGTATATCTGCTTTCTGAGACGCCAGGAAGAGCCGGAACTGCCGTACTACACGATCGAGGTGGAGCCGGGAGGCACGATCCGCCAGCACCGGGGGATGTATGACGAGGAGCCGAATATTGAGGAGATCCGGGGATTCCTCCGGGAGTGGCAGAAAGTCTTGAAAAAGCGTCTGCACAGTAGGGACTGGCAGCTGGCAGCAGAAAGCAAGGTAAAGCGGGAACAGAACTTAGAGGAGCTGAGAAAGGCAAATAATGAGCGTGTCTTAAAGGGACTCGCGGAAGATTTTATGGAGGCAGTATAAATGGGACTGATTATACAGGAGAACGGAGATGTAAAGAAAACTGTAACGTACCGAGAGTTAAAAGTAGCAATGGACTCCGAGATGAGCAAAGCTGCAGAGAGCTTTGTCCGGATCGGATATCTATTCAAGATGGCGAGGGACACAGATGTCCTTCAGGAATCCGGATACACATCGTATCTGGAATTTGCGCAAAAAGAATATGGGATGGACAAATCCCAGGTGAGCCGGTTTATCAATATCCACACAAAGTTCTCTGATCCAGAAGATCCGACAAGATTAAACGAAAAGTATCAGGGGTTCGGATCCGCGAAGCTGGCGATCATGTTGACACTTCCGGACACAATTATCGAAGAATTGACACCGGTCTTTGCAAAGAGTGATATCCAGGCGGTAAAAGAAGAAATCGAAGCTGAAGGGAAGGTATCCGATCTGGAAATCATTGCGGAGCAGGCAGAGACTACAAAGGAGCCAGACGGGCAGCAGGACGTCCTGCATCAGGTAGTGGATCAGATTCTTGACGGTGATCTCTACATGCGTATCAAGATCCGCCAGGCACTCAAGTCAAGTCGAAAAGAAGCGCTGCTTCAGGAGATTCTGGCACCGGCCGGGGAAGCGATGCACTCCGTCCGGATTAAAGGTGTGGGGCGGCTGATGCTGTCAGTCAAGGGACTGGATACAGAGATCGCACTGATCAATGTCCGGAGTGACAGCAAGGAGATGTACTCATGGGAGGCAGTGATCCGGGCGGTCGAAGATTACTGCACCAGCCATACGGACCCGGAACCAGAGAAAAAAACGGAAGTTGCACCGGTGCAACCGGAAAAGAAGCCTGAAAAGCGGAAGATATCCAAGGTGACGAAAGCCAAAGGACCAGAGAAACTGCCAAGCCGCTTGCGGAAAGAGCCCCAGGAGGAGGCACCGTCAGAGCAGACCGCCCCAGAAACTCCTACAACGCCTGTAGCCATCCATAGCACAGCGCCCGCCGGATTTGTGGGGGATGAGAAAGTTGAGGAGGGAAACAGGCAGCAGGAGCCCCAACTGGAAGGGCAGATGGAAATCGAACAGTTTCCACAATATCTCCCGGAAAATTATATCAAATGCCACGATGGCAGCGAGGTCCAGGAGAGCGAGGATGCGCGAATCCGGGCAGAGTGGAGACGGCATGTGGAGAACATCTGCACACCGATACTGACTTATGTACGCCAGCATTCGGAACTCATCCAGAAAATCACGATCACAGAGGAGGGTATTGTCATTGAGTAATAGAGCGCCAAGCATGATTACAGTACATCCAAGCGTCGATCCGCTGGGCGGTATATATCCGGCAGAAATCGACAGGCTCAAAAACAAAATAAAGCTGGGAGATCGCATATCCGTAACTACGATGAAGGGATATGTAAACATAAATCCGGACAGTACAAAACCAGGGATTGCACACCGGCGGGGAACCGTGATTGCAAAGCATAAGCATCTGATCGTGCTGGAGTATCCGGGAGGACTCACAGAAGCTTTCCGATGGGCAGAAATTGCGGATAAGGTAGCGATATGAAGAACCTCTATATGCTGAAGAACATCCGGACAGGCGTCATAGAATATGACAATCTGTACGCGCAGGACGTGCATGATCTGATCGGGATCAATAAAAGCTGCATAAGCAAATACGAAAAAAGCAAAAGCGTATATAACGGCACATGGCGGATCATGATGTCAAGCGGCACAGAGCTATGGACGGAGTATACCAGGGACGCATGGGACACATACCGGAAGCTGGTGCTCCGCGGCATGGCAAGGGCAAAAAGAAAAGGCTGGCGCAGCTACGCAGAGATGGTCCGTCATGGAGCAATAAAGATACAGGAGGCTGAGGACAATGGCAAAGAGCATCATACAGGCACGGACAGGACCGGCTGACCGGGAGTGCTTCCTATGCCGCGAGGAAGCGAACCGGAAGGGATATTATGGGGAACTGTGTCACACAGGTCTCCATAAGCATCATTTTGTATACGGGAGGCTCGGGGCATTCAGGAAGAAAGCCGAACATTATGGTCTGTGGGGGTATGTCTGCGAAGCAAGGCATCATGAGCACGGACCGGAAGCGCCGCATTGCAATAGCAAGGTGGATGAGCACCTTAAAAGAGTCGCTCAGCAGGCATTTGAGGAAAAGTATGGGCATGACCGGTGGATGAAAGAGTTTGGGAGAAATTATCTGGAGGAGTGAAGGATGAATAGGATTACGACTAATAACCCTGTCAATGCTATGAGCATAATCGAATTGGCTCATAACTGTATGTATTTGAAAAATCAAGAAGCATGGTATCGGGATCATGATACGGATATTCCGCTTCGGCAGTTGGTCCATAATATGGCGGTGTCCATGAATATCGAACTGCCAGAAGTAGACGATGATGCTTTTGATGATGTGATTTATGAGATGCTTTACTATGGGCTGGAAGAACCAGAAGGAAGACTTGCTCTGTTTTACAGGATGGGGTGGGCGATGGCTGAACTTAGGGAGTATCTGTGGGAGTATGAGGATACAGGAATCGCGCCGGAACAGTATGCGCGAATGGGACTGAATGTGTGGAAATCCACAGCAGATGATGAAAATATCATAGATAAACTTGAAATGCTTCGGTTTTTCAATCAGCGAGCCGGTCGTGAACTGTGGGCGGATAAGGAAAAAGAAGCCCAGGATAAGGATATTGAGAACGCTGATAGGATTTTGAACAATGCAATTGATCTTATAAAGGCAAATTAAGATTTGGAGGATGCTATGAAAAAGTGGGAAGAGAAAGAGGGACCTGATGGAACTGTAGTTCATACGCTTGTGTTCGGACATCACGGGAATGAGCCAAAAGTCATAGTGGCGCTGTTCAGAGATTCAGAAGGAGATTGGTTAACGACCTCTGATTTACTCAATACATACTGGGACTTGCTGACCGGCAAGGAAATGTGTGAGCATGATGCCAAAATGATGGTAGAGGAAATGGTGTACGATCATTTTGCGGATGAAAAGAGGTATTACGAGGAAATTTGCGAAGAGCTTGATATGGAAAACTGAAATTTGAGTAAGGAGAACGGGATGGAAGTAAAGATAAGGCCGAGAAAGGATACTGATCGGGGAGGCTACTACTGTATGCCACTGTACACCAATATCCAGAATGGAAAGCCTGGATGGAGAATCACACAGTGCCCGGAGTGTGGAGCGCAGTGCTGGAGGATGCCGTTGGCGGATATTGCGGAAGAGCAGGGAGCCCGTGGATTGTGTACGATGTGTGCGATTAAGAAGGGAGTGGGAGCATGAAGACGAAGAATGAGCATAGAGCGCTTAAGAATCTCGTGCATAGAAAACGGGAAGGCGAGTATGAAGCCATGATTGCGGATCCTCTCCCTAAGAGCTGGAGCGCTGCGCACCCGGCATATGAAGGGACCGATGTGAGTTCGAAGAAAAGCACAGAGAAGTAGAGGATACAGTCATGAATGATAACATTACAGCTCGTATAAAATGCCCATTTTATGTGGCACATAATCGAGGTACAGGAAATTCTATCACAATCACATGCGAGAACATAAAAACCAATATGGGGTTCAATATGAAGAACCGGTTATCATTCGTGAATGAAAAACAAAGGTTGGATTACATGGAACTGTTCTGCATGGATGTGAAGATGTGTGAACATTGCCCGTACTATGAAGTGATATATAAAAACAAGTATAAGGAGTGCTGAGATGGGAATCGTAAATGATCTTAGAAAAGAAGTTGAGAAGGGAAAGAGGAAGATTGCAGCAGCAGAGCGGATCATGGAGCTCTGGAAGAAAAAAGCCCGAGAGCAGAAAGCTCGGGCAGATATGGAAGAATTGATTATGACCGCCATGGTACTGAAAAATGGCGGGGATATCAAAGTGGAGGCGGAAGATATTAAGACCGCTGCAGAGCATCACCTGGATGGAAGATTCGAAGATACCGAGGAGGGGAGAGTGTATTGCTATCACGCCCGACCAGACAATGAGGAGAGACAGGCAGCAGAAGAAAATTGAATTGAGGACTCGGAGCTTATGCACCAGATCCATTTCGTATGACGGGAGAAATCCCGTCTTTTTTTAGGCACAATAGCAGATAGAGAGGCAGGTGAGATCATGGCAAAAGGGAAGTATGAGGAGTGGTGTAACGATCCGGACAAGAAGCTTTTATTGTCTGGATGGGCGAGGGATGGGCTGACCGACGAGGAAATAGCGAAAAAGATAGGAATTTCTCGGTCCACGCTGTCCGAGTGGAAGAAGAAGTATCCGGACATTTCGGACACCCTAAAAAAGGGGAAAGAAATTGTGGACACTGAAGTCGAGAACTCCCTGCTCAAAAGAGCGAAGGGATATACCACCAAGGTAAAGAAGACCTTCAAACTCAAAAAGATCGAGTACGACAAGACTGGAAAGAAGGTTAAAGAGGAGGAAGTCCTGGAAGTAGGAGAAGATGAAGTCCACATTCCCGCCGATGTGACGGCCATGATCTTCTGGCTCAAGAACCGTCTACCGGAGAAGTGGAAAGATAAACGCTTTGCTGTATCGGATCTTGCGGATGCAGATGACACAATGCAAACCGGCGTGATCATGATGTCAGATATATATGAGGAGGCGGGAAGTGGCAACCAGGAAATCTAAAGTGACGGTATCTCCGCCGAAAAACGTCAATATCATCTGGCGGCCACAGCCCAAGCAGGCGCTTATGATGTCCCGACCGGAATATGAGGCACTGTACGGCGGAGCTGCAGGCGGGGGAAAAAGCGATTATCTGCTGGTGGAGGCTCTACGTCAGGTAAATATCAAAAACTACCGTGCAATCATAATCCGAAAGACATACCCGGAGCTTCAGGACCTGATCGACCGGTCTGATGAGCTTTATCGGGCGGCATATCCGAGAGCACAGTATAACGACACAAAGCATAGATGGAGCTTTCCATCGGGTGCGAAGATTGCGTTTGGAGCGATGCAGTATACGCGAGACCGCAAGAAATATCAAGGTAAGCACTTTGATTTTATTGGGTTTGACGAGCTGACGCACTTTACATACGACGAGTACAGCTATATGTATTCCCGTAATCGTCCATCAGGCCCGGGAACCCGTGTGTATATGAGAGCGACCGCAAACCCTGGAGGCGTCGGCCATGGATGGGTAAAACAGTATTTCGTCAAGGCTTCCAAACCAGGGACACCGATCACAACAGAGGTTGAGATCTTATCGCCGACAGGCGAGAAAATCAAGCAGCACCGGACGAAGATATTCATTCCGTCCAGCGTTTTTGATAACAAAATCCTGTTGGACCAGAACCCGAATTACCTTGCTTCTCTGGCATTGCTGCCTAAGCAGGACCGGGATGCACTGCTGTATGGAGACTGGGATTCCTTCGAGGGACAGGTCTTTACGGAGTTTGTCGATGATCCGGATGGATACCTGTCACAGCGCAACACACACGTGATTGAGCCGTTCCGGATCCCGGATGACTGGCTGATCTATCGAGGGTTTGATTTTGGATATGCCAAACCTTTTTCTGTAGGCTGGCATGCAGTAGATCATGAAGGGTGTATCTACCGGATCAAGGAGCTGTACGGATGCACCGGGACACCGAATACAGGTGTCAAGATCGAGCCATCAGAGATTGCAAGACAGATCCATGAGGTGGAGGATGCAGATCCGAACCTGCGTGGGCGTAAGATCATTGGGATCGCTGACCCGTCGATCTTTGACGAGTCCCGCGGAGAGTCGGTAGCTGCGATCATGGAACGGTGCCGGATCTATTGGTCGCCTGGTGACAACACACGAATTGCGGGAAAGATGCAGTATCATTACCGTCTCGCGTTCGACGCGAACGGAAGGGCGATGTTTTATGCGTTCAATACCTGCAAGGACTTTATCCGTACAATCCCATCTCTGACCTATGATGAAAAGCGTGTGGAGGACATTGATACAACGCAGGAAGACCATATCTATGACGAATGCCGGTATGTGCTGATGGAGAACCCGATCTCGCCGCGTAAGAATGCGAGAGAACACATTCCGCAAGAAGACCCGCTAAACATGTACCAACACCCAATCAAGCAGGGAAATTATTACAGAATCTAAGGAGAATGAGATTATGGATGTAAAAGATATGCCGACACCGACGGAAAACCAGGAGTCTGCACCAGCACAGACCGGTATCATGCCGGGTGTGACAAGCAGAACTATGAAAATTACAGATGAATATGCTGGAAGAGCTATGACACTGCTCCAGAAATATAAAGATCAGAAGAAGGAGCTGGATGAAAGACTGGTGGAGAATGAAGAATGGTGGAAATTCCATGAGTGGGATCTTGTAAACGGGGGAAAGACAGAAGCGGAACGCGTGGATCCGGAGCCGACGTCTGCCTGGATGTTTAATTCCATCATCAATAAGCATGCGGATTTCATGGACAACTTCCCGGCTCCTAACATTCTGGCACGTGAGGAGTCGGATAAGGACGCTGCAAAGATCCTGAGTGAGGTGGTTCCGTGTATCTTCGATCAGTGCGAATATGAGAATACATACAGCGATACATGTTGGGATAAGATTAAGTCTGGAAGCGGACTTTACGGGATTTTCTGGGACAAGTTTAAGAACGGAATCGGAGACATCACGATCAAACGCTGTGATATCCTGCAGATGGCGTGGGAGCCGGGGACAGAGGATCTTCAGAAATCCCCGAATCTTTTTTATCAGAGCTATGTAGACAATAAGATCCTGGAAGCCGAGTATCCCCGGATGCAGGGACAGCTTGGTGATGGGATCTTATCAGAAATCCAGGACTATCAGGGAGACAATAAGAAGTTTACAGAGGGAAAGAGCCTGGTAACAGATTGGTACTATAAACGCTCAAATGTTATCACAGACAAAGACGGAATTCAGCACCTGATAACGACGGTCCATCTGTGTAAGATCTGTCAGGGAAAAGTCCTGTATGCAACAGAAAACGACCCAGAAATGGGAAGCGGACTGTATGAGCATGGGCTGTATCCGTTCGTGCTTGACACGCTGTTCCCGGATAAGAATACCCCGGCCGGTCGGGGATATATTGACATCATGAAAGACTGCCAGATGTACATTGACAAAATGAGCCAGGGAATCCTTAAGAATGCAATCGTGGGGGCAAAGCCTCGGTATTTTTCAAAGGATGGCGGCGGAATCAATGAGAAGGAGTACACGGATCCGAACAGGGAGATTGTACACTACACAGGAAGTCCGGATGATCTCAAACCGGCGGAGCACTACCCGCTGGATGGCGTGTATGTGACGGTACACGCAAACAAAATTGACGAATTGAAGGAAACCTCGGGTAATGGAGACTTTGCACAGGGTACGACAACAAGCGGTGTAACGGCTGCTTCTGCGATTGCTGCCCTTCAGGAGGCGGGAAGCAAATTATCCAGAGACATGATCAAGACATCCTATCGGGCGCATAAGGCGGTTGTATATCAGGTGATTGAGCTGATCAGGCAGTTCTATACCACTTCCCGCGTATTCCGCATTACTGGAGATAATGGACAAGATCAGTACGTCTCTATCGACAATCAGATGCTGAGGGCGGAACCGATTGAAGAGGATTTCGGACTCTATCTTGGCGGACGGAAGCCATACTTTGACATCAAGATCGTACCACAGAAGTCAAGCCCATTTACAAAGATTGCACAGAATGAATTGGCAAAAGAAATGTACAACCTTGGATTCTTTAATCCTCAGTTAGCGGATCAGGCGTTAGCATGTATCAACATGATGGATTTCGACGGAAAAGAAGAGGTCATTCGCAGAATTGCAGAGAATGGAACTCTGTATCAGCAGGTACAGCAGATGCAGATGTCCATGCAGCAGATGGCGGCGCTGATCGCAGACAGCACAGGAGACACAAGGATTATGGATGCAATGGCAATGCAAAACGGACAGGCAGCGGCTGGAACTCCGTCTGTATCGTCAAAAAGCCAGACGGCAGCGGAGACGGATGATTTTGGGAATGTAGCCCGTGAAACCAAGAGCAGCACGGCAGGAAAGGCAAGAGAAAGGGCGGCGTCCGCATCCACGCCGAAGGTATAAGGTATGACAATCATTCAGATTGAAAATAATCCTGGACACTACAAGCTCGTTGCTCTTGGACACGCAGGACGTGCAGAGGGAGAAGACGGGAATCTGGTATGTGCGGCGGTGTCCGCACTTACACAGGCCTTAGTGCAGTTCTGCCGGGATCGATCAAACAGGATAGCACAGTACAATGACCGGATCGGAGATGCAGATATCTTTATTCGCGCCTGTACCACAAGGCCGGATCCGGAAATTTCTGGAGCATTTGCGCTGGTGGAAACGGGACTTCGGATGGTTGAGAAGAGCAATCCGGGGCGGATCCAGATAGTGGGGGGAGAATCTATGCATACAGAATGATAGGATGTGCACAGAAAGACGCGTGGGAAAGACCATGGAAAAGGAGACCACTATGAAACTGAATCTTACGTTATTTGATGGCGGTGCAGGTGCAGGAGCGGCAGCAGGAGCCGCAGGAAGCACAGGTGCCGCACCGGCGGAAAGTACAAACACGGGCGTTAAAGAGGGCTCTCAGGGCGCCGCTGAGGGGGCAACAGGGGAGGAAGTCGCCGATCCGACCCAGCCAGCAGAAGATCCGGAAGCACGCCGTCAGGCGTACCGGAATGCAATCGAGCAGTACAAGGACCTTTATCAGGAAGATGTTCAGGGCATCATTGACCGCCGCTTGAAAGGCACCCGAGAGTCCAAAGAAAAGCTGGACAGGGCGATGGGATTTATCAATATCCTGGGAAATCGGTATGGTATCACCGATGGGAATATTGATAGCATCCAGAAGGCAGTAGAGGAAGATGATGCTTACTGGGAGGAGGCTGCGGCCAAGGAAGGCCTCAGCACAGAGCAGTACAAGTACATGAAAAAGCTGGAGGCTGAGAACGCACAGTTCCGCGATGCGAAGGACAATGCGGAAAGACTCCAGCAGCGGGAGCAGATGTACCAGAAATGGAACACAGAAGCACAGGAGTTGTCGAAGCTGTACAAGGGATTTGACCTGAATACAGAAGTACAGAATCCGGATTTCGTGAAACTCCTCGGAGCCGGAATCCCGATGAGAACCATTTTTGAGACCCTGCATCACGATGAGATCCTGTCCGGCGCGATGGCATATACCGCCAAGCAGGTAGCAAAGAAACAGATCGATGCGATCAAATCAGGGCAGAACCGCCCGTCTGAAGGAGCAGCAGGAGGAAGCACTAGTTTCCCAGGAGTGAAGACGATCGAGAACATGACTGGTGATCAGATCAAAGAACTTGCCCGCCGCTCTCTGGCTGGAGAGACCATCGATCTCAGTCACGTATAGGAGATATGAGCATGGAAATCATGATGAATTTAAGACTGTTTGACACACCGTTAAACACAACAACATCTGCCGGCATGACCGCGGAGATGAAGACCTTTTACTCCAAGTACCTGATCGAGAATGCAAAACCGGCATTAGTGTACGATCAGTTTGGACAGAAACACAATATTCCGAAAAATGGTGGTAAGACCATTGAGTTTAGAAAGTACTCGCCGCTTCCGAAGGCAACAACTCCGCTGACAGAGGGCGTTACCCCGGCAGGAAAGGCATTAACGGTATCCACTGTTACCGCAACTGTAAAGCAGTATGGTGATTTCGTACCGTTAACGGATATGCTGTTACTCACTGCTATCGATAATAACCTTGTGCAGGCACTGGATCTCTTAGGAGCACAGGCCGGAGCCACACTTGATACCGTAACCCGTGAGATTTTGATGGGCGGAACAAGCGTGCAGTACGCAGAGGGACAGGTTACAAGCCGTGCGACGCTGACAGCAGAACACAAGCTTACCGTTAAGGCGGTCCGTCTGGCAGCACGTTTCCTGAAGAAGCAGAATGCACCGAAGATCGATGGCGGATATGTAGCGATTATACATCCGGATATTGCATACGATATTCAGGACGACCCGGACTGGAAAGAATGGAACAAGTACACAACATCTGACAAAATGTTCCAGGGCGAAATTGGAAAGATTGCCAATGTCCGCTTCGTGGAAACGACTGAGGCGAAGATCTTTGCGAAAGCAGGAGCATCGAATCAGGATGTATATGCAACACTGGTTTTAGGTGCAAATGCATATGGAACCACAAACATCGAAGGCGGCGGTCTGGAGACCATCGTGAAGCAGCTCGGATCCGGCGGAACAGAGGACCCGTTAAACCAGCGTGGAACGGCAGGCTGGAAGGCAACCAAGACAGCAGTCCGTCTTGTGGAGCAGTTTATGGTGCGTGTCGAGACGGGATCCAGCTTTTCTGATGGAGTAGAAAATTAGGAGGTACATATGGCAGCAAAGAAAGAAACAGTAGAGGCTTCGGAGATTGTAGAAAACACAGAGAGTTGCACCGGTGCAACTGATATGGTTGAAATTGAGATTTTCAAGGACAGCGACCGGTACAAAGATGACGTAGTAGTAGCCTTAAATGGCAAGGTATACGTGATCAAAAGAGGGGTCCGCGTCAAAGTACCGAGAGCAGTGAAAGAAATTCTGGATCATTCTCGAGAGCAGGATCAGCAGACAGCACTGATGACGGAAGAAATGGAGAGCGATTTCCAGCAGAAAGCTGAAAAATACAAGTAGTACAAAGGGCCGCCGAGTAAGCGGCCTTTTTTGGTAAAAGGAGAAGCACATGATACTGATCAAACATAAAGAGCTGTTGTTTGCCAATAGAGAGCAATACATCGCCGCGGTGGGAGATACCAACGCAGCGTGCAGGACCTTTTGCCTGCAGAGAGTCACCATTGACGGTGTGGATCTGGCAGACCTGTCTTTCCGGCTAAATGCGGAGTTGCCGGACGGATCTCCGGACTCTGCGTTCCTGGAAAAGGAGATACGGGAAAATGAGATCCTCCTGACATGGACTATATCGGCAACGATGACCGCACAGCCCGGAACCTGCTTTATCAATCTGCGGGCTCACGATGACAATGGATCCTTAAAATGGGCGTCGTTTAAGGCTCCAGTGTACGTGGAAGGGACGACTTCTCAGCCATCCGCAGGCGGACTGTCGGAGATTGAGGAGTTAGAAAGGCATATCGACCAGAAGCTTGACTCTTTAGATTCTGCTGAGCAGGGACGTACAAAAGCAGAGCGGGAGCGGGAACAGGCGGAACAGGCACGCGTCGCGGCCGATGAGGAGAGGACACGGAAGACTGACGAGGTGATCAACACTTTCGGCGAGAATATTGAACGGGCGAAGAACTATGCAACTGTGGCAAAGAGCTATGCCGTTGGTGAAACCGGTACGCGTGTAGGCGAGAACAGTGACAATGCAAAAGAATATTGTCGTATGGCGAATATCGAGAAGGGAAGCGCAGAAGCTGCAGCAGAAGAGGCGAGAGCTGCCAGAGATGATTTTATCAAACGGCTGGATGCAGGAGAATACACAGGCACTCAAGGACCGAAGGGTGACAAAGGAGAGAAGGGTGACTCAGGGGTGAGTATCCCAGGATCAAGCCTTCTTCAGATCTACACGGATCAGGAGGACAACTGCGCGATCCATTGTGTGTATGATGATGCTCTGTATGCAGCCCCGCCGATACAATATCGAGAAGCTGACGGCGCGATCCTGTGGCAGTATGACGATGGCAAGTAAAGGAGGTACAGTATGGCATTAAAGGATGTAATTATCGGATATGCAAAAGGAGATAAGGGAGATAAGGGAGATACCGGAGAGCGAGGAGCAACCGGGCAGACCGGGCCGCAGGGTGAGCCTGGAAATATTGCGGATGCAGCAATTACGGACACGCAGGGACTTGATGTGGCAAAAGGAGCAAAGACAACGGCTCAGAAGCTCTTTGATGCAATCGCAGACCGGATTGTAAATAAGCTCGTTACGAATGATACATTGACCACAAAGCTTGCTGATTATCTTCTGAAATCAGCTATGAGCAGCACGAACATAGACAGTACAACGAATGTTCCGACGTCGGCGCTGGTGTATAGTTTGATGCAGGATGTTAATAACAATTTGAGTAATTTTACTGTCATGAGAAATGCATCCGGTGTAAATCAGT
>ERZ809074.2301-NODE-2301-length-21512-cov-32.897656_pt1 | contig 21512 bp, 21 predicted proteins | sample MGYA00520795_ERZ809074 | MGnify/ENA primary metagenome ERZ809074 (study PRJEB31570, sample SAMEA3212989) | Homo sapiens | biome: human-gut; feature: human gut; material: fecal | place: Sweden | collected 2011 ...
ACACCGATTTTCGCGCCATCGCGGATTCCACCGTTCTCACCCCCGGCTGCTGCAAAAAGTTGACCCACGATGAAATATATGACATTCTCTGCGAATGTAAATAAAACTAAAATTGAATTGAAAGGATGATTTTATCATGAAAAAACTGACTGCACTACTGCTGAGCGTCGTGCTCGTACTTAGCCTTGCCGCCTGCGGCTCTGCCAACAAGCCTGCATCTTCCACCACGCAGCCCGAAACCTCTGCGCCGACCGAACAGCCCGAAAGCTCCTCGACCGCTCCCGCAGAATCCGAGCCGGAGACCCAGCCCGAGACCGGCAAGACACTGGTGGTCTACTACTCCGCTTCCGGTAACACCGAGCGGGTGGCCAAGGATATTGCAGAGGCCGCCGGTGCCGACCTCTTTGAGATTGTTCCCACCGAAGTCTACACCAGCGAGGACCTGAACTGGACGAACCCCGACAGCCGCGTCAGCCGTGAACATGATGACGAGTCCCTGCGGGATGTGCCCCTGACCACCACTGAAGTTCCCGATTGGGATTCCTATGACACCGTGTTCATCGGTTATCCCATCTGGTGGGGTATCGCAGCGTGGCCCGTGGACACCTTTGTAAAAAACAATGATTTCACCGGCAAGACCGTCATCCCCTTTGCCACTTCTTCCTCCTCCGGCATGGGTCAGAGCGGCAGTTTGCTGGCCGACATGGCCGGTACCGGCGAGTGGCAGGAAGGCCAGCGGTTCTCCTCCGGCGTTTCCAGTGATGATGTGCAGTCCTGGGTCAATGGACTGGGTCTGTAATGCGTAGGAACAGGGTTTTCGCCGCAATGCTTGCAGTTCTCATGGTCGTGTCGCTGACCGCCTGTGGCCGGGAGTCCGTCGGGACTCCCGGCGGTGAGCTGGAAAACGGCGTTGCGGCTATTGAGGATGCTATGACAACGAAACCAAACGAAAGCAGTTCTGCTTCTACCACCCCCATCGATGATCTGCGTAACGGATCTTCGACGGACACCGTAGCCACGCCGGGCGATTTTCCTGATGCATACAACTACGGCAGCGGCAAGATTTCCGATTATTCCCGCACAGCCATGCTGCAAAAGATGCCGGAACCGGCAGGTAATAACACCGTGCTGAACACGGCAGCAGACTCTGCAAACATTCAAGTGCTCTATCTCTGGGAGGAAGGCAATGTCCCCGCCAGGACGAAATTTACGCAGGACATGACCGGATATTTCGATGACTGGAACTTCCGCCCCTATGTCACCGCTATCCCCGTCCGGGATGGCGTGAAGCCAAAAGGCGCGGTGGTGCTGATGGCGGGCGGCGCTTATCAGTTCCGGGGCAACTACACCGATTCGCTGCCCACCGCCGCAGCACTGCGAGAGCTGGGCTTTCAGACCTTCATCGTAGACTACCGCCTGTCTCCCTATACGCAGGAGGAAGGTGCGCTGGATGTGGCGAGAGCCGTCCGCTTTGTCCGCAAAAATGCGGAGGTCTATGGTATTGATCCAGATGATATTGCCGTCATGGGCTTTTCGGCGGGCGGCATTCAGGCCGGTGAATTTCTGATGCACTATGACGAAGATGTGACCGGCACGGCGCTGGACAGCACCTATGTGCCGGACGAGCTGGACACCGTTCTCGCCTATGCCTCCGCCGCAGGCATGATCTATTCCTTCTATGGCCGCCTCAGCGTGGGAAATATGGATGCAAGCTGGTTGGCTGAGGGCGATTTGCCGCCGACCTTCTATGTCTACGGCACCGAGGACCCCTTCTATCGTCAGTTCCAGCAGCAATATGATGTGATCTCCGGAATGGGCATTTCCACCGGGCGCATCGTGCTGAACGGCTGGCCTCACGGCTTCGGCTCCGATGGTGGTTGGGTCAAGGACTACGCCGCATGGCTGGAAACAATTTTCGCATAAGGAGTGATTTCGATGAAAGCACTGTTAGTAAACGGTAGTCCCCATCCAAGGGGCTGCACATATACCGCCCTGACCGAACTGAAAAACACCCTAGAGGCCGAGGACATCGAAGTGGAGCTGCTCCATGTGGGCAACAAGGACATTCGCGGTTGTATTGCCTGCCGCAAATGTGCTCAGACAGGCAAATGCGTGTTTGACGATGTGGTCAATGAAGTTGCACCAAAACTGGCAGAGGCGGACGCCTTTGTCATCGGCTGCCCGGTATACTTTGCCTCCCCCGCAGGCGGAGCCATCTCCTTCATGGACCGATTGTTTTTCAGCACCCTCGGCATCGACAAGACCATGAAGGTGGGGGCGGCGGTAGTCACCTGCCGCCGGGGCGGCAACACCGCCACCTTCGATGTGTTGAACAAGTATTTTACCATGACCGGGATGCCGGTAGCCTCCAGCCAGTACTGGAACATGGTCTACGGCGGCTCGGCCGAAGAAGTAGCGCAGGATGCTGAGGGCTTGCAGACCATGCGGACACTGGGGCGCAACATGGCGTTTATGATGAAGTCCTTTCAGTTGGGTAAGGAGCAGATCGGCTTGCCTCAGAAGGAACCACTGATTTTCACAAACTTTCACAGATAAGGGGTGTTGCTTTATGAGAAAAATTACAGCAGGCAGAGATGTGCTTGGTGAATTTGCGCCGAAGTTCGCACAGCTCAATGATGATGTTCTTTTCGGTGAGGTTTGGAGCCGGGAAAGCGAGCTTTCTGCACGCGACCGTTCCCTCATCACCGTGACAGCGCTGATGGCGCAGGGGCTGACGGATACTTCCTTCGGTCATCATCTGGCAATGGCAAAGGAAAATGGGATCACCCGCAGCGAAATTGCGGAAATCCTGACGCACGCTGCGTTTTATGCGGGTTGGCCCAAGGCTTGGGCAGCATTCCGCATGGCAAAGGACATCTGGGCAGATGCGGAAAACACTGATGAAAAGCAACTGCACCAGAACAGTATGGTCTTCCCCATCGGCGCGCCCAATGACGGCTTTGCACAGTATTTCAGCGGGCAGAGCTATCTTGCGCCAGTCTCCACGGAGCAGGTCAAAATCTTCAATGTGACCTTTGAACCCGGCTGCCGCAACAACTGGCACATCCACGAGGCGGACAAGGGCGGCGGGCAGATCCTTATCTGCGTGGCCGGGCGCGGTTACTATCAGGAATGGGGCAAAGAGCCGCAGGAGCTGCACCCCGGCGATGTGATTAACATTATGCCCGGTGTCAAGCACTGGCACGGCGCTGCGCCGGACAGCTGGTTTTCCCATCTGGCTGTGGAAGTACCTGGAGAAAACTGCCGCAGTCAGTGGTGTGAGCCGGTGAGTGAAGAAGAATATCGAAAACTGAAATGAGGAGACAGGTTACCATGAGCAAGAAAGTTTTGATCCTGTCCGGAAGTCCCCGCAAAGGCGGCAACTCGGACATTCTGTGTGACGAATTCGCACGGGGCGCACAGGAAGCGGGTAACGAGGTGGAAAAGATCCGTGTGGCAAGCAAGAAGATCCACCCCTGTTCCGCCTGCTACTACTGCCGTGACCACGGCGGAGCCTGCGTTCACAAGGATGACATGGCCGAAGTCCTGCAAAAGATGATCGATTCCGATGTGCTGGTGCTGGCCAGTCCGGTCTATTTCTACTCCATCGACGCCCAACTCAAAGCGGTCATTGACCGCACGGTTGCCCGCTGGCTGGAGGTCAAGAACAAGGAGTTTTACTACATCGTCACGATGGCAGACGAAGCCCATTCGTCCGCTGACACCACGCTGGCTTGCTTCCGAGGCTATGCCGACTGCGTGGAGAGTGCAGTAGAAAAGGGTGTTATCATCGGCAGTGGCGTCTATGAGCCGGGCAAGGTGAAAAATACCCTCGCTATGAAGCAGGCCTATGAAATGGGAAAGAATGTGTAAAGGAGCATTGCTATGAGCATTTTATTTATCAACGGCAGTCCCAACAAGAACGGCAACACCGCCGCACTGGCGGCAGAGCTGCTGAAAGATCACGAATATGAGACTTTGAACCTTACGGACTACACCATCGGTGCATACGGCCAGAACCTCCCCGGCGACGGGCTGGATGCTGTCATTGGTGCCATGAAGCAAGCGGACACCATTGTCATCGGCTCTCCGCTTTACTGGCACAACATCTGCGGCAGCGTGCGCAACGTGCTGGATCGTTTCTACGGCAAGGTGGAGGACGGCGAACTGTCCGGACGCAAACTGTATTTTGTGTTTCAGGGCGCAGCTCCGGAGAAATGGATGCTGGAGGCGGGCGAGTACACCATGAAGCGCTTCGCCGGTCTCTACGGTATGACCTACGGCGGCATGGCGACCAATAAAAACGAAGCCACGAAACTTGGAAAGAACATTTAAGGAGGAATCTTTTATGGAATACGCAACTCTCAATAACGGCGTGAAAATGCCCATGGCCGGTATTGGCACATTTCTTTTGACCCCGGACGAGGCAGAGGCCTCCTGCGTCAGCGCCTTGCAGAACGGCTACCGCTTGATCGACACCGCCAACGCCTATGTAAACGAAAAGGCCGTTGGCCGCGCCATGAAGAAGTCCGGCTTGCAGCGGGAGGAAATTTTTCTCGAAACCAAGCTGTGGCCCAGCTTCTATGAGCAGCCCGATGCGGTGGACAAGACCCTTGCCCGTCTGGACACTCCCTACATCGACCTGCTGCTGATCCACCAGCCTGCGGGCAATTATGTGGCGGGCTATCGCCAGATGGAAAAGGCGTACAAGGAGGGCAAGGTGCGAGCCATTGGCCTGTCCAACTTCAACAAAGCGCAGATCAAGGAGATTCTCTCCATCTGCGAGGTGCGCCCCACGGTATTACAGACCGAGCTGCATCCCTATCATCAGGAGCCTGAACTGAAAGCCTTCCTGAAAGAGAATGGCATCGTGCCGCAGGCGTGGTATCCGCTGGGTCATGGCGACAAGGCGCTGCTGGAGGAGCCGCTGTTCGCTCAGCTTGGCAAGAAATACGGCAAGTCCGCGCCCCAAATCATTCTCCGCTGGCACATTCAGAGCGGCAACATCGTCATCCCCGGCTCCAAGAATCCCGACCATATTAAGTCTAACTTTGACCTGTTTGACTTCGCCCTGACGAATGAGGAAATGGCGCAGATCACCGCCCTTAACAAGAATGTGCGCTACTACACCAGCACCCCGGAAATGCTCAAAAAGTATGCGGAAATGGTTCCACCGGTGGACGAGCAGAAGTGAATCGATTTCTTTCGCTTGCTGTGACTCTTGTGTTGATACTGACTCTCGCGGGGTGCGGAGCCGGTACAGCAGTGCCGACCCAGCCGGAGACAACGCCTGCACCGAGTGCCGAACTGACGGAAGAACCGTTGGAAAGCACAGCATCGGCTGTCACATCGGAGCCGGTTCAGACTGGCCTGTTTGCAGAGCAAATCTTCTCCGGCGCGGACGGTGACATCCATTACAGCTATTATTTGCCAGACAGTTACGATGGCAGCCGCAAGTTTCCGATGATGGTCGTTATGCCGGGCTATAACATGATGTGGTTCGGTGAAGATTCTTCCGGCAGCAATCTGAATTGGAGTGGCTTTACCGCATGGACAAGGCTGGACACCGAGATGGTCGTGGTTTCTGCACAGCTCACTGACTGGGGTGAAAAATCCGCCCGGCAGGCCATTGAACTAACGGAATACTTTATCAATCGTTTTGCCGTGGATACCAGCCGGGTCTATGCCGCCGGGTATTCCGCAGGCGGCGAGACCATGTCCCGTGCGGTAGCCATGCGGCCCGACCTGTACGCCGCCTATCTCCACGGCGCTTCTCAGTGGGATGGCAGCTATGCACCCATTGCGGAGAATAGCGTGGCGATTTATATCTACATGGCCGACGGTGACGAGTATTACGGCAGCGCCAAGGCCCGCTCGGCCTACGAAAATCTCCACGAAGCCTATGAAAACGCCGGTTGGAGCGATGCCGACATCGACCAGGTTCTTCGTATTGAAACGCCCAATAATGCCTTCTTCAACGAAAAGGGCATTTATAACTACCACGGTGGAGCTAATGTGGTCTTTGATGACCCAGACAATTTGAACTGGGTGATCTCTCACAGCAAAGGATGAGAACATGAAACCGATTCTCAAAATAAAAATCGCAGTCGATGCCGCAATGACCGTCGCGCTGCTGCTTTTGATGGCCTACGGTCTTGTGGGCGAGGCAGCCCACGAGTGGATCGGTATGGGAATGTTCGCTCTGTTCGTGGCACACCATGTTTTGAACCGCCGATGGATTCAAGCTGTGCCGCGGGGGCGCTACACGCCCCTGCGCATCGTGCAGACGGCACTGGCAGGGCTGATTTTCCTGTGCATGGTCGGCTCTATGATTAGCGGCGTTGTGCTGTCCCGTTATGTATTTGCGCTTTTTCCAAAGCACGGCGGCTATGAGCTTGCACAGCAGGTGCATATCCTCTGCGCTTACTGGGGCTTCATCTGTATGAGCCTGCATCTGGGGTTTCACTGGAGCATGATGCTGGCGATGGCGCGCAAACACTTGCAGCCCTCAACCATGCGAACATGGAGCCTGCGGCTGATCGGCTGGTTCTGGGCAGCGTATGGCACGTTCGCTTTCCGACACAGAGGTGTTAGTTTATATCTGCTGCTTAGAAGCCACTTCGTATTCTACGATTATACCGAGCCGGTGCTCATCTTTCTGATCGATTATCTCTCCGTAATGGTGATGTTCGTGCTGATTGGATATCTTATATCAATGCTGTTGAAATGGCTGCCCACTTTTTATTTACATTGAGTGTGATAAAACGCTGCAATTTTCGTCCAATTATATGGCGAAGATTGCAGCGTTTTTTCCTTTTCAAGCTGTTGCTTTTGCAGTTTGCATATGCGCCTGCGAAGAAAATGAGGGATTGCAAAGGGAATATTCCTTTTTGCACTGGGTTTCCAATAGGGGCGCGCAGCATCCCTGTTGGCACACGATTTTGCTTTGCAAAGTCTAGTGTGTTATACCTTTGCTTCCGGCTGACGCGGGAAAGGGGCTGGCTTCGCCATCTGCTATGAGGGCAGATAGCGGTAGGCAGACACTTTTCTGCGGCAGTAGGACAGGCGGATTTTGTGACACCAAGGTGACACAAATGCAGGATTTTTGAAAAGAAAAATCCGACTGGCCGGAGAAGGAAGCAGAGGTATATACAGCCCTTGTCCCGCCGCAGCGATGCTCCTGTTTCAGCGCTTCTTTCGTTTCCCTTTGCCGTGGGTCATGGTCGTTTTCCCGCGTTGGCTGATGGGAGTTTTTAGGTGCTTGGACTTCTTGAGGATTCCAATCAGCGAAACAAACTCTTCTTTCGTGAGCGTGTCGTAATCAATACCCAGTGTTGCAAGGTACGCGCGGATTTTCTTTTCCTCGGAGCTTCCCTCAAAATGTACGGCCTCCATCAACTGCTTCTGCACAGCGGCGGCAGACAGGTCATCGTCTGCGGTCAGAGCATCTGTCCTGTGTTCCTCACGGATGTCCCGCAGGATATTGCTTAGATCGTCCGCAACGAGATGCCCGAAATATTCTTCCTCTTGTATCTGCGCCGCTTTCAGAGTATGGAGGTACAGATCGTTAGCTTCCTCGCCATGCTCCATCAGAACCATCTGGCGGGTAGCTTCCAGAACCGTATTCATATCCTTGATCCGCATATCTGCGATCCGGTCAACGTAAATTTCAGCATCCAGCATAAGCCGCTGGAAATCCTTGTGGCAGATCAGCTCCGACAGCAGCCGGTGGTTGAACTTGCCTGTTCTTAATACATCAATCGAAGCATCACTCAAATGCAGCTCATGCAGAGCTGTGTTTGGGTGATTTTTTGTTTCCGTCCGCCCCATCAGATAGTCGCAGGAAACACCGTAATAGTCAGCCAGCAGCAGAATGCTGTACGGGCTGATGTCCTTGCCGTTATCTGATTCATATTTGCCAAGTGCGGATTTCGAGATGCCCACTTCGGCGGCAAGCTGCTCCAAGGTCAGCTTTCGTTCTACTCGTAAATCTTTCAATCTCTCTCCGATTGTCAGCTTGACTTGCATACAGCAGCCTCCTTTTTCATTTTTCTGTATTATATCATGTTTTTCCGTTTTGTGTCTCAAAGCGTGGAAAATTTCAACTTCTACCCCACTTTTCCTACCTCTTGGATATACGGGAAAGGGCCTGTTTTCTTACTAAAATTTAGACGTAAACCACACAGCACCTTGAAAATTTCATGATCGTCCGATGAGGATATGCTTCCGGAGAAGTATCGCATTCAGCGTACCAAGGAAGGGACAACGCCAGGGTAAGGACTCGGGCAGGAACGGCATCGGGTAGAACGGCGAAGTTCAATTATTTTACAGGAGGAAACAGGTATGGATTTATTTACACAAATCAAGATGGCAGTTTCCGTGAAAGAGGCTGCCGAATACTACGGATTGGAAGTAAATCGTGGCAACATGGTCTGCTGCCCCTTCCACGCCGACCGTACACCCAGTATGAAGCTGAATGAGGATTACTTCTATTGCTTCGGGTGCGGAGCCCACGGCGATGTGATCGACCTTGTGGTAAAGCTGTTCAACCTGAGCAGCTATGACGCAGCGAAAAAGCTGGCGTATGACTTTGGGATTGACCCGGACAAGCCCCCGGCTGCGGCAGCGCTGCGGAAACCGAAATATCCGCTGGCAAAGGCGTTCCAGAATGAGACGCTGCATTGTCAGCGGATATTGTGCGATTATCTGCATCTTTTGGCGCATTGGAAGGTGCAATACGCGCCCAAAACGCCGGATGATACTCTTGATGACCACTTTGTGGAAGCCTGCCAGATGCTCGATTATATCGAGGATCTGACAGATATTTTAACCTTTGCGGAGTTGGAGGTTCGCGTGAAAACCGTGGATATGCTTCAAAAGGACGGCATGATTGACCGGCTGGAAGAACGCCTGAAACGGACGGAAAAGGAGGTGGATGCCCGTGACGAAACGGAAATCGGCTAATTTAGACGCGCCCATATGGTTTGATGGCACAAATATCAATGAGGCGCTGTTCTGTGATGAATTTCTGAGCAGCAGGAAAATCATCTTTGCCAATGGCGCTTTCTTCACGCCGGATGGCAGGGTGACCGATGATCTGCCGCTTCGTGGCGAAATCTATGAGAAACTGAAATGCTGCGCCGTGAACAATATCCCCCGCAAAATCACCAACATTCTGGAAGTGATGAAGCTGGCGGCTCATGTGGAGGACTTTGCACCGGAAGCAGATAGAATCCATCTGGCAAACGGTACTTTGAAGCTGGACGGCAGCTTTACCGAGGGCAGACCGAACATTGTGCGGAGCAGACTGCCGGTGGCATACCGCCCTGACGCACCGGCTCCCGTCCGGTGGCTTTCTTTTCTGGATGAGCTTCTCTATACAGAGGACATTCCAACCTTACAGGAGTTTATTGGCTATTGCCTGATTCCCAGCAATAAGGGGCAACGCATGATGGTGATTAAGGGAAACGGTGGTGAAGGAAAATCACAGATCGGTGCTGTGCTGGTTGCGCTTCTCGGCAGCAACATGAAGGATGGCAGCATCGGCAAAATTTCTGAAAACCGCTTTGCCCGCGCCGACCTGGAACACATTCTGCTGTGCGTGGATGATGATATGCGGATGGAGGCGCTGCGGCAGACCAACTACGTCAAGTCCATCGTGACCGCCCAAGGCAAGATGGACTTAGAGCGCAAGGGTAAGCAAAGCTATCAGGGGTGGATGTTTGCCCGCCTGCTGGCGTTCTCCAATGGCGATCTGCAAGCACTTTATGACCGAAGCGACGGATTTTACCGCCGACAGCTTGTTCTGACCACCAAGGAAAAGCCTGCGGGACGGGTAGATGATCCTGACCTTGCCGAAAAGATGAAAGCAGAGGTCGAGGGCATCTTCCTGTGGGCGTTTGAGGGATTGCAGCGGCTTGCCGCCAACAACTTCAAATTCACGGAAAGCCAGCGCACACGGGATAACCGGGAGGCAGTGAAGCGAGATAATAACAATGTCTTTGATTTTCTGGAATCCGAGGGCTATATCCGGCTGAAGGCAGACTGCACCATCAGCTCTAAAGACTTGTACGAAATTTACCGGATGTGGTGTGAGGAAAATAATCTGACACCGCTAAAGCGCCGCAGTTTCAGTGAGAGTGTGATTGCGAACCAAAGCAAGTACAATCTGGAATACTGCAACAAGATCACCAATGCTGCCGGACGGCGTGTATGGGGCTTCTTCGGTATTGAAGCGATTGCCAGACCTAATATAAACGGGTTTTCTGATGTTTCAGAGCATACGTACGTACAGGAGGACTGGCGATGATTCTTCTGCAACTGCGCCGTGTACGTATGTACGTTTTGTTTTTTCTGAAATACCACCATATGAAAAACTCTGACCGATATAGCCTATATTTTTGGGCACGAAATCAAGCTAAGTGAAATCCGTAAATTATTTGCCTGTTGGCAGAAATGGTTTTACGGAATCGCGCTTCTCAGAACAGCAAAGCTGATGTGCGGAAACATGGGAAATCATACGGTTTAGAGTAAAGGCACACGGAACAGAAAAGTCGATAGGTGTCACCTGTGGACAGGACATCATAACGGCAATTTTGAGCGGATTTGAGAGTAAGGCTTTTTTAACGATGCAGCGAAGCGGATGCGCCGAATGGCGTACTGGCTTCGCTTTTTTATTATCTAATTATGGAGGGAATTTGAATATGAGTGTACGCAATGAAATCAAGGCGCAGATCATTCGTGCCGGTTTTACGATGCAGGAGGTTGTTGATCTGTTGCATGATGAATATGGCTGGTCGGACAGTGTTTCCAATCTGTCCGCAAAATTGCAAAGGGAGAGCATCCGCTACAAGGAGGTCGTGGAGCTGGCCGACGTGCTGGACTGCGACATCGTGTGGGTGAAGCGAGGGGCGCGCCGATGAAAGCACAGTACGCCATTCTCCGCTTTGCCAAATACAAGGGGCCAGAAATCGGCCACATCGAGTCCCACAACGAGCGTACCAAGGAGAAGTACGCCAGCAACCCCGACGTGGACACGGCGCGCAGCCACCTCAATTTCCATCTGGTGACGCCGCAGCGCAAATACCGCGCCGAAGCGGAAAAGCAGATCGCGGAGGCAGGCTGCCGCACGCGGTCGGACAGCGTGCGCGTGGTGGAGGCGCTGGTGACTGCCAGCCCGGAGTTCTTTAAGGGCAAGAAAAAGGGCGAAATCAAGGCCTATTTTCAGGAGGCGCTGGATTTTATCCGGGAACACCATGATCCCAAAACCATTATATCCGCCGTGGTGCATATGGACGAGAAAACGCCCCATATGCACCTTTGCTTTGTCCCGCTGACAGCGGACAAGCGGCTCTCCGCCAAGGAAATCGTCGGCAACAAGAAGAAGCTGACGCAGTGGCAGGACAGGTTCTGGGAGCACATGGTCAAAAAATACCCCGATCTGGAGCGCGGCGAGAGTGCCAGCGAAACCGGGCGCGACCATATCCCGCCGCGGCTGTTCAAGGAGGCTGTCCATCTGAACCGGATGAAGGAGCAGATACTGAAACTGATGACAGATACCAATCTTCTTAATAAAAAATCGAAAATGGAAGAACTGGAGGCATTGTTGGACAAATATGTTCCGGCAACAGAAGCTCTGCGGACGAAGCTCAGAAAGTATGATAAGGCGTACAAAGCGCTTTCTGATGAGAACAGCGCACTGGAAGCGGAATTACAAACAGCAAAAGATGCCAGCAAGGAAAAGATTGCGGCCAGACTGAAATACGGAAAAACGGAGCAGGAGCTTTGTGAGCTTCATGCTCTGATAGACAACATACCACCGGAAATTGTAGCTGCTTATAGGAGAAAAACAACAGGATTGCAAAACGAACGTTGAGGATAGCTTATGAACAATGAATTGATGAGAGACGAAAACTTCATTCGTTGTTCTACGATGATCGCCGAACTGCTGATGAAGTATAAATCTATGGAAACAGAAGAAGACCAAGAGGGCTGGATGCAAGAAGGGGCATCCAGCCCTCTTCTTTTTTTACTGCGGCTATTGAAAAGTTTTCTGTCATCGTTTATACTGTTTGAAGTAGATGTTTATTACTGACAAAACAGAATGAAGGAGGTACCGTCCATGGAAAATGCATACATATATACACGTGTTTCAACTTTGATACAGGTGGACGGTTTTTCTCTTGAGGCACAGGAAGCAGAAATTAGAGCTTTTGCGGAAGCACGCAAGATCAATATTGTCGGGAAATATACGGATGAAGGTAAATCTGGCAAAAATGCCGAACATCGTCCTGCCTTTACGCAGATGATGGAGGACATTCGGAGCAAGAAGGACAACATTCGTTATGTTCTTGTTTTTAAGCTTTCCCGTTTTGCCAGAAATACCAGTGACACCGCAAAGTACCTTCAGGAGCTTTCAAGCTATGGAATTGGTCTTTTGGGGATCAAGGACGGGATCGACACTTCAACCGTTACCGGCAAGATGATTGCAAATATTATGGGAGCTGTCGCGGAAGTCGAGCTTGAGAACATTCATGAACAGACGCTTGCCGGTAGACAGCAAAAAGCCAGAAACGGTCTCTGGAATGGAGCGCAGGCCCCGTTTGGATATTCTTTGAAGGATAAAAAGCTAATGATATATCCGAAAGAAGTGGAAACGGTCAAGGAGATTTTCCGGCTCTACACAGAGGAAGGGCAGAGCATCAGCTACATTGCAAAGAAACTTAATGATGAAAACATCCAGCGTGAGCAGCGCGGAAATGTAAAAATCTCTGGCTTTACAGACAGAACCGTCCGTATCATTCTCAGTAATCCGGTTTATGCAGGCATGATTTCCTACGGTCGCCGCCATACGGTAAAGGTTGAGGGAAAGAACAATGAAACAAAGGTCGTGAAGCAAGACGATGAAAGCAAAATTATCCTTGTGGATGGCGTACATGAACCGATTGTAAGCAAGGAGACATTTGCAAAAGCGGAAGAGCGGCTGAAAAAGAATGTTGCCCATCGAAAAACCCGAAGTGACAGTACGACCGTTTATCCACTGACCGGCCTGATCAGATGTCCAGACTGCGGAAAAAACATCTTTGGTTATACTGCGCCGCCAAGGAAAAAGAAAAACGGAAAAGAAGGTTATTATCCGAGATATATTTCCTATCGGTGCATATCCGGAAGAGATAGAAACGGGATCAGCTGTTCTCTTGCCAACAAGTATTACAGCGGCACCAAACTGGAAACCGAGGTGAAAGAGGTTATATCCTCCATGGTGACAATCCCGGAGTTTGTAGAGCTTATTTCTCAAAAGATTGATATTCAGACAGATGTAAATTCTCTGCGGAAGAAGCGGGCAGCCATTCAAAATGAAATCACGAAATATAACGGCAATCTGCTCCAGACTGAAAAGAGACTGACGGAGCTTGACATTGCGGATAGGCACTATCAAAATAAAGTAGACAGTCTGAATCGTATTCTGGATGACCTGTATGAAAAGATCGAGGATGCACAGACAAGACTTGATGAAGTAGATCAGGAAATCGCTATGGTTGAAAAATCTGCCATGACGAAGAAATCCATCTTTGAAATGCTGGAAGGCTTCAGCAAGTATTACGATGTCATGTCGCCGGAGGATAAAAAGGCATTGTTGCAGGCTATGGTTTCGTTTATAGAGCTGTATCCGGAAAAGCGGGATGACAAGCATCTGATAAAGACGATCCATTTCACCTTCCCTGTTACCTACGATGGTGAAAGCGGAGCATTATTTGTCAGAACTAATAAACAGCAAGTTGAGACGGTTACGGTTCTATCTCGGAAATCTGCGTCGAAGTCTTTCATACCGGTTTCCATCAGTCCGAAGGACATGGGGCTGTCCGAGGAGAAGGACCAGCCGACGTACGCGAACATCCGCGATTACGTCCAGAAAACGCACGGCATGAAGGTCAGCTCCTTGTACGTTGCGCAGATGAAGGCCGAGTGCGGACTGGGAACGCAGGCCGACAGGTCGGGCGACAAGAAGCAACCGAAGTGCCCGCCTGAAAAGCGTGAGGCGATTCTGGATGCGTTCCGCCACTTCGGACTCATAGGAGAAGACGAGACGGAGAAATAGAACGCCGTATTTTGCGTTTTAAGACGTTTTAAGCCCGTTGGGGTACTCGTTGTACTCCTCGGGCTTTTTTCGCACCTTAAAACGTCTCTGAAACGGTCTAGGGATGTTCGAGCGCCCATGTGCATCTCGCATCCGCTCGATGCAAGGGTGGCCGCCCGCAGGGCGGCGGTTGGATGTGGGCGGACGTACAGAAGGGATGCGGCATGGGCCTTGTTTATTAAAGTGTATTAACGTATAGAAGGTTTGTTCCAGTTTTGAAATTCGATTTTATGCCCATTTATGAGGGTTTTTTCCTGAAAATGGTCCATTTGTTTCATTTGTTCCAATTCGCAAAATCGGAGTTGGAACAAGATTCAGCGAATCGCGCAAAGACGCAGGTAAACACGGAAAAGTTTTGTTCCAACTTTTTTGGAATAAACTGGAACAAACTGGAACAGGCCCCGCAATTCTTGGCGTACGTCCTCTTCCCCCGCCGATGCGTTCGGGGTGCGGGCAGAAGATTATTTGAGCCTATTTCTGCCCATAAATGAGCGGAAATAGGCTCTGACCTGCGGATACGTCAAAATAGATATTGCCCTAATCGTCTCGATGATGTATAATTGTGTAAATGTGTAAATGATTAAAGGAGGGCGAGCCATGGCAAACATATTCGAGAAATACGCTGCCGACCGCGAGGCCGAGCAGAAGAAGATAGAGAAGGCCGTCGTCGCCGACACGACGGCGGACGAGAAGCGCACGACGCTCTCGCTGTCGCTCACCGTGAGCGACAAGAAGACGCTCAAGATGATGGCTGCGGAGCGCGAGACGACGATTGCCGCAATCATCCATGAGTGGATTCAGGAGCATCTTGAGGAGGTGGAGAAGTAAATGGCGAAGAAAGAGGTCAAGACTGATTTATGGGTTGCCGCGCAGCTTGATGAGTGCAAGATTCATTTTGATGCGCAGGGCAGCAACGTAAAGGAAGTCAACGAAGCGCTGAAAACCGCCTCGAAACGTGGAACCGGCAACGCAGGGTATCCCGAGTACACGGCAGTTATCGGCGATTTTGTCCTCGTTATCGAGGACAAGGCCGACATAGACAAGCAGATTAAGCTGACCGATACGGGCATCATCGACACGAGCGTGAAGGCCGTGACCGATTATGCCGTGAACGGCGCGTATTTCTATGCGAAGCATATTGCGCAGAACACGGCGTTCAAGAAGGTGTTCGCCGTCGGCGTCTCCGGCGATGCGAAACACCACGTCATCACGCCCCTGTGGGTGGATGACCGCGAGGGTTACAAGCAGTTGCCTGATATTGAATCGTTTGTTTCGTTCTCCGAGCAAAACATCAACGAGTATTACACCCGCTATGTGCTGGAAGAGGCGACCGACATCGAGAAGACCACGGAGCAGATACTGAAGGATGCGGCCGAGCTGCACGAGTATCTGCGTACGTATGGCACGCTGAAGGACCAAGACAAGCCGCTGGTTGTTGCCGGTATTCTGCTTGCGTTGGATGAGATTGAGTTCGGCGGCTTTTCGATTAACTCGCTGACTGGCGACCAGACGCCTGGAATGCGTGACGGCGACAAGCTGATGAACGCCGTGAAGGGACGTCTGACGCGCTCCAATGTTGGTCCCGATGCGAAGAAGGACAAACTTCTGGCGGAGTTTGCCATCTTGCAGACCAGCTTCCGCCTGAACGAGGTAAATGAGACACTGGGCAAGACGCCGCTCAAGTTCTATACAGAGTTTCTGTACGAGCATGTGTTCCGTAACATCAAGTACCAGAAGACCAGCGAGGACTTCATCGGGCGCTTCTACGGCGAGTTCATGAGCTATTCGGGCGGTGACGGGCAGACGCTGGGTATCATCCTGACGCCCCGCCACATTTGCGACCTGATGTGCGAGCTGGTGGACATCCAGCCCGACGACACGGTGCTCGACCCGACCTGCGGCACGGCGGGGTTCCTGATTTCGGCCATGCACAGGATGCTGACGCTGGCGGATACGGACGCGCAGAAGAAAAACATCAAGAAGAAGCAGCTCCACGGCTACGAGCTTCAGAGCAACATGTTCGCCGTCGCCGCAGCGAACATGATTTTGCGTAAGGATGGCAACAGCAATCTCGAATGTTGCGATTTTCTGCGCAAGAATCCCGCTCAGGTACAAATGAAGGGTGCAACGGTCGGTCTGATGAATCCGCCCTACTCGCAGGGCACGAAAGCAGACCCCGAGCAGTATGAGCTTTCGTTCATTGAGCATCTGCTGGATTCACTGACAGGCGGAGCACGTGCAGCAGTTATTGTTCCGCAGTCTTCCATGACTGGCAAATCAAAAGCTGAACAAGCGTTTAAGAAGAACATCATGAAGCATCACACGCTGGAAGGCGTCATCACGTGCAACACGGATACGTTCTACGGCGTGGGGACGAACCCGGTCGTCGCCGTGTTCACGGCGCACGAGCCGCACGATGCCAACAAGGTGTGCAAGTTCATCGACTTCCGTGATGATGGGTATGAGGTGCGCGCACATGTCGGTCTTATCGAGGGTGATTCTGCAAAGGACAAGAAGCAGCACCTGTTGGATGTCTGGAATGGACGTGCCGAAGCGCCGTCGAAGTTCTGCGTCGAGTCCACGGTGAAACCCGAGGATGAGTGGCTGCACTCGTTCTACTACTTCAACGACGAGATTCCCACAGATGCTGATTTCGAGAAGGCTATCGGCGATTATTTGACGTTCGAGTTCTCGATGGTCATGCAGGACCGTGGGTACCTGTTCGAAGGGGGCGACGATAATGCAGAGTCTTGATGAGAAGAAAAGAGATATCTTTGAGGTGGTTGGCGAAAAAGGTTTGTTTTCTGTTGAGAAACAAAGTATAAAATTGTCAGAACGAGATTTAAGTGGCACAGGTCAAATACCTGTTTTTTCTTCTCAAACTTCAAATAATGGCGTAATGGGATTTACGAATAAAGTCGCCGATTTTTTTGTTAAAGATACTCCGGCGTTAATATTTGGTGACCATACAAAGAGTATGGATATATCAAATCATAGCTTTTGCGCAGCTGATAATGTGAAAGTTCTTAGACCACATAGTATACCTTTTGACGCTTTGTTTTATGTTTTATGCGCTTGGAAGAAGCGGATTCCTGACATGGGGTATGCTCGCCATTGGCGAAAAGCTAAGAAAGTTGGGATTGAACTTCCCGTCACTGATTCCGGCGAGCCTGATTATGCGTATATGGCGGAGTATGCACAGCAGAAGCGTAATGCGATGCTTGTTAAATATCGCGCCTATGTCGAAGCACGCATTGCGGAACTGGGTGAAGTTGCAGAGATTCCTGCTCTCGATGAGAAGGAGTGGAAGCCAATTTTTATTTCGAGCATGTTTGAACTCGTTAGGGGCCGTGAGAACAATATGGCCATGCTTGAAGATGGCGATACCCCGCTGATTTCAGCCAAGGCAAACAATAATGGTCTAAAAGGGTTTGTGCATAACCCCAAGAAAATTATTGCCGGGCAGTGCATTACGTTGAATAACGACGGAGATGGAGGCGCCGGTCTCGCATATTACCAACCCGCGAACATGGCTCTCGATAGTCACGTTACAGCATTAGTTCCGCTTATTGATATGAGTGCATTTGTTATGTTGTTTATTGCGAAATGCATATCGGGATTACATGGATTCTTTGGACATGGACTTTCAATTTCGAATCCGCGAGCAAAACGACTACGAATTATGCTTCCCGTCACTGATTCCGGTGAGCCTGATTACGAATACATGGAGCAATACGCCAAGAACATGATGCTTCGCAAGTATCAGCAGTACCTGACGTTTGCGCAACAGCGCAGCGATGCCTGATAAGTAAACCAGCCCGTCGCTCTTTTGGGCGGCGGGCTTTATAATCAAATGCGTATTTACGCAATTCATCATATAGGTGGAACTAACGTGAAAGCCTATAAGCAGAAATTACGGGAGGGGGTAAACCTATGGCACGAAAAAATCCTAAGACGTCAGATGCCGCCCGCCCACTCTCTTGCGTCCTGTACATCCGCGTCTCGACCAAGCTGCAAGTCGAGAAGGGCGAGTCGATAGACGCTCAGCGCTTCGAGCTGACAAGATACGCCGAAAATCACGACATGCGTATGCTCATGACGCAGATTGACTCGCTCGACCCCGCCGACAGGAGTTACGAGCGCAAGTTCAACGACCTGCAAAGGCGTCTGGACGACCTATATGACCGCGATGCCGGATTAAGCGACGCACTGGAGGAAGCGCAAGCTAAGATGACCACCGCCGAGAAGCGCATGGACGGAGAGCGCAGGTTTCTGGAAGAGCTTGACCGCATCCCCGAGCTGTTGGAAGGTGCGGACAAGCAGACACGCTTCGACTTCATCCATGAAGCCGTGAGCGAAGTGCACATCCTGCCAGACAAGAACCCGCGCAAAGAGCGCGTGGTTGCCAACGTAACATTCAAGTGCCCGGTGCGCTTCTTCTGGGAAGAGATTCCCGGTGTAGCCGATGGGTATACGCCGATGACGCCTGATTCTCTGGGTCAGAATAACTTCCGAGATGACGAGGCACACGTTGAGTGCGTATGTGCTTTGAGCAGACGGTAAATATTTGAAACTGAAACTGCATTTGAATGATTTTTGAGACTCGGCGTATAGTCGAGCCTCGTTTTTTGCGCTTTTCGGCGGTAAAAAATACTATTTGCCGTTGTGTTCGAAAATTTGGTTGCATTTATTGCCGAAAAGGCATATACTTCGACATACTGCGCTCATTTCGGGCGAAATGCTTGTAATTACATCACCTTTGTATTCAGGCGTAAAAATGAATTTTGTTTGGGAGAGCAAATTTTGTCGGGAATCGTTAATGAAGCAAGGATTAAAAACAAGGCAGTCGTCAGAGTAAGAGGGCTTTGGGAGCGTTGCGTATCATAGCTCGGGTTCTTGACCGACTAAGCCGAAAAAAGGGGGCTTGACCATATCGTTTTTGTATCGGCCGCCGTTGCGAGATGCGGAAAATCTCAGGGCACCGAGCTGCCGAAATGTATTGCCGCGGGCGATGATGTCTGTGTATAGAGATACATAAAAAATGACAACCAAGAGGTGGAAAAATGAAAAAGGTAAACACAGCTTTGCTCATAAGACTTTGTCTTCCGCAGTTTGCGGTAGGACTTTTCACTACAATGCTCAACAATTATCTTATTTACTTTTATCAGCCGTCAAAGGAGTCGGGGATACCGAATCTTATTCCGCAGGGCAGAATAGTTCTCGGAGTCCTTACGGTAATAGGCTTGATTAAGGCAGTAGGGCACATAATCGACGCCGTCACCGATCCGCTTATAGCGGCAGGCTCCGACAAGAGCAAAAACAAAAACGGCAGACGTATTCCGCTTATGCAAAAGGCGGCTGTCCCGTTCGGACTTTGCGCGTTTCTTATGTTCTTTGTGCCGTTGAATTACGTAAGCGGCTTTAATGCCGTTTGGATTGCGGCTTTTATGTGGGGATATTATTTCTTCTTTACTTTGTATATGATTCCGCACAATGCGCTCATTCCCGAGCTTGTGCAGGACGGCCCGATGAGAGTTAACGCATATACGATAAGCTCGTTTTTCTTTGTAACCGGCAGCGCGCTCGGGTATGTCAGCCCGCTTATCGTGAACGGCTTTAAATCCGCCGGTATGGCCACTCTCGGAGCCTGGAGAATGACCTTCGGTATTTTTACCGCAATCGGCATTGTCTTGCTTATAATCCCGGCGTTTACCATAAAGGAAAAGGATTACGTGCATTCGGTAATCCCCAACGTGACCTTAAAGGACTCCCTGAAGCACGCTTTTTCAAATAAGCACTTCAGAATTGTCACACTCGGGCAGCTTTTGGAAAATACCGGAATGGCATTTTTCCAGGCTTGCATTATGTACTATGTAACCTCACTTATGGGTCTTGCCGAAACATATTCGGTGCTTATCTTGGCAATATCTATTGCAGGCTCGCTTGTTCTTTATCCGCTGGTAAATAAATTTGCCAAAAGGAAGGGTAAAAAGCTTCCCGTTATATTGGGCTGTATTGTGTTCTCGATTGCCGAAATCGTTATCTGCTTCAGCGATAAAATACCGGGCAATAAGCTCGTTTTGGCTTGCGTATTCGCGCTGTTCGTATCATTCCCGTTTGCCGTGCTCAATGTGCTGCCGGGTGCTATGATGGCAGATATCATTCAGTATGATACGGTAGTGACCGGCATTAACCAGGAGGGAATCTTCGGTGCTGCGAAGAGCTTTATTGTGAAGATGGGCAATTCACTCGCGATAATGATAGTGCCCTCGCTTGTTGTAACCGGTGCGGCGGCAGGCGAAAATGTCGGAGTGCTCGGACTAAAGCTTACGGCGGTTGCAGGCAGCCTGTTTTGCATCATTGCGATTTTTGTGCTCCTGCGTTACAGAGAAAAAGAGGTCCTTGCCACAATAAAAAAGGCAAGCGACAAAAAGGAGAATAATTGTGACTGATAACATAAACGCTTCTTCGGGCGATAAGGCTCAATTTTACGCAGAGCGCCTTGCAAAGATGATAAGGTGCAAAACCGTGTCCGAAAAGAATGACTTTAAGCCGGAGGAGTTTTTAAAGCTCAGAAAGGTTATTGCAGAGCTCTTTCCGCTTGTGACTCAAAAGGCGGAGTTTACCGTTTTCGGCGACGACGCCTATCTGTACAAATTAAAGGGTAAGGATGAGACAAGGAATGTAATGGTTATGTCTCATCATGACGTGGTTGAAGCGACAGGTGATTGGCAGGAGGAGCCGTTCGGAGGCGTAATCAAGGACGGCAAGCTCTGGGGCAGAGGAACAGTTGATACAAAAACACCTTTGTTCGCTGAGTTTTCTGCAATAGAGGAGTTGCTTTTGGAGGGCTTCGAGTTCCCGGTCAACGTATATCTTTTTTCCTCTCATAATGAAGAGACGGGAGGAGACGGAGCGGTTCTCGCTCTCGATTACTTCAATAAAAATCACATAACCTTTGATTGGATATCGGACGAGGGCGGAGCGGTAATAGACCCTCCCATGGCCGGTATAAGTAAAAAGTGCGCCATGATGGCGGTTCACGAAAAGGGTAGATGTATAGCTGAGCTTACGGCAAAGAAAAGTAAGGGGCATGTCGGCCTTGCGGGCAACCATCAAACTCCCGTTATGCGAATGGTTTCGTTTATAGCGGAGGCAAATGAGAAAAAGCCGTTTATCAGAAAGCTCCACCCCGAGGTCAGAGGAATGTTTGAGGCTATGGCTCCGAATATGAAATTCCCGATGAAATTCGTATTTTCAAATCTTCGGCTGTTTTCGGGACTTTTGATAAAATTGATGCCCAAGCTAAATGTTGCGGCCGGCGAAATGCTCGGAACCGGGTGTACGTTCAGAAAGCTCTATACCGAGGAGGACG
>ERZ809074.2306-NODE-2306-length-21446-cov-8.100884_pt1 | contig 21446 bp, 17 predicted proteins | sample MGYA00520795_ERZ809074 | MGnify/ENA primary metagenome ERZ809074 (study PRJEB31570, sample SAMEA3212989) | Homo sapiens | biome: human-gut; feature: human gut; material: fecal | place: Sweden | collected 2011 ...
CATTTACTTCATTTCTATTTTCGGCATCTGTGTAGATCTGACGCAAGATTTGGTCTTGACGCATGTCTCTGTCCGAAACGACATCTTTTGTTGCAACGATATATTTGCAAGCAAAGAAACGTGAGAAGAAACTCATGTATGCTGCGTCGAAGTTCTCGAATCCTTTCTTCCAGAAAATGTCAATCCACTTAGCGTCAATCTTTACTGCAAAGTTGAAGTCAAATCCAACAACATCTTCACTTTCTTTCTTATACAGAGGTGCAGTTGCTTTGTATGGCGCATATTCCTTATTGTTGATGAAGTTGATAAGATCTGCTTTGAAATTCTCAAACGGGCTTAACTGTAAGCCACGTGCATTCATCTTGATGTACAATTCCTCTGAAAGATTGAAATAGCCAAGTGACTTTACATAGAATTGTATGTTTCCGAGTTTCTTGTAAAGTTCATGATTGTCCTGATTATTGTACTTCTCATGGATAGCATCAAGCATCGTGAGCATTGCGCAAATTGTGCTATCTCTGTCGAATGACTTGAAATACCACTTTGCTTTTGTTATTGCCTTAGATGGTTCTGATTTTAGATCAACACGATACGAAGCCAGTCGTTGACAAAATACAGTAGATGTAGAACGAGTTTCATATACGAATCGACCGAGGGCATCTCGAATTTCTGTATCTACTTCATTGCCTTCTGAAAGTTCACGATTTGCCACATACCAGTAGAGAAGGAATAGGGTGGTCATACGTTGCTGGCCATCCAAAAGCTCCATCACATAGCTGTCGTTAGCCGGACGTACAATGCCATAGATGAAGTTAAAGTCAAAAATTTCATCCGTCTGGAAATTCTCAAACATCTCTTTCAAGAGAGTGTTGCGCACATAGGTACACACTCCATCTTGTCGTCCCTGAGCGTATGGACGCTGAATTTTAGGGATAACAATCTGGTTGATTTTAACCTTTGTGTCTTTATTGAGGTCAAGATTCTTCTTATAGATGTCTAAAAATGTGTATCTCTTGCTCATTGTTCATCCTCCTTGTTTATATAATCTTTGAGAGACTCGTATATGTATTTATGGTATGCTTCCATATCATCTTTTGTCCAAAGTGAACGGTTCGTTCCTCTTTCATCGAAGAATTTTGCAAAGATGTACTGTGTGGCGATTGGCACAAATACACCTTGCTTTATGCGCTCAATGATGATTCGTCTCTTAGTACAGAACAAGCTGTTGCCATACATTCTGTTAGTGGCAGCATCAAGAAGGGTTAGATTACCGATGGTATTCTTGATTTCATCATCAGCGTCCACCTCTTGAGCGTTTTTCTTGAGAATGTTTATTGCGTCATCCAACGCATTATCTTCCAGCTTCTGACTTATTAGCTTAACCTCTTTTTCTGTCAATTCATCCTTGCGGTCATCCATAGAGGTTTCAATCCATTCTCGCTTTTCAGAATCCTTCTTCAATGCATTAGTATGGAATGAGTCTATATGCTCAATATCCCAGTTTTGAGCACTGAGAACGTCGAAAGGGAACTTATACACGTCCGATTCCGACTCCAGTTTCTGATTCTGCTCATTCAACAGGTGAATGTTAAGAGTCAACAATAGTTTATAGATAGTATCTCGACCCTTATCGTATGTATTGAGAATTTGTTTATTGTCGGTATTAACTTTCGCACCGCGCAGATGGTATGAGATACGTTCTTTTAAGTATGCCTCAAAATCGTTGCGAGTTGATGTTTCTGGCATGTACTCAAAATGCAGTACGAGTCGGCATAAATCCTCTCCACACTGACTGAGCAAGCCAATGTAGTTGTATATTGAAGGGGAACAAAACCAATCATCAAGCGTTCTGAACAGTTCCATGACTTCATCCCATGCTACCGAAACTTCATGTTGAAGGTCTTCGGCGATTTTTCCCTCAAAGCGGTTATAGTAGAATCGGAAGATTTCGCTCTGCCTTGTGTCCATCAACTGGGCATCAATCTCCTTGATTTTACTATCCCATTCTTCTTCCGGTATCTCTTTCAGGGCATTTTTCTTATATATGAGGTTGAACAGAAGGTCAATGCGGTTAGGTATATCAAAACTTTTCTTCTGGAGGAAATACCAGAAGTTGTTGGAATGCAGAGTGTTCTCGATAAATTCCCATTCCAAAGCCAGTTCCGATTGCTTGATATACTTGTCGCCGGCGGTGAAATTCTTCTTTAACAAGAACAAGCCTTTGATAAGCTCAGCATCGGTCAGTCGAATTTTGCCTGTGTTGATCTTCTGGAACTCTTTGATATTGCTCTTTTCTTTTGCTTCTGCTATCTCATACCACAACACTTGTACTGAGCCGCCCTTGGTGTCGCACATGCCATTGAGAAGTTTGAAGAAAGATGTGCGGATATTATCAAGGCTGCCACCAAGCTGATATCGAACATTGATAGTTTTGCCATCGGTCTTTATCCATTCTCCTATGTACTTGAAGGCATTCGCCATGTGGAAATAATCTACGTTGTCTTTCAACAAGTTCTCGTCGCTATCCTTTATGGTTTTCATTGACAAGCCTTCCAAGAATTGTTCCGAGCCATCACGAGTAGCATAACATATATGGTATAGCTCTTTACCGTCTTCCTCTTCCTTCAATGTTTCTGCATCCCATCCTTTCTGATCAAGAAGGTATTTGTACAGCAAGAAAATGGTGGTCAATCGTTGCTGGCCATCAATTATTTCCCACACGCCATGTTGCCGAATACTATCATTGTATTCAGCTCCAAACATAGACTTCAATTTATCTTCATCGGTTATAGGACGAGCAATCACTGGCTGAAGACAATAGAACTGATCCTGCTTCTTTTCTTTCCCTTCATTTGCAAAGTCATTGGCGAAACACAGAAGATCACGCAAGAGGTCACCCACCTGCTTCTCTGTCCATCTATATCCTCTTTGATATGAAGGTATGTAGAAATACCTTCCATCGAGAAGTTCGCCTATAGCATATTGGCTAATTGAATTATCCATTTTCTTTACTGTTTGTATCTATGTTCTATTCGTACATGAATTTATCAGTTTTGTAATCTTCAACTATATTACTCATAATCAAGTTGAGAACCCTTTCCATTTCTCCTTAAATTAGCAGACTTGTTATTTTCACAAGAAAGCAAGCCATTGGATAACAATAAATTACCCAACGATTGCGTATGTCAGGGAATTCACTTACCGAAGTGCTGCTGAAACTCAAACAAAGAATATCTGACATATGGCAAAGGTACACACAAAATCTGAGAAAATCACTCCTTTCGGAGGTATTTATTACGCATGCAAGGCTTTTTATGCGCTTTCACTTGACAAAGTCATCAACGGCACTCTTGGTGTCCGCAGTTCTACCTACAACGGCTACCAGTGGAACGAGATAATGTCAGCCATGTCTGACGTGTTCCTCTGTGGCGGCGACTGCGTGGAAGATGTCAACAGAAGCGAGTGCCACCTGCGGGAATCACCTGAAATCCGGATACCAACGAGCTATACAATCGGGCGTGCCATAAAGGAACTCCTATGAAGACATGGAATACAAGTCTTCGTCAGGCAATGTGTTTAGATTCAATACCAACCCAAGACTCAATGACCTTCTGATGAAACTCAACATGAAGATGGGACTGTTCAAATCTGGACAAACTGTCAAGGGCTTTTTCTTTTGGATAGATTCATTTTTTCGAGGCTTATCACTTATTCTATTTTCTCAAACCCCTCAACCAACCCCGAAATAACTCTTCTCGCACGTTGCCACTTAGAGCTACTTGACACAGCAAACTTTTTGTGGTTGATAGTGATAAACGAATCTACCCTTTGGGCTGGGTCGTACTTGTATTCTCGACCAGAGAAATGATTTACAGCACGCAGGAAAGTGGCGAAAGAGGTCTTTGAATCAAGGTGGTTGGTGCGCAGTAGTGCTGCCTTGATGTAAGCGGTCTCGTATTCATGTTCCATATCATTGAGGGCAGATAGGATTGCTCCTTTCAATGCAGACTTATCCTCTGCGATGAGGATGTCGTCGATGCTTAGATCTTCTTGCTGAATGGTTCTGCGTCCATGCTTCCCTTTTGTATTGGCAAGAGCATTCTTTATGGTCTGTCGAAATTCTATGTCCTCTATTTCCTTACTTTGTTTTGTCCATTCTGCTTTCTTGTCAAGACCTTGCGTAACGCTGGTTTCCACAAGATTTACTATAATTGTTTTGACACTTTCACGCACGATGGAAAGTTGTTTGTCGTTAAGACTTACTTTGCTCAATACCGTAGCACTCTTGGGTAGTCCATGGTCAAAGCAGATATAATAGAGCGTACACATCAGCAATGTATTTCGTTTCTCAAAGATTTCTTCACGAAGACGGAAATACATTTCTGGGAGAGCATGAATGGCAGACAGCATTATTCGCTTTGATATTGTTGCAAGTTCTTCCGCTGTATGCCCTTTGCTAAAATTGAATACAGCCATTTGTATGAGGGAAGGCAACGAATCCCAAAACTCTTTGGCTGAGACATAAGGGATATAAAGATGCTCGTCATCTTCCTCACTCATATCCTTGTCAACAAGACCATATTCCCTTATCAAGATTAGGTCTTCGTTTGTTTCATTCTTATCTCTACCAATAACTTCGGAATAGAAACCCAATCGCAGATAGCCAGTGAAAGCCATCATTTCATCGACAACACGTATAGCCACGGCTGTCTTTTCTTCATCTGACAGAATGGTATCTGTGTTGGACACAAATAGTTTCCGACACTCAATAAGCACGGATGTAGGCACATATTTCGCAGCCATTTTGAATATGCGTTCAATTTGGCTGAAATCGTTACGCATCATCTTCATCATATCCAATGAGAAGCGTGAGTAATCCTCTTGGTGTTCTTGCTTCCAAAAATGCACTTTGTCAAGCGCATCCCTCATGGCGTTCTTTTTGAAATTTCTTATCTCCATCTGCTATGTTACTGCTATTAGGTGGCAATTTGAGAAAACGTTTCATTCACCCAACTGCTTCAACAAGAAATCTTCCAAGGTCTTTCTGTCTGGCAACTGGAGCATATAGGTGGAAACAAAGAGTTGGTTATCCATGCCAGCAAGGGCATACTCCACCATTTTCTTTCCCTTTCGTGTACATAGCAAAATGCCGACAGGTGGGTTATCACCAGGCTGCATCTCGTTCTCCTTATAGTAGGACACATACGCATTGAGTTGTCCAAGATTCTCATGCGAAAACTCCTCGTTCTTCAATTCGATGATAACACCACAATGCAGAATGCGATTGTAGAACACAAGGTCGGGGTAATAATACTCGTCATCGATAATGATGCGCTTTTGGCGAGCCTCAAAACAAAAGCCTTTGCCCAATTCGAGGATAAACTCTTGCAGATGGGTGATTAGCGCATCCTCCAAATCATGTTCGTCCACTATTTCCTGCGCCTTCAATCCTAAAAACTCAAAGGTGAAAGGTTGGCGAATTTGCAACGCAGCAGAGTCATGTCCTTGCACAGAGGGCAGGGAAAGCATTTTCTCTGGGTTGTCACTAATACCTGTACGGAAATAGAGGTTGGTGCTAATCTGACGGCGAAGTTCGCGAACTGACCATGTACACTTGATGCATTCCTGCTCGTAGAAGTAACGTGCAAGAGGGTCATCCACGCTCATAATCTCTCGTATATGAGAAAAAGACAAGCGTGAGACTATCATTTCTGGTAGTGTCTGAAAATTATGCGACACTGTCGCACAATTTGTATTAGACTGGGCATCAGCAGATTTATCCATCAAAGGAATACGATTCCCTGATTTATTCGACAACGTTGAATAAATTTTATTTGGAACGAATAGCCCTTCCATTTGTGGGTATAAGTTGTAGAAGTTTCGAGAAGTCTGGAACAAAGTAACATTGAGTCCTTTTCTATTCACCTGTTCCTCTAACTTTTTCAGCAATTGCGTTCCGTACTCAGCCCGATCTTTGCCGTGTTGTTCAAACTCCACGATGTAATAACCAATGAGCCAGTTGCGCATGGTCTGCATACGGTTGATAGCCCTTACAGCCGATGACTGGGCTGCATCATGGGTCGTTTGAATGATGGATGCCAAGTCGCTGAAAGAGTGAAACGTGTTGCTCCAATCCTCAAAAGGAAGTTCCATCCCTGCGTGAGTGTATGTTGATATTTCGTTTGCCATGTTATACCTTTATATATTGAATGTGATTATTTTTTCGTCAAAAGTTTCAGAAGCATTGCTGTTTTCTGTTCTTCCGTCATATTGTTGATTTCCTCCTCCGTTATCTTTGGCTCCAAGTCAAGGAGTTTGCTATTATATTCAAACTGCGTCTCCAGAGGATACTGGGCAATATACCTATCTGTTATCGAATGATTGGTTGAATGTCCCATACTTTCGGATATATAACGCTGTTCCACACGTGCATGAGCAAGGTTTGTGCCGTATGAATGTCGGCACCACGTTCCCGATGGGCGCACTTCCCAATGAAGCACCTCTTGACAGATTTTGATGATTCTGTCCTGTACGTTGGAGTTCTCTTGTGAGATTCGCTTGCGCTTGTCTGCTTTCAATGTCGCACCTTGCAGAATCTCTGGAAATACAAAGCCATTGAGTACAGGTTCAGCGGCAATCTCGTCAAGAATCCTTTGAAGAGGTTCTATGATCGGGATAATCACCTCAGAGCCGCCCTCAGTGCGGTTTGTGGTCTTCACTCTTTTGAACTTGAAGGCTTTTCTGCCAGTATCGAAATAATATTGAGAATAGGTCAACTCTCCTGCATCGGCAAGGTTGAAACCATTACACAGATATTGGGCAAGGAACAACCCCAAGGAATAGTGTGCTCTCTCAGCATATCCGCTCTTCCAAGTGTCGGGATAGCGTTTTTCAACAAACACCCGATACAATTCTGTCATTTGCTCCACTGTAAGGTAACAATGCTTCCTCGACTCCCCTACAGGAATAGACACCAATTTCTTCTTCTGGATATTGGAGAATGGGTATTCTTGATTGGTGAGGTAGCCCAAGGAGACGCACTCGTTCCATACAGCCCGACAAGAACGGAGGTATATTCCGCGAGTTGTATTGCTAATCTTGCCGACAAGGTTTCCTGTTTCGTCTTTTACGCCATGCATCATGCCGTTGTTCCAATACTCTATGTCTTCTTTGTCAACCTTAAAACCTACAATAGGTCTGTTCCACATTATCTTCTGAAAGGACTTTAAGGCATACTCGTATGATTCTGCGGTGGTACAACGTTCACCATTATTGTCTGTAAGATAGAAATTAATCTTCTTCTCCCACACGCCAATGAAAGACGTTTCTTTCGTGGTATCTACCCCAGTAACAACAGCCTTGATGCGTTCGAGCGACAGACTATTGCCCAAACGCTCAATCATCTCGGTTTGGGCATCAAAGATAGCATCAAACTCCATCTTCTTTTCATAAAGTTCTGAACGCACTGCCTTTGCACTTAACGTGCATACTTTCGCAAAATCTTCTTCCGTAAATTCGCCAGCAACAAAACTATACCATGATTTTCGGTCTATAGTATAGCGCATAGCGACAGGAAACGTCTCCCGATCTTTCTTGGGGTGACGCTTGTCAAGGATAAGGGCATAAGTACAACTTCCGTACCTTGCGCTCTTGTAAGTAGTGTCCAGTTTCTTTGCCATTTTGCCAATAGTCTGTAGGTCTCAACTTGCCAATTATCTCAAATCTCGGAAAACAATGGGAAAACAAAACCCACCATTTCTCTTATGAACGCCCTATCTTCCTATGTTTTTCGGGAAAACAATGGGAAAACAAAGACATTTTGATATGGGATTTCTTGGCATATCATAAACTGCCACAAAAGTAGCAAATCGCTGTGTATCAACGAAATTTATCAATATAAAAAATTATAAAATATCAATCTCTCAGACTCATAATCTGGAGGTCCTAGGTTCAAGCCCTAGCTGGTCCACAAACAAAAAAGCACTTGCAATTTCCATGCAAGTGCTTTTTTTATCCCATGGCAAAGCGAGCAAGACCTCTTTGCACATTTTGCTAACGAAATCGGCAGCGGCAATTTAGCAGCGGTGCTGCAATGACACCGCTATCGAATAGGCATTTTACGCATTTGCGCCAACGCGGTTCTTGGGGTCTGCGCCAAATCGGTTGGGACCAACCGTACCGTCGGCGAAAAGCATATACAATGCCCAAATAAAGTTGACAATAGGAATCAACAGGATAAGAAGATACCAACCGCTTTTGTCGATGTCGTGCAGGCGCTTTACCCCAATGGCTAAAGTAAACCACAGATACGCGATATAGCAGGGAATCAGCAAGACAAGCGATACTGCAAAAGAATCGAACATGGCTCCAAATGCGAAAGCAACAATCAGGTAAGCCACAGAGAAAATCAAACCGCCGGCAAGACCGTACAGAAAGTAGTGAATACGGCGCATGCGACCGTTGAACGAAAACATGTCTTTCAACATAAGAATTAATTTTTAGATTGTTAGAAATAATTTGGGTTAAGAAATAAACTAAACGGCAACACGCCGAACATTTCACAGCATTTGCCCTTAATTCCCCGCAAATATAATTATAAATATTAATATTAACATACCACCCCAAGAATTTTAGGAGAATTCATCATAAATCAACCAGAATTGTTGCTTTTGATTGAAAAAAACATGAGAATATGCCATCGATTTGCACGGCTCTACGTTAGCGGGCTCTCACACCCCATCACAGCCCGTGCCTTGACAGCCCGTGGCACAATCGGGCGGTTTTTGGCGAATCGACTCAAAAAGTATATCTTTGCACCAGCAGAAAGAGGAAGAGCGCAGGCTTTTCCTCTTTTTGCGTTTTTAGGACCTACTATCCTATATGAGCGAAAAAATTATCTTATATGACCGTAAAAATTATAAGCAAGAGCGTGGAAATTTGCTCCTTTAAAATTTTTCCGAGGTGCTTTAAAGTGAAAATCTACTTGATTTTCGCAGAAATTTCCACGGAGCAAATTTCCATTGTCTTAATTATTCCTAAACTTTCGCGCCGCATCGCCTTAATAAATGCAAACGCTAAATCAACGCTCTGCGCAGGGAGCGGCGCAGCCGTTTGCTTTTTTAACAAACAGGGCGGGGCGATTTTTTGAGGGGAACGATGTGTTTCTGACGAGAAAAGGGCATTATCCGAAGATTTTTGCGTAAGTTTGCCTTTCGAAAATCAACGGGAAAAGATAACCTACATAAAGACATTATTATGAACATTGGAGATTTTGTGCCCAACCTCTCGGGCACCGATGAAAATGGCAACGAGGTGAAACTCGGCGACTTCAAGGGGAAAAAACTCGCGCTCTACTTCTACCCCAAAGACAGCACTCCGGGCTGCACGGCAGAGGCATGCAGCCTGCGCGACAACTACGAAGCCCTGAAAGCACGGGGATACGAAGTGCTGGGCGTAAGCACTGACTCCGAACGCTCGCACCGCAACTTTATCGCCAAGCAAAACCTGCCCTTCCATCTGATTGCAGACACCGAAAAGGAATGGGTAGCCGCTTTCGGCGTGTGGGGAGAAAAGAAGATGTGCGGCCGCACCTACATGGGCACGTTCCGCACCACGTTCCTCATCGGCGAGGACGGACGCATCGAGCGCATCTTCGCGCCGAAGGAAATCGACACGAAAAACCACGCCTCGCAAATCTTGGGATAACCCTCTAAAAAGCAACTAACAAGTAACTAAATATATACATATATGGACGAGAACACGAATCCCACAGCAGCCGAGAAACTCAAAGCCTTGCAGGCCGCCATGGCCAAAATCGAAAAAGATTTCGGAAAGGGCTCTGTAATGAAAATGGGCGACATCGGCATCGAGAACGTCGACATTATCCCTACGGGCAGCCTTGCCCTCAACGCCGCGCTCGGCGTGGGCGGTTATCCGCGCGGACGCATCATCGAGATATACGGCCCCGAATCGTCGGGTAAGACCACCCTCGCCATCCATGCCATTGCAGAGGCACAGAAGGCAGGGGGCGTGGCCGCATTCATCGACGCTGAGCACGCTTTCGACCGCTTCTATGCTGAAAAACTCGGAGTGAATGTCAATGAACTTATTATTTCGCAGCCCGACAACGGCGAACAGGCACTTGAAATCGCCGACCAACTTATCCGTTCCTCTGCCATCGACATCCTGATTGTCGACTCTGTGGCGGCCCTCACGCCTAAGGCGGAAATTGAAGGCGACATGGGCGACAACCGCGTGGGCCTGCAAGCCCGCTTGATGAGCCAGGCACTGCGCAAACTCACCGCAACAATCAGCAAGACCAACACTTGCTGCATCTTCATCAACCAGCTGCGCGAGAAGATCGGCGTGATGTTTGGCAACCCCGAAACGACCACAGGCGGCAACGCCCTGAAATTCTATTCGAGCGTGCGCCTCGACATTCGCCGCGTCACTACGCTCAAAGACGGCGACACCCCCATCGGCAACCAGGTGCGCGTGAAGGTAGTGAAGAACAAGGTGGCGCCTCCGTTCCGCAAGGCTGAGTTTGAAATCACCTTCGGCGAAGGCATCTCGAAGGCGGGCGAAGTGGTTGACCTTGGCGTGCAATACGGCATCATCAAGAAGAGCGGCTCATGGTTCAGCTACGGCGAGAGCCGTCTCGGACAGGGTCGCGATGCCGTGAAGAAAATCATTAAGGATAATCCCGAACTTTGCGAGGAAATCGAAAATCAGATTGCCGAGGCCTTGCAAAAGGAGAATGCTTAGCACAGCGCGGCGTCAGGCCTTAAAGACAATACTGATATAACGGCAAACCCTCCTGCACTCATCGTGTAGGAGGGTTTTATTGTTGCAAAAAAAACGTTTCTAATAATACACCGTTTCTTGCATACGGGCGGGCGTTTTGCAGAACGCCCCTACTGTTTCTCTCCGAAAGAGAGGTCGCCGGCATCGCCAAGGCCGGGCACGATGTAGGCGCGGTCGTTGAGTTGGGGGTCAATGGCAGCCACCCAAAGGGTAACGTCGTCACCGGGGAAGGCATGCTGCAACCGCTCTATGCCCTGGCGGGAGGCTATGACACAGCAGATGTGCAGTTTGGCAGGCTTGCCTTTGGAAAGGAAGGCCTGATAAGCCAGTTCAAGACTGCCGCCCGTGGCGAGCATGGGGTCGACGAGCAAGAAGGTGCTGCCGTCGAGATGCGGCGCGGCAATATATTCGATGTGTATCTTTATGTCGTCGGCCTTGCCCTCTTCGCGATAGGCGGAAAGGAAGGCGGCATCGGCACCGTCGAACACGTCGAGGAAACCCTCGTGGAACGCCAGGCCGGCACGCAGCACGGTGCCCACCACGATGCGGTCGTCGTAGGTCGGCACTTCCTTGACGGCAAGGGGTGTCTGAATGTTTTTGACCGAATAGTCGAGCGTGCGACTCACCTCGTAGGCCATGGCGTGGGCAATGCGGCGCAGGTTGCCGCGGAAGAGTGTGCGGTTGGTCTGCGTGTTCACATCGCGCAACTGCGCCATGAAGCAGTTAATCACGGAGCTACTTGCTCCCAAATCTACGATTTTCATGATTTATCGGGTAAAAAAGAGGATGTGTCGCAGAAACTCTCATGACTTCGCGGCGCATCCTCTTGTTGATGATATTTGTTTACATTTTATTCACGTTCTTCGCGGCGGGGTGCGCGGCGTTCGCGGTTATCGCCCTCGCGGCGCGGACGGCGGGCGGGACGGTCTTCCCAACCCTCGGGCTTCTCTTCGAGCACACGGTGGGAAAGGCGGAACTTGCCGGTCTTCTCGTCAATCTCAAGAAGTTTCACCTGAATGGTGTCGCCTTCGTGAATGCCGGCTTCCTCAACGTTTTCGAGGCGCTTCCAGGCGATTTCGCTGATGTGGAGCAGACCTTCCTTGCCCGGCATGAACTCTACGAAGCAGCCGTAAGGCATGATGCTCACAACTTTTGCGTCGTAAACCTCGCCCACTTCGGGAATGGCCACGATGGCACGGATCTTGGCAACGGCGGCATCGATGCTCTCTTTGTTGGGAGCCGATACCTGCACCTTGCCCACGCCGTCTTCCTCGTCAATGGTGATGGTTGCGCCGGTGTCTTCCTGCATGCCCTGGATAATCTTGCCGCCCGGGCCAATAACGGCGCCGATGAACTCCTTGGGAATTTCGAAGGCGACGATGCGGGGCACGTGGGGCTTATAGTCGGCACGCGGCTCGGAAATGGTCTTCATCATCTCACCGAGGATATGCTCGCGGCCGGCCTTAGCCTGTGCAAGTGCCTTTTCGAGAATTTCGTAAGAGAGGCCGTCGCACTTGATGTCCATCTGAGTGGCGGTGAGGCCTTTGAGCGTACCTGTGGTCTTGAAGTCCATGTCACCGAGGTGGTCCTCATCGCCGAGGATATCAGAGAGCACGGCGTATTTGTCTTCGCCGGGGTTTTTAATCAAGCCCATGGCGATACCGCTCACGGGGGCCTTGATGGGCACACCGGCGTCCATGAGGGCGAGCGTGCCGGCGCAGACGGTAGCCATAGAGCTGGAACCGTTGGACTCGAGGATATCGCTCACGATGCGCACGGTGTAGGGGAAGTCCTTGGGGAGCTGGCCTTTAAGACCGCGCCAAGCGAGGTGGCCATGGCCGATTTCGCGGCGGCCAACGCCGCGCTGTGCCTTTGCCTCGCCGGTGGAGAAGGGCGGGAAGTTGTAGTGCAGGAGGAAGCGCATGTAGCTCTTGTCGAGCACGTCGTCCACCATCTTCTCGTCGAGCTTCGTGCCGAGCGTGCAGGTAGAGAGGCTCTGCGTTTCGCCGCGGGTAAAGATAGAAGAACCGTGGGGACCGGGCAGGGGGTCAACCTCGCACCAGATGGGACGGATGTCCGTGGTCTTGCGGCCGTCGAGGCGGATGCCTTCGTCGAGAATGCAGCGGCGCATGGCGTCCTTCTCTACATCGTGGTAGTATTTGTCAATCAGACCATTCTTCTCTTCGAGTTCCTCGGGCGTGAGGTCAGCGTGGGCGGCGGCATAGGTTTCCTTGAAGTTTTCGCGGATAGCCTCGAAAGCGTCCATGCGGGCGTGCTTTTCAAGCCCCTGCTTCGTCACCTCGTAGCAAGGCTGATAGCAAGTGTCCTTCACCTGCTGGCGCAGTTCCTCATCGTTCACCTCGTGGCAATATTCGCGCTTCACGTCGGTGCCGAGTTCTTTGGAAAGTTCCTTTTGCAGGCGGCACATGGGCTTGATGGCTTCGTGGGCGGCTTTGAGGGCTTCGAGGAGTGCGCTTTCGGGCACTTCGTCCATTTCGCCTTCCACCATCATGATGTTTTCTTCCGTTGCGCCGACCATGAGGTCCATGTCGGCCTTTTCGAGTTGCTCGAAGGTGGGGTTGATGACATATTCGCCGTCGATGCGAGCCACGCGGCACTCCGAGATAGGTCCTTCAAAGGGAATGTCGGAGCAGGCGAGTGCGGCGGAGGCGGCGAAGCCGGCGAGGGCGTCGGGCATGTCCACGCCGTCGGCCGAGAAGAGCGTGATGGTCACGAACACTTCTGCATGATAGTCGGAGGGGAACAGGGGGCGCAGGGCGCGGTCGACGAGGCGCGAGGTAAGGATTTCGTAGTCGGAGGCGCGGCCCTCACGCTTGGTGAAACCGCCGGGGAAACGGCCAGCGGCCGAATACTTTTCTTTGTAGTCACATTGCAAAGGCATGAAGTCCGTTCCAGGAACAGCGTCCTTTGCACCGCAAACAGTGGCCAGGAGCATGGTGTTGTTCATGCGCAGCATAACGGCTCCATCGGCTTGTTTGGCAAGCTTGCCTGTCTCGATGCTGATGGTGCGTCCATCGGGCAGAGACACGGTTTTGGTAATCACGTTCATCTAAATGTTGGTTTTATAAAGTGTAAAAAAGTGGTATTCTGACAAATAAACCGCGCAAAATTACTTATTTTTTTCGAGGCGCGGGCACTTTTCTTATATGAAAAAGGCCTGTCGCTCCATTTTTTAGGAGCAACAGGCGCTTCTTTTTCTTAGCGGCGGGTATCGGCTTTGGAATTTATGCTTCTTCGTCGAAGAGGCTATCGTCTACATCGCCGCTATTATCTTGGTCAACCTGTGCAGCTTCGGCAAGTTCGCGCTCGAAGTCTTCGTTCGACTTTTCAACGACGGGCGTGGCGCTGAAGTCGATGCCGTCGATATTGGAAATGTCCATAGAGGGGTCGGAAAGTTCGCCGGCTTCGCTGAACGATTTCTTAAATGCGCGGATTTCCTTGCCCTGCTGGCGCAGACGCTTCATGAGGTCAACCATTTCGGTGGTGCAACGGCCAGTGAGCTGTCCGCCGATTTTGACATATTTGCCATACTTGATGGCGCTCAGGCCGAGGCTGGGCAGGGATGTTGTATAGGTTGCCGTGAGGAGTGCGAGGCTGGCACTCGACATGGTGAGCTCGGTGCAGGTTTTGATGAGTTCCAAGGTTTGCTTGAGCGCAAGGTTCTTGCTGCGGATTGTGCCGTTCTCATCGACCACGGCGCGCTTCTCGGTTACGGTGCCGTCGGCGTTGGTGACGCGGATAGTGGCCACGTGATAGAAGGTAACGCTTTCGCCGATGTACTTAAGCTTGTTGATCATCGTGTCGCACGTGTTGATGTACTTGTCAATCGATGCGTTGCCGGTGGCTGCGGGCTTAGTGCCGCCGGGCCATACGATTTCTTTCTTTTCCTTCTTTTCTTTGTTGCCGCCCTTTTTCTTTTGGGCCATAGCCGGCATGGCTACTGCAAGTGCAAGGACGCACACGCAGATTTTAATAAAGTTCTTCATTTTGTTTATTATTTATAGGTACAAGGATATTATTTACCAATTCGTACATTGAGCGTTTGGTGGCGGTCGCCATAGATTGTCTGAACCTTCCGCTGGAGCTTGCCGGGCTTTCCTCCCTCGAAAATCAAGAAGCCATAGGTGTCGGGCTTAAGTTCGATGTGGAAATTACCCTGCGCGTCGCAAACCGTTTCGGGCGCACTTGCGCCATACGACTGGGACGAGGAGGCATAGACGCGGCAGTTTGCCGCAGGTTCTTCCGTGTATTTCTTTGAGTCGACATACGTAACCTTTCCCTCAATCACGATTTTAAGGTCGTCCAGTTGCCGGCTATATTTATCGATATATTTCTTGAACCACTCGTCGCCCGTCGCGTCATGGAGCTGCTTCATGTTGCTGATGGCGGTTTTGTAGGCATTGCTTAAGAAAGAGTAGCGTGCCGACTGCCCCGTCTGCTTCTGGTGCTTGATGGAGTCGTTGAGCATCGACACCACGGTCTGCACGCGCTTCATAAGTTCTTTATACGTAGCCATCTGTCCCGCCATCTCTTCTGCCGATGCTTTTTCGCTGTCAGAGATGCCCTTGGCGGCAGCGGCTTTCTTATAGAAATCTTCGGCGGTAGCGTATTTGCGGCTCTTGAAAGCGGTCATACCTTGGTTGAGCAGGTTTTGATATTCGCTGCCAAACTCTTTCGTAGTGGTGGGAACAATGGAATAGACGCGCTTCACGCGGGGACCGAAATCGGAGATGTCGAAAGCGAGCGTATTCGTGCCGTCGGCAGATACGGTGACCGCTGACAGGGCCTCGAAAGCGTCCTCGGCGGCTGCGGCGGCCTCTTTAAGCTGGTCGAGTTGCTGAAACACGGCTTCGGTGGGCGTGTAATCGGCCGCACTGCACTTTTCGTTGAGTTGGTCGTACGCCGCCTGCTTCTGCTCCCAGTCGGTGCGCGCTGCAGTCAAGTCCTTTACGGGAATGACCACGCGGATCACGTTGATGGAGGCATCGCTGTCGAGCTTGTCGCGCGACACGGTGCATTTCAATCCCTTGGGACATTCCACGGACACGCCTGTGAGCGGCGTGCGAAACTCTATCATCGCGCCAGAGGCATCGGCATAGACTTCGCCGCGGGCGGAGATGTCTTCGAAGCGAATAGGATTTTCCACCGCCTCAACGCGATAGCCAAGGAACTTGTCTTTCACAAGGTTCTTCTTAAACTCCGTCTTTTGCGGGTCGCCCTTGCGAGAGCATATCACGTAGACTTCTTTCTGCTTGGAGATGTCTGCCAATACGTAATATTCGTAAACGCCGGCTCCCGCGCTCACGGGACCCTGCACCGTGAAGGGTGTCTTGGCTTTCGTGGAAAGGTCGATGATTAAGTCGTTGTGGGGCGACTGTATGAGCACTCCGCCCTTGCCTTGCAACTTGGCGGCATCGGCGCGATCGAGGCTGGCAAGACGCTTGTTGAAAAACGTTTCGCCGCTTTGCGCCAGTGCCGTGAGGCTGACAAGGAGCAGAAAGAAGAATGATGCTATTCTATACATATATATTATATATATTGTGTACGGGTTACTACATGCTTCCGAGGGCTTCCTCGAAATCGCTGAGCGAGAAGATGTCTTCTTCAGCAAGTTTCTCGCCGCCTACCCACTCGGGCTGCCAAGTACGCACGTGGATAATGGGCGAGCCGTTTTCGGGGAACTCCCAAAGCAGGAACACGTAACCCTCATCGGAGTAGTTGGCGGAACGCCATTCCTGGCGTAGGCGAACGCCAAAGAATTCCTTGCCGTTCTTGACGGTCTTGGTGATTCCGGCGCAGCCGCCCTGCTCGCCGTTCTCGCCGATGTTGCTGAACTTCACGTCGATCCACTTGTTGCGCTTGAAGCAAATGGCGAGGTTGTTCATATACTGCTGCTTGGTCTGCTTGGTGTAGCTCACCTTGCTCACGGGCTGCATATCGGTGCTGCGCGTGGTGACCACCTTACCCGTGATGATGAGTGCGTCGTCGCTGAACACCTGCTTCATAAAGGCGAGGTCCTTTGTGTTGTAGGCGGTGCGGAAGCGTTCCACGAATTGGAGGATTTGCATCTGCTGCTCCTTTGTTGCCGTCTCGCCGCAGTTTTCCATGCTTTCGGCAGTCTGTGCGTCGATGGCGAAGCGGAAGTCGGTGATTTTGCCTTGGAGGTCAAACTCCACGACGGCTTCCTGATACACCTCCGTGCCGGGCTTATCGGGATTCTTAATCATCAAGGGAATGTGATTGACCTGCATGCAGCGGTTACCCTCGAACACCCACAGGCGCTCTACCACTTCGCTGTCATCGCAGTAAAACTTCAGGTTGGCCCAAAGCATCGTGAGCGACTCAATGGCAAACTGGTCCATAGGCAGGTCCTTGGTTTGCAGGGTGCGGTCGGCGCTGCAAGCGGCATTGATTTCCGAAAGCACGATGCCGAGGTTCTGCTCTGCTTTCGATATGCCGGCGGGACGGCTCATGCCCGTATCGGTGGTTAGCGTAACGGTGACGCCTTGCGCAAAGAGGCTCATGCAACTGGCGGCAAAAGCCAAGATAAGATGTATGAATTTCCTTTTCATATTTTTGAGTAGATTTTTTTACTGTTATTTCAAAGTAAATCCGATGGCGGCGCAGCCGGGATAGTTGGCGATTGCGTCGGGCAGGGCCGTCGTGGCGTTGTAACGCTGCGCACCGGCGGTGAGCACGGCCTCAATAGTGCCTTGTCGGTTGTAAACCACGAGCAGGCAGTTGTCGGGGTCGGACAGTTCCTTGTATTTGCCGTAAACGCCCACCTTGCCTTGGGCTTTAAGTTCTTTGAGGCGCGCACCGAACGCCTGAATAGTGGCAATGTTGGCCAGCTCCTTCACAAGCGGGCTGATTTCAACCGCCGGTGTAGCGGGTTGCGGATCAGCGGCGACAGGCTGCGGCTCTTCTGCTGTTTTCTGTTCGGGAACAGTGCCGTCTATGGCATCTTCGAGCGAAGGCTGCGGGTCGGCAGGTTGCTGCGCCTTGTCATCTTTGGCCTCATCTTCTTTAAGAGGATTGACATCAAGCACCCGGACGTTGTCGCAAGCGATGATGTCAGATTTCTTCACATAGAGGAAAGCACGCACCAGATTGCCGCGTTGCAACTGATACTCTTCATAGTCAGCCTTTGCCTCTGCCACGATTACCTGCTTGGCGCCGCGCAGTTTCTTTTCCTGCGCCACCCATATATTTATATTATTGTATAGCTGTTCCTCGGCCGCGCTTTTTGCTTCTTCCGCCGTTTCGCGCGTCGTTTCGGCATAGATATAGTCGGGGCTTTTCTTGATTTCGTTCACCTTGCTTTTCAGTTCTGCCTGATTTTCCTGCGCTCCGGCAGACAGGCAAGCCATCAGAATGAAGGTAAGGAAAAGGGAAATGTGCTTTTTCATGGTCTATCTCGAAGGTGTTAAGTTAAGAAATTTTTCGGTCACATTGTGCAGCGGCACGTAGCAGAAGGCGCGTGCCTCGACAGTGCCGCCCTGCACCAGCGTGCTCTTGGGCACGCGGAAGGAGATGACGTGGTTGTAGCCGTAGTCGCGTTGCAGGGCAAACACGGAGCAGAGCACGTCGTCGCCCTTGCGCTCTTTCACGCCAAAGTAAAGCTCACAGCCTTCCTGCTGGAGGAAGGTGACCAGCGAGGCGAGCGGCAAGAGCAGAGAGTCGCAGGCGTAGCCGTATTTGTCCACTTTTAGCGCCACGTTCACGTGGTTCTTGCTGATGCCCGTAAGGAGCATGTTGCCCACCGATTGCACAAGTTTCATTGTGTCGGCAATCAGCGCGTAAGTCTTTTTGCCGCCTGACTTTTCGAGGCGCAGGTAGATGCTGTTGTGGATAGAGGGACTGAGATATTCTTTGCCGCCGAGCACGCGATAATTGGCTTGTTGCTTTGTAGAGTCGGTCGCGCTTTCGGGTTGCGGCAGGTCGAGGGGCTTGAGGTTGGGCGCGGTGCGCTTTATGTCGCGCACGAAGTTGCGTTCCAACTCAATGGCATCGCAGCCCATAAGGAGCTGGCAGTCGCAGGCAAAGGCCAATTGCAGGCTGCGCCCGCCGCGCTTGAAGTTGAAGTAATACTTTTTCAGCCCTTCCTTACGCAGCGAGAAGTCGTTGATATCGCCGGCGGCGGTGAGCGCATTCCAGTCGCCCTTTGCCGTCATCTGGTCGCGATAGATTTTGATGTCGCGCGTCTGCCCCGCGAGGTCGAGTTCGAGGGCGTAGCGTTCCAGGAAGTCGTAGACGGGCGAGGGGTTGAAGTCTCTCAACGCTTGCGGGAAGCACCAATAACCGATGTGGGAGATGTCGCCGAGGGCGTTTTTCTTCACCGCAAGGGGGCGTCCGCGGTAGACGAACGTCATGGAGTCTTTTCCGCTAACGGGTATGGCGGAAAGACTTGCGCCGTCGAGGCGGCACTGCTCCGCCATGGAGCGCAGGCGTTCTGTGGCAAAGGTCACGCCGCTGAGGCTTGCGGGCGCAAGGCTATCGGCGGGCATGTCCTTTTCCGTTATCGCGCTCTTTGCCCCTGCCTGCGGCGAAAGCAGGAACAGGGCGCAAAGGGTGCAGAGCAGCGTTTTAACGCTGAACAAATTCTTGGTTGCCATCTTTTCGGTGGAGTTGTCCCTGCATGAGTTTGCCGTCGCGGAACAAGCCGGTCACGTAATCGCCGCTTTCGGCATAGATGTCCTTAGAAGGCACTACCTGATGGCGGGTGGTGTAATAAATGATGCCGTTTCCGTGGGGCTGTCCGTTCTCCATCTTTCCCTCGTACTTGCCATAGCCGAGGTTCTTGCTCGTAGTAGGAGCGGGACTGCCGTCGTCGGGCTGCTTGACGCCACCGCCGCCGTGTTCTGTGCCCGTGGGTTTAGGGCCCCCAATAGGCCCTGGATTAGGCTGGGCCACGGAGTCTACCTTTGTGGAATCTACCTTTGTGGAATCTACCTTTGTGGAATCTACCTTCTCCGTCTGCTCTGTCATAGGTTCTTCCTTGTCGCCGCCGAAAGCGAGGATACCGCCGGTGATGCCACCGCCGATGATGAGCACGCCTGCGCCGAGCGTCAGTTCGCGCTGGTGCTTTTTCCACCAAGGCTGCGGCTGTTGTTTCACTGGATAGAGCGGCTTGCCGCATTCCTGACACACGAAGTTGGATTTCTCAACTTCCTGAACTACTTTTTCGCTGGCCATGTCGCAACCTTCGTAGTTGTGGCATACGCCTTTTATCTTTGCCATAGTTGTAAAATGTTTTGGTTACTCGTTGGGTGAATTATTTAAAGGGTTTGAGATAAAAACCTGTAAAAACCGCTTGCTTCGTTTGAAGCCCTGAGGGCTACGCCGCCGGTCTTAACGCCGAGCCTGAAAGCCTTTTGGCTTTCGCTCGCCCTTAATCCCTGCGGCTGCGGTCGGTGCCCGCCCGCTTCAAACGCCGCAAGGAAAAAACCATTAAAAACACGTGAGACCTTGATGCTATCGAGATTGCAACGGTATATATTTCATTGCAACGGGTTTTTCTTGGTTTTTCCCTTGCTCTGTGTGGGGCGGGCGGGAACCGACCGCCGCCTTAACGGAGAGGACGCGAGACGGGAGCCGACAGGCTCACAGGCTCGTGGGCTATCCGATAAGGCAAGCGTTAGCCCCACACAGAACAAGTTGTTTTTCAAGGTTTTTATCCTAATTCATTCCAACGCCTTTTGTTTATAATGAATTAGTATGTAGGGGTTTACAATTCTTTGAGTTCGTGGGTGAAGATGTCTTCTGCTAACTTCTTGTACTTCTGATATTCCGTGCTGAACTCGTTGCCTTCACACACGGGCAGGTTGAGAATATGCCCGCGCACCACGTCCATGTCGATGCTGCGGCGCAGCTGTGCTTTTTGGTCGTTGGAGCGCACTTGCTGTGCGAAAGTCTTGTTGACGATCCGCTCTACCTGGTCGGCAAAGGCGGGCTGCTCTGCGAGGTTGCGCGCCATGTCGAGGTAGTCCTTACCTACGCGCTTCCAGTCGTCGCCGAAGTCGCTGGGGAAGTTGATAGCGAGGAAGCGTTCGCCCGTCACAGGGTCGTTCTTCTCTGCGAAGAGCTTCAAGCCCATGGCAATCATGAGCGTGCGCTTGAGTTCTTCCATGCGCTCGACGATGCTCTTCTCGAAGAGCGTGGGCAGCGGCTTCTCGAAGGTCTCGGTGTGAAGCACCATGCGGTTGAGCTGTCCTTCCGTGGGGTCGGCAAGCATGCGGTCGTAGCGTTGCTTGAGCACTCCCACGTTGGCCACGTAGCGCAAGGGGAAGCCCGAGGCTGCCGAAACGATGACGATTTCGTTCTTCTTGTCGCACACCGAAACGTCCTCCGTGGGGTTGAAGCCCGGTGCTACGAGCTTCATCATCTTGATGAGCTTGTCGCGGAAGCCGGTCTGGTCTTCGGGGAAGAGCGGCAGGCGCAGCTGTATCATCTTCATCATGCTGCCGCCGGCGTTGGCGAGCTGCTTGCTCTGCTCCTCGGAGTTGAACTGCAGGTAGCTTTGAGCGGACTGCACCCAAGAGCGGCAGAGCTGCTCGAGGCGTTCTTCGGAGTTGTACTCCTGCTTGATCTTTTCGAGAATGTTCACGCCCACCATCTTGCTG
>ERZ809074.2314-NODE-2314-length-21411-cov-6.304832_pt1 | contig 21411 bp, 18 predicted proteins | sample MGYA00520795_ERZ809074 | MGnify/ENA primary metagenome ERZ809074 (study PRJEB31570, sample SAMEA3212989) | Homo sapiens | biome: human-gut; feature: human gut; material: fecal | place: Sweden | collected 2011 ...
TAACACGGCAAAAACGTCAAAAAAGCAATGAAGCTTGGGAGCGATTATTTTGTTTGCCTTGCCGAAATTGCCGGCTTTTGTGACAGCTCCGACCAACAAAAACACAAACGAGCAAACAAAAAACAGAATAAAACATATGACGGCGTTCCACATATTCAGCCCGTCACTTCCGAGAAAAGCGACTATTTCTTTACCGCAGGCAAATCCGGCTCCTATCACCGAAGCAGATATGTATGCGGATATTTTTAAACATTTTTTCATAATAATTATAATACGCAACTCTGCACAATCATATGAGCAAAAGAAAAAGTACTATGTCACACATAGTACTTAAAAAATGCAAATTAGAAGAATTATCGACAAAAAAATGCCGTATTTCAGTCTTCGCTTACCGGAGTGTCCTTTGTTGCCACGACGCCTATACGAGCTTGTTGATTGTTTATAACCCTGCCGTTAATTACAAGCTCAAACTCGTATCCGAGAAACTGAGCCGCTTTTTCACACAATATCATGCGCGAAAGATAGATCTCGAAGTAATCCATAATGGACGACATTTCCGAATTCATTATTATTACAAGACGTATTGTTTTATCCGCATTGTTTACAGCAAGGTAATTCTTTTTTATGGCAAGGTTTACCCTGTCGTGAATATCGTTGAGATTAAAATTCTTTCTCCTCACTCTCGAACGATGAGTGTCGCTTTTATCCGCAAGTATCAGCGCGGCACTGACATCGTTTACAGGCACTCCGCTCTGCTCCTCATGATTGCCGATTGCAGCCATAATTACGGAAATTTCGTTCATGTCCATGCCCATATTTTCAAGCAAAGACATTGACATGACTGCGCCGGTAAGCCCGTGATTAAGACGATTTACCGCATTTCCTATATCGTGGATCCAGCCCGCTATTGCACCAAGTTCGACAGTTCGCTCGTCGCAACCGGTTTCACGGAGAATATTCGCAGTGGTCTTGGAAACGTACCCGACATGGCGAATACCGTGTTCGGTGTAGCCGATATTTTCGAGATTTATGTTCGCCCTTTCGATAAGCGCAGAAAATTCCTTATTGTTTTTAACATCGTCAAGCGTTATTTTTTCCATTTACGCCTCCCTTATTTCAGGTTTTTTATTGCTTTATAATACTTGTCGTCGCTGAAATCGCGATATTCGTCATCGACAACGCCGCCAAGCACTTCTATAGCGTTACGAATTTCGGTAAATTCGAGATAATTACATTTGTCGAGTGCCTTATAAAGCATTGCCGCAGCGCGCTCGTCGCCGTATTTACCGAGATAACCTGCAAAAAGCGCAGTGTTTTTACCCGATTCAAACAGCTCGGTTAGAAGAGTAAACGTTTTTTCGTCCTTAGGAGCGCGAATCAAAACCTCGGCGATAAGTGTTTTTGTATCGAAATCCGCATCGTCTATAGCGGCAATAAGTTTGTCCTTGACTTTATCGGCACAATCGGACAGAATTTCCACCGCCACATCGCGTAGCTGCGGCGCCGTTTCGGGCGATAAAACCCATTTTGTAAACACATTGATTGACCCGTCGGTTTTACCGGCTTCAAGCAAAACGTTTGCCGCATGAATTTTTATCTCATCCGAATAGTCTCCGTTCAGAATAAATGAAAGTTTTTCAACGCACGCGTCCCTGTTTTCGATTTCGTCGAGAAGCGCGCTGGACGGATCTCCGCCTTCATCGAAAGAATGTATAAACATATCCGTAAGCTCATTATCCGATCGCGAACTTAAATATTCGCAAACGGACATACCGAGCCGATCGTCAAACGCTTCCAGCCACTCGCCGTACACTTCGGGGACCTTATCTTCGAGTTGGTCGGCAGTGAACTTTCCCTTATTTTTATTTAACCAATTTTCGTAATATTTGTGGAACTTTTCGTCAAAATCAATCATTATTAATTTCCTCTTCCTCTTTATTTTCATCTGTCCACACGGGAGCCTCTTTCATAACGTCCTCAACCGAAACGCCAAGCATGTCGGAAAAGAATGCAGCGTCCGAGCCAAACGTGAGAAACAGCAACCATGCTGCGTTAATTTTTTCTTTTTTTCCGTCTGTCAGCTCTTTTTCGTTTCTGTTTTTCATATAAAAGAACTTTTCGATGAGTTTGTCTTCAAAACCCGACAGCCCCGCAAACGCAAAAGCAAGCGCGGATCGGGCGCGATAGTACACGTCGGCAGCTTTGTCGATTTTCGGCACCTTTACCCGGACAAACTCAACGAAAGCGTCGCCGAATTGCACTGCAAACTCGCGTTTTCTTTCATTTTTCAACAGCTGAGTCATACATTCGATTTTTAACGGCAGCGGCATATCCGGAACGACCATAAGTTCGCGGAGAATGGGACGAAGCCTTTTGCTTTCGGCTATTATAGGAACGAGCTTTTCTATATACTCGCCTCTTCCCGACATGAAAAAAGCCATCATCCTATCGTAGAACGAATCGTCTTCGTCATACTTTTCTTCTACCTCTTCAAGAGTTTCGAACGTAGCCCACTCTTCTAAAAATTTTACGACATAATAATCGGATGTGCTTTTTTTCAGGTCGGCAGAAAGCGATATTTTCAGGTCGGGCAAACGCATGGTCATATCCGCAAGGCACGAAATTTCACCGTCTTCCGGATATAGCCGAGCCAGGTCGCACATTTTTGCACGGCATTGGTCGTGTCGTTTTAAATTATGACTGCAAATTGCAGATAATATTCTGAGGCTTTTTCTTTGCGGTTCGAGTTCGAGAGCTTGCTCGAGAAATACGCTTGCAGCCTCGTTCATGCCCAGTTCATCAAAAAAGAACATAATTCTCGTACATTCTTCCATGCCGCCGGTTCGCATTTTTTTAATCGACGCAAGCTCGCCTGTTTCTTTTTCCGTCTGATTTTTAATGTGAAACGCAGCAAGCCGCAATGCCTGAGTTTTAACGTCGGAAGGACAGACATCGTCCATTTTTTCGACAATTTCAATTATTTTATCATATTTCTTTTCGGCACAGGCAATAGCGGCAAGCAAAAACGATGCCTCGGCAAAAAGTTCGCTTTTTTCATCTATTTGTCCGAGAATTTCAGCCGCGTCGTCCAGACTGCCCGTTTCAACCTTGGCTTTTGCCCGATCGAACAGCTTGTTTTCCCGGTAACGCTCGAGCGTCATAAACATGCTTTTAGGCTTCCCCGCTCCGTCATCGGTCTTCATCGCCGCCGATATATCTTCGAATTCTTCCGATTCAACGTAGACGTTTACCTCTTCGGGTTCGCACAAAGGTAAAAATCTCTGTGCGCCCGCAACATTTCCCGACTGCAGGCAACACATAAATTCACCCATAGCTGCCGCCGTACAATTTTTGTCGTGACAAAGCGCACGGTTAAACCACACAACCGCCTCATCGTACATTCTAAGGTCGTAATAGCACATGCCTATTTCAGCCATAGTCCACGGGTTGTACGGTTCGAGAGACAACGACCGATAGTAATAATACACCGCCTTTTCCGACTGACCGCCGTCGGCAAGGTCGACGCCTTTGTTGTAATAATAATCCGCGTCGTAATTAAGTTGCAGTTTTTCCATCGCCCTTTCCTTTATATGCCGCAAAGCATATTCGTTCCTCTTGTGCAACGTTTTTTCCTTCAAAACCGAAATATTCTACTTTTCCGAACCCTGCAGCCCGCAGCTTCTCGACAAGATCGTCGACTTCGTATATGTACTGAATCTGATTTTCCTCTTCTTTGTCAAAAGAACCGTCCTTATTTTTGACAAAAAAGGTAAGGAACATTTCGACTTTGTTTTGTTTTTCGGAAAGCGAATTGCTCCATATATAGGTTACGTTGTCGGTGGAATCGGTGAAAACATTGTTGCCGATAATTTCGGTTAGTTTATATTTTCTGCTTATGTCGAACAGCAACACTCCGTCGTCCGCAAGTGCATTATATGCGCGGACAAAAAACTTTTCGGGCTTTTTCATATAGTTTACCACATCGCAAACCGCCGTAATAAAATCCACTTTATTTCCTACAACAAGATTTTCCGAATCCATACGAACAAGCGTAATGTTCAGATTTTCGCGACGAAAGTTTTCGCGTGCTCGTTCAAGCATTTCCGTGCTGAGATCGGTTCCGATTACATCATAGCCCATTTTTTTGAGCCTCATGGTAATAAGACCGCTTCCACAGCCGCAATCGACGCCTTTTTTGCGATTTCCGATATATCCGACAATTTTTTTTGCCCAGGCGTCATAGTCGACATCCTGCATAAATTCATCGTAACAAGAAGACAGATATTTGTACATAATCACTTTTTCTTTTTATTGTTTTTCTTGTCTTTTTCCTGCGCAAGCTCGTATTCGCGAATTTCCGCCTCGATTTCCTTGTCGGCTTTTGCTCGTTCAAGCTCGGTTTCGTTTTTGATTTTATCCTTTTCTTCGGACAAACGCTGCAAATCCGCTCTCGAATAAGAAGCGGAAAGCGGGGTTATCGTAGATCCGCTGTCTATACTTGACAATTTTTTTGCCACGTATGCCGAGCCGTAGACGACGTTGCGCGTTCTGATACGATCGATTTCGGCTTGTTTTTCCTCTTCGGGCGTACGGATATACATTCCGCGATTTTTCTTTGCCCCTTTCACTCTGTCGTTTAAATACTTATCGAAGACGTAATGCGAATACACGGTTAACACAAGCGCAGTGTAGCCGACGCCCAGACACAGATAAACTATATAAATTATCGGCGAAACGGTAAAACGGGAAACGGGAACAAACGCCGCGAGAATTTCGGTTATAAACAGCGGCAGTCCGGCAAGAAAGATAAAAAATACGCTCTGAAAAATAAGCGCGATTCCGAACAAAAAGCTGTTTGTCATCAGTTGCATGAATTTCATTTTATACGTTACCATCTGCGTCATCATAAAAAGCGCAACGCAACATATAAGCACGAATTGCAGCACTCCCAGAACGGTGAGAACGACGTTCCACACGCTGAGCGAATCGCGAAGGTCGTTCCCGAGGAAATTGTACGCCATGATAAACAGCGACAGCGCAAAAATCAGCCCGGTCCCCAGTGCCTGCAACCAGTTTTCCTTTATTCCCTTGAATATGTGCGCCGTTACGCTTACGTCCTGTCCCCAGGCTATTCTTCGCATTGCGTAAAATACGCCCGACATAAGCACGAACGTCAAAGCCATAACCGGAATAAGTACGGCATACTTCATTATTTCCATTCTGTACGCATACGCTCTTCCATAAACCACGGCATTAAGCTCGACCGGGTAACCTATACCCAGATTGCCGTCATACGGAACATATATATTGTATGCGCGCGAATTGAGAAACATCATAATAAGCGTTACAAGAAGCGGAATGAGAAAAACGTCGCCCCACAGGCTTATTTTGAATATTTCAAATAATCGGGTTTTAAACAGATCGCGGAAAAGCCCCCATCTCGTAGTCGGCAACTGAGAAGGCGTAAAGTCGGGCATATTGTCCGCTCCCATTATCAGTTTATTGAAAAAGCCTTGTTTTTTAGCCATTTAAAGCCTCCGTAAACTTAAGTAAAATATCGGCAAACCCGTGATCGGCAACGCTTACAAGCACCGCTTTATCTGCCTTGCAGACAAATTTGAGCGGCTTGCGGTTATCCGAGCGATTTTCTTCGGCTCCGCACTTCACCATCAGATCGGACAAAAAAGCGTCGGACATGAACGGATTGGAGTGCGAAGGTACTCTTATCATAGTAAATTGTCCGTTTTTTTCGTCTTCCTTTAACGAAGCGAGAGTGATTTCATGCGAAAAAGTTTCGGGTTCCGTGTCATCATAGAAAGAATGAACTATTTCTTCTTTTTCAAGCGACACGGAATAAAATTCACCACGCGGCATCAACCCGAAAACGCGCCCGGCATATCCGTCGTCACACTTGCCTCCGCACCGGAAAAAAGAATATCTCGTTTCTCCAGGCAAAAGCGAACGAATCACTCCGCTTTTGTTTCCGGTGCGCAAAAAAACAATTACGTTTCCGCTTATCTCGCAGTCGGCACTATCGGGTACGACGATTTTCGCCTTTATTTTGTTTCTTACCAATCGCGAAACGAAAAGCGAAAACAGTTCCGACGGAAAAGTATTCTGCTCGAAACACAAAACAACATCGCCTTTCCCGAACGAATATAATCCTTTTTTCTTACGAAATCCGAGAGAAATCAAGTTTTTTTCAACGTCGGGAGTTAAACCCGAAGGTGTTTTTTGTGCAGAAAAATCCATCTTGCATATATTATACATTATTCGGCGATATTTTTCAATCGTTTTGGAGTGAAAATTGAAAGAACCTTTCTTTTTCGTTTAATCATATAATATTTTACGGGACAAAACAAACGTCATGTTGTCCGCGGAGGTTTTTATCGTATGCAATATAACTTCGCCGTCGTGGGCGCAACCGGCATGGTCGGGCGAAAAATTCTGGAAGTTATTGCCGAGCGCAATCTGCCGGTGAAAAACTTATATTTGTTTGCCAGCGAAAAAAGCGACGGACTTACTCTTTCTTTCCGAGGCAAAGATATCGAAGTTCACGCAATTACCGAAAACAACGTTCCCGCAGTCGACTATGCGATTTTCAGCGCGGGTGCGGCTGTTTCCGGAAAATTTGCGCCGCTTTTTCGGGATAAAGGCGCAGTAGTGATAGACAACTCGTCTATGTTCCGGAAAAATATCGAAGTACCTCTTGTCGTACCGGAAGTAAACCCGAACAAACTAAGACGCAATAACGGAATTATCGCCAATCCGAACTGCTCCACCATTCAGGCTGTTGTGGCGCTTGCTCCGATTTTCCGCAAGTACGGCTTGAAGAAAATTTCTTACACCACTTTTCAATCGGTAAGCGGAGCGGGCAGACGCGGATTTGTCGACCTTATAAACGGGCTGCACGGCATTCCGCCAAAAGTTTTTCCTCGTGAAATTTTTACAAACGTAATTCCCGCTATCGGCGATTTCGACCGGAACGGATACACAACCGAAGAAAATAAAATGATTTTTGAAACCAAAAAAATTCTCGGCTGCGGCAAAATTGCGATTTCCGCAACCTGCGTACGCGTTCCGGTCTTCTTCTGTCACTCCGAAAGCGTGGTTTTTACCACAAAGAAATCCACAAGCGTAAATGCGCTTAAACAAACGCTTTCATCGGCGCCGGGCGTCACTTTATTCGATAACGACGAAAAATTCCCCACCGCGGCAGACGCCGAAGGCAAAGACGAAGTTTTTGTTGGGCGACTTAGGCAGAACACAAATGAAAAAAACACGTTTTCCGTGTGGATTGTTGCCGATAACGTGCGAAAGGGCGCAGCAACAAACGCCGTTCAGATTGCGGAAAAGCTGATTTATTTCCGCGAAAACGTGCAGTAAAGTTTTTTCAAATAAAAAAAGCCCCGGAATATCTTTTCAGGATAAACCGAAGCTTTTACGGTGTGTTATAAACAAGGATTACGCAGAAATCAACATTCCGTAACCCTGTTCTTCCACTCTGACAAATCCGCGGCGATTAAAGACTTTGCTGTCGCTCTGCAAAATAAGCACTCTGCCGGCTTTTATCGCCACCTTACACAAAACGCGGTTTTTCCCCACCGAAGAAGCGATATCCCAGAAATTCATACAGCCTTCGGGCTGCTTTGCGCTTACGAATCCCACGAAAGTTCCGTCGATAAAACAGCACACGAGATCTCCTCTCGAATTTGTTCCGAGAACCAGCGTTTCGCCTGCGGATATATTTTTTTCACTCATAACACAAAAGTACATTTTCGTTCCTCCGAACTTTTTTTCTTCATTATAGTCGTTATTTGTTGACAACTGTCTGTCAATATTGTATACTAAAAGAAAAAATCGGAGAAAAAAATTATGCAAAACTGGGTACTGTACGGTATTATGATGACTTTACTGATTAAGAAAAAAGCTTCCAGACGATTTCTTGCCGAAAAATACGAAGTAAGCGAGCGCACCATCTCCAGATACGTGGACACTTTGTCGGAAGCCGGCGTACCGATATATTCGCTTGCCGGAAAAGAAGGCGGCTATGCCATTTCGGACGAATACAAACTGGACAAAACGTTGTTTTCGCCGGAAGAACTCAGAAGACTGGTAACGTGCGTTAAGGCTGCACCCGACGACGCCATGAAAAGTTCGATACTCGACAAATTGCAACACATGTCTATGCGAAAAGACGACGACAAGTATCTGCTTAAAAACGACACGCTGGTCATCGACGCCGCGAGCTGGACCAATCCCACCGCTTTCCGCAATAAAATGACCATTATTAACGAAGCCATCGAAAACGGAACGTCGCTGGACATCAAATACACCGACAGATACGATATTTCTTCCACACGTCGCTTCGACCCGTACAGTCTTGCCCTGAAAGAAGGCATATGGTACGCATACGGCTGGTGTCACTACAGAAAAGATTTCCGATTATTCCGCCTTGCTCGAATTACTTCGATCATCAAAACCGACGAAATTTTTGCCCGTCGCGAAGGCAACGTATACGACAAGCTTTCCGGAATATTCGACGACGTACCCACAGTTGACCTTGAAATAGAATTTTCTTCAACCATACTGGGGGAAATAGAAGAATGGCTGGGTGCCGACGCAATAAGCGAAAAAGGACTGCAATACACCGCTTCGTCCACCGTTTACAGCGGAAATATTCTGATTAAAAAGCTATTATCTTTCGGGTCCAGCGTGAAAGTGCTTAAACCCGCCGCTGTAAAAGAAGAATTGCTTGTCGAGTGCAAACGCATTCTCAGAAATTCGGACATAGAATAAAAGTACTATGTCACGCATAGTACTTAATTTCAACGAATATTATCAATTTTATCTTATTTTCAAACGATATTTATAGATTCGTCTTGCCGCAAAAACTTTTTGCACATACGCTTCCGTTTCGTGGAAGCGTATTTTTTTGTCTGTATCGAGCCAGCTTTTCACATTGCCTTCGCCGGCATTGAACGCTGCGACAGCCCACTTTTCACTTTCAAACTTATCTAAAAGATACCTTAAATATCTGCACCCGATCGATATGTTGTAAGCGGGCTCGGTAAGCATTTCCGCAGAAAAGTCCACTCCGTCCGTTTTTGCAAACCACTCTGCCGTTCGCGGCATAAGCTGCATAAGCCCGACTGCGCCGCGATAAGATCGTGCATTTTTATTAAATCCGCTCTCGGACAGTATTACCGCATAAACCAGACTTTCGTCAAGCCCGTATTCTGTACACGCACACTTTATTTCGGGTTGATAACGAACGGGAAAGAAAACAATGACAAAAAGCCCGGTATAAGAAGCCGCGAAAGAAACTATTGCCGCAATAAGTGCGATTATTCTTATTTTACCCGGCAATTTTTTTTATTTCCGTCAAAAGTAGCAGCGTTTTTTTCTTCAAGTCGCTTATATCCCCGTCGTTTTCTATAATAAAATCCGCTTTTTTAATACGCTCTCCGTCTTCCCATTGCCTTTGCATCATATTTTCAGCCGTCTCCTCGTCGATATTATCCCGATTAAGCAAACGTTTTATTCTCGTTTTTTTGTCGGCGATGACCACGACTGTTGCGTCGCAAATTTTATCCATCCCGGTTTCAAACAAAAGCGGCACTACAAAAAGCACGATTCCGCGCGCCCCGGCTATTCTTCTTTTGCATTCGCCTATTATAGCGGGGTGGGTTATCGAATTGAGTTTGGTTGTTTTTTCGGGATCGGCAAATACCGAGCGCAGTTTTCTGCGGTTTATCTCGCCGTTTTCCTCACACTCGGGAAATTCGCGCAATATTGCCGTTCCGACATCGGAGTTTTTATAAATTTCGCGACTCACAACGTCGGCGTCGATAACCGTAACGCCCGGCTCTTCCCCGAGAAAACCGCTTACCGCGCTTTTTCCGCTTGCTATTCCGCCGGTAAGTCCGACTACAAATCTTTCAGCCATACAGTCCTCCGATCAGCAGTCTATCCAACTTTTGCCCGATTCGACGTCCACGGTAAGCGGAACGGTCAGTTTTACTGCGTTTTCCATGCAATCTGTCAGAATTTTTTTAACGTTCTCGACTTCTTCATCCGGGCATTCGACAATTAGTTCGTCGTGAATTTGCAAAATCAACTTAACTTTCGTGTCTTTTAGCTTTTCGTAAACCGATATCATGGCTATTTTTATTATATCCGCGGCAGACCCCTGAAGCGGCGTGTTCATTGCAGCGCGTTCACCGAAACTTCTCGTCATGAAATTGGACGAGCTGAGTTCGCTTATTTTTCTTCTTCTTCCAAACAAAGTACGCACTTCGCCTGTCTTTTTGGCGTTTTCAACCGTTTTATCCACAAAATCTTTGACGCGCGGGAAGGACGCAAAATACGCTTCGATAAACTTTTTTGCCTCTTTAACCGAACAATGCACGCTTTCGCTTAACCCGTACTCGCTTATTCCGTAAATAATTCCGAAGTTTACCGCTTTCGCCTTTCTGCGCATTTCGGGAGTTACTTTGTCGCGCGGAACGCCGAACACGAGCGACGCAGTCATGGCATGGATATCTCCTCCGCGATTATATATGTCAAGCATATTCGGGTCGGCGGAAAAATGCGCCATAAGACGCAATTCTATCTGCGAATAATCGGCGGAAACGAGCGTATTTCCCTCTCCCGCTATAAATATCGCCCGAAGCTCCTTTCCTTCCTGCTCGCGTACCGGAATGTTCTGCAAATTAGGCTCGACGCTCGACAATCTTCCCGTTGCCGTCATCATCTGCTTATATTCGGTTCGCACCCTGCCATCGGAACAAATCAGCTTTCCTAATCCTTCGACATAAGTTCCGAGAAGTTTTGACACGGCCCGGTATTTCAGAATATAATCCACAATGGGATAATTATATCGCAGGCTTTCAAGTATCTCCGCGCTTGTGGAATACTTTTTTGTCTTTTTAGGGTAAGGAATACACATTTTTTCAAACAATACGGCGGCAAGCTGTTTGGGCGAATTTATATTAAATTTTTCGCCTGCTTCTTCGTAAATTTTTGCCGCATAATCGTTGGCTTCGGCAGAAAACTTCCTGCCCAGTTTTTCCAAGGTCGATTTGTCCACAAGTACGCCCGTCTTTTCCATGTCAAACAACACGTCAACAAGGGGCAGCTCTATTTTTTCATACAACCCGGTCATACCGAGCAACGACAACTCTTCGGTTAGGTTTTTATCGAGTACAACAAGCGAACATGCGGGAAAATCCACCGGAAGTTTTTTCAGTTCGAGCAGATCTGCTTCGTTTTCGCGGTCGAGTGCCTGATCGGCAAGATATTGCTTCAATCGGACATCCTCATATCCGGAAATCCGGGCGCCGTAATCGGACGCTTTATGCAACGTTTTTTTTGCGTCGTAAAAGTATTTCGGCACCGATTTATCCGAAAAATAACAATTCAATTTTTCAAAAAATGTCCCGTCGGTTATTCCCGGGTCTAAAAGCGAATACTCCCCGGTTATCTCAAACTCTCTTTTACCGTCGAAAGTAAAATGTTTTTCGCCGTTTATCCCCTCGGCATATGCCAAAAATTCGGCATGCTCCGGCAAAACTTCTATAAGCTCCGCTTCGGTTTTAATCACGACTTTTTCAAAATCGTAATTTTTTTCTTCTACATAGTTTTCTGCGCCGTCCGCCGAAAACAACTCATCTTTTTTGTACAGACTTTTAAACGCCATATCGATAAAAAAGCGTTTTACTTTCTCATCGAACGGAAAATCGAATTTACACTCTTCGAGAGAACATTCAACCGGTACGTTTACGTCGATTGTCGCAAGCTTTCTGCTAAGCTCGGCAAGTTCGCGGTTAAAGCTTAGTTTATCTTTCATTTTCGGAGTGCAATCGTCCAGATGTTCGTATACTCCGTCAAGGCTGCCGTACTTTTGCAGTAAATCGACCGCTGTTTTTTCCCCTATTCCCGGAACGCCGGGTATATTGTCGCTGCTATCACCGGCAAGCGACTTGAAATCGACTACCTGAGAAGCGTTGAAGCCAAAGTTTTCCACGATATTTTTGTCGTTTACCGCGAGAATTTCCGACAATCCGCGCTTTGTAAGATACACGTCCACGTTGTCGTTTATAAGTTGCAGACTGTCGCGGTCGCCTGTTAAAATTATGCTTTTAACCGGGAACCTTCTCGACATCGTACCTATTATGTCGTCCGCCTCATACGTTTCCTTTTCGAGAATCTTGATATTCATAAGCCGCAGCATATCTTTAAGGATGGGTAGCTGCAACGCAAGTTCGTCGGGCATTTTGCGCCTACCCGCCTTGTATTCGGCATACATTTTATGCCGGAACGTAGGCGCGTGTAAGTCGAACGCAACCGCAATATAATCGGGCTTATAATCGTTTATCGCCCTTATAAGCATATTGGCAAAGCCGTAAACGGCGTTTACAGGCTCGCCTTTAACGTTATTCAGTATCGGAAGCGCGTAAAACGCCCGGTTTATAAGACTGTTTCCGTCAATCAGAATGAGTTTTTCCATATTATCCTCACATACGTCCGCCGCCTTAATCGGAAAACGCAGGTTTTCTTTTATTATTATACAATATTTTTCGCGAATATTCAATCATTTGCTTGCAAAAAAAAGGACGGTGTGTTATAATAATAACGTTAAGCCGATGTGGTGGAATTGGCAGACGCACCGGACTCAAAATCCGGCGGTAGTGATACCATGTGGGTTCAAGTCCCACCGTCGGCACCAGACGAAGAATACGAACCTTCTTTTTTAGAAGCGTTCGTATTCTTTACATTCGTTTAATCTTTTTTTCGGGAGATAAAATACATGGATTGGCAACAAATCTGGACAACGGTACAAAACTGGCTTACGAATACGGGAATTAAAATTCTGATAGCCATACTTTTACTTGTAATCTCCTTTCCCTTTATAAATTGGCTGGGGAAGAAAATCGCAAAGCGCGGAGAGAAACTAAAAGAGAAAAAACACATAGATACCACCGTTTACAGAACTCTTAGCTACATAGCAAAAGTCGGACTTAAAATTTTAGTGGTCATCTCGCTTATCGCCTATCTCGGAATAGATACAAGCGCGTTAACCGCTCTCATCGCTTCGCTCGGCGTGGGCGTCGGTCTTGCCGTGAACGGCACTCTGTCCAACTTTGCGGGCGGAGTTTTATTGCTGTTCACCCGCCCCTTCAAAGACGGCGATTATATTTCGGCAAACGGCTTTGAAGGCACCGTTGAAGACATTTTCATATGCAATACGAAAGTTCGCACTAACGACAACAAAGTGATATATCTTCCCAACGGCAAACTTTCTACAAGCGAAATTGTCAACTACACCGAAAACAACACTCGCAGAGTTGACCTGACGTACTCGATTTCCTACTCCGACGATTTCGATAAAGCCGCCGGGATAGTAAAAAAAGTTGCAGCGGAAAACCCGAAAGTTCTTTCCGACCCGGCGCCCATGGCAAGAGTAACCAAACATTCGGCAAGCAGCATAGATTTATTCTGCCCCGTTTGGTGCAAAACCGAAGACTATTGGACTGTCTTGTTCGATATGAACGAACAGGTTAAAAAAGCGTTTGACGAAAACGACATAACAATACCGTTCGATCAGATGGACATTCACGTTAAAAACGACTGATAAGGAGAATTGCCCATGCAGGATCAGATATGCAAGCAGACAGCAAAGATAGACATGACGGTAAACGACGACTCCGATTTTTTGTCGCCGTATGCGGAAACAGGCAAACCGGTTATATCCTCGGAAGTAGCCGAATTTCTGGAAAACAGCGCAAACGCATTTCATCCGAAGGAAAAAATCACGCTTTCCGTTCACTCCGATTGCATTGACGACAACGAAAAAATCGTGTACGAAAAGGCTATCCGCAACTACTTCTCCCTTCAGCTGAACGAAATCGACAGGAGCATGCGCAGAAAAACCATAATAGCAACCTGGTTTTCCGTCGTGGGAATATTGGCACTTGCCTTTATGTTTTTGATAAGCAGGCTTGGGATAAACGATTTGTGGACGGAATGCGTCGATATTTTTGCCTGGGTTTTTCTTTGGGAAGCAGTGGATCAGTTTTTTATCGAACGCAGCGGCTTGATGCTAAGAAAAAAGCGACTTGACAATTTTATCGACATGAAAATTATTTTCGACAACTAATTACAACCGGCGAACGGAAAAAATATACACCTCTTCCGCTCGCCGGTTTTGTCTATTAGTAACCGATATACAAATAAACGGAAGCCCGCAGATAACTACAAGCTTCCGTTTTATGGTTTTTTATTAGGCTTTATAATAATATATCCCGAACTCACTGCCGGCTTTTCATAACATTAAAACCCGGGCGTAATTTCTGCGTTGTCCTTCCATTTAACAAAGACAGGCACTCCGGAGAGAGTATTACCGGACGTTGTAAAGGTCTTGCCCTCGGGCATACTCATGTTTGCGTCCAACAGCGAAATAAATGCGGTAGCGGTGGCGTTTACGGTATTACCGCTAATGTTGACGTCTCCGTTTATTTTATTTCCGAAGCACAGTGCGGTATTCTTTACTTTGTCGGCGGCATCGTTGGTATATAAATCGCCGGCAAGCACCGTGAAGGTATTTCCGCTAATTTTGACCGAGCCTATTCCGCCCTCGCCCACTTTCATAGGACGAGTAGAAGTAACCGTGCATCCGGTAATAGTCAGATTTGTAGCGGGCGCGTTCTTCCACCAAAGAGGATTGCTCCAATTGGGATAATCGTTCTTATAATCGTTGAACGTGCAATTTTCGATTTCAACGTTCTTTGCTACGTTGCCGTTTGCAAACCACTGACCGCTTATTGTGCAGCCGGACAACTTGATGTTGTCGATTACGAAAGGATATCCGTACCAAATGTTCGTGTATCCGTCGCTTGCGGTTCCTATATCGCCGTCGGGCGTATTATATTTATAAGTATAACTTTCGCTGATATTGAAAGATCCGCTGAGCGTCATATTCTCCAGAATTACGGTAGATTTCTCGGGCTACTGGAAGTAAAGCGGCGCACACCGATATTTTTAACGGCGAAATGTTAAAAACGCCGTCGGGAAGTACGCCGCGGAACTTACACGGACGAACGCAGTTTTTTAGGGCGTGTCGAGCAATGTCGTAAGCGTGGTGAGGGAAAACGGTTTCCACCCGCATTATAATGGTAGAAGATAACTGTGTTCGCTCAGCAAAAAAGACGAGCCTGCGTATATGCGCAAACTCGTCTTTTATATTTTAATATTTTACGCTTTGTGAACGCGTTTTTTTATTGCCTTATACAAAGCAGTCGCTTCCTGCCAGATAAGCGGCAACAACGAGCATATTGCGGTTATAAGCCATTCGAAACCGGAAAGATTTGCCGTGTTGAATATCATCTGAAGCGCAGGTATTTCGATTACCGCAAACTGCAGAGCAATTCCCACGAAGAACGCCGCAAACATCATGACGTTTCCGCTTCCGAACACGGTAAACGAAGATTTTTCGGTGTTACGCATAGCGAACATGTGGAACAGTTCGCCGAACGCAAGAGTGGTAAACGCCATAGTCTGCGCCTGATGCAGAACATCCGGAGAAGCTTCGGCAATTGCCTTGATTTCCGCAAACGAATAAGCTCCGTTAAGCCAGAACGCCGCAATATAGGCAATAAGCACCGATACTGTAAGAATTGCGCCTCTCACGAGAATACACCTCATACCGCCGTGAGCAAACAGGCTTTCCTTGGGATTTCGCGGTTTTTCGTCAAGCACGTCGCCGGTCGTTTTATCCATACCGAGCGCAATAGCCGGCAAACTGTCGGTTATCAGATTTATCCACAGTAAATGAATGGCAATAAGAGGCGCGGGAAGTCCGGCACAAATTATCAAAAACATAGCCAGCACTTCCGCGATATTACTGGAAATAAGGAAGAATATCGTCTTCTTGATATTAGCAAAAATACCTCTGCCTTCTTCCACCGCTTTTTCTATCGAAGCGAAGTTATCGTCGGTAAGAACCATATCGGCGGCACCCTTGGCTACGTCGGTACCCGTGATGCCCATCGCAATACCGATATCGGCGGCTTTAAGGCTGGGCGCGTCGTTTACGCCGTCGCCGGTCATTGCGCAGATATTTCCGTTAGCTTTGAACGCTTTTACTATGCGAACCTTGTTTTCGGGCGAAACGCGGGCAAAAACTCTTGCTGTTTTACATTCTTCGCGCAGTTGATCGTCGGTCATCGCGTCCACTTCGGCACCCGTGCGGCACTGAGTTTTTTCTTCGCAGATTCCAAGCTCTCTCGCAATCGCAAACGCCGTATCTTTGTGGTCGCCCGTAATCATAACCGTCACTATTCCGGCATGCTTGAACTTGGCTACGGCACCCTTGGCTTCGGGACGAGCGGGGTCTACCATTGCGGTTAAGCCGACAAACGTCATTTCGTCTTCGTCGGGCACTTCCGTATTCTTAACGGCAAGAGCCAGAACGCGCAACGCTCTGTCCGAAAACGCCGCGTTGACTTCGTAAATACGCGCAACGTCTTCATCGGTAATTTCCCGCTTTTCTCCGTTTATAAGAATATGCGAACATCTCGACAAAACCGAGTCGATTGCCCCTTTCGTAAAGCCGACCGAACATCCGTTTTCGGAATGCACCGTCGTCATCATTTTGCGTACGCTGTCAAACGGCAGTTCGTTTATACGGGGAGACCGGCTTTCGAGTGCAGCTTTTTTCATTCCGAAGTCGCCTGCGAAATTGACGAGCGCGATTTCCGTCGGGTCGCCGTAAACGCCTTCGTCCACGGTTGCGTTACAGCACAGGCACATGCCTTTTGCAAGCAGATTAAGCTCGGCGTTCTGTTCGGATGCAAAAGAGTCGCGGACAAATATTTTATCGTCGGCATAAGCTTCGACAACGGTCATCTTATTCTGAGTGAGCGTTCCGGTTTTATCCGAGCATACAACAGACACGGCGCCGAGCGTTTCTACCGACGGAAGTTTGCGGACAATTGTGTTTGCTTTTACCATCTTCTGAACGCCGATCGCAAGCACAATGGTGACTACGGCGGGCAATCCTTCCGGAATGGCGGCGACGGCAAGCGAAATTGCCGAAAGAACGGCTTCGACGTAAGCTTCTATCTGCGTCCCTTTGCCGTCAACGAATATCCACACGATATCGGCGACAAGCACGGCTACGACTACCGCAAGCGTAATAAGTCCGAGCGTTTTGGACAGTTTTGCAAGAACCTTCTGAAGCGGGGTAGCTTCCTCTTCTTCGTCGTCCAGGGCGGAAGCTATTTTTCCTATTTCGGTTTCCATTCCTATTCCGACTACCACGCCAAGTCCCCGTCCATAAGTAACGGGAGTGGACATATAAGCGCAGTTGGTCCGATCGGCAACTCCGACTGCTTCTGAAAAGACCACGGACGCGTCTTTTTCCACCTGAGTGGATTCGCCGGTAAGGCTGGATTCGTCCGTTTTTAAGTTATAGGTTTCGATAAGGCGCAGATCGGCCCCTATCGTGTCGCCCTCTTCCAGAACGACAATATCGCCGTAAACAAGGTCTTCCGACTTGATTTTGCGGCGTTTTCCGTCGCGAATTACCGTAGTTTCGGGACTGGATAGTTTTTTTAGCGCTTCCAACGACGATTGCGCCTTCATTTCCTGCACTGTTCCTATTATTGCGTTTATCACGACGACGCCGAATATTATTATGACATCGGGCCAGTCGCCCACTCCGAAGAAATCAAACGCATTTCCCTCTTTTAGCCAATTTACCGTTTCGTATATCGAAACAGCAACAGTGACGAGAATAGCCGCGAACAACACGAAAATCATCGGGTCGTTGAACTGCGCGAAAAATATTTTATACCACGGGTCTTTCGGCTTTTCGGCAAGTTTATTTTTGCCGTTTTCGGTAAGCCTCTTCTGAGCTTCCTGCTCGGAAAGTCCCTTTTCCGGGTCGGTTCCGAGAAGAGAGCAAAGGCTTTCTTTGGTCAAAGTTTCGACTTTGCTTGGTTTTTGCATTTAATACTACACTCCTTTTGTTTTTCTCGTGCGCATTTAAGAGTTTTGACGTCAAAAAGCCCTCGCACACATATGCGAGGGCAAAAAATTCAAAATATGTATGACCTTCGCATAGCAAAAAATTGTTATGCTCAAGTCTCGCATTTTAAAGCAAGCCAGGGTCAGCCGCAAGCGGGCTAAGACGGGATTGTTGACTTGCTACGCATCTAATTTGCGCACGCTACTCCCTTAAGACCGACGATATTTCGTCTACGAATAAATGATAACACTAAAAACGTTTATTGTCAAGCGTTTTTTGTCTGCACGGGACAAATTACAGCTTCTTCGTAACAAACGCCGCAAATCCGTATGGTGCGATTCCCGATAAACTTACTCAATTGCCGCAAAGTTTGCCGTGCAATTTATAAATTCGATCTTATCGTAATTTTCGCCGAGTTCGACGACGGGCTGAAATATCGGGTCGGCGCAGAAGTTCCAAAGTCCGACCGCCAAAGTTTTTTCGTCTTTCTTGCACTGCATATACAAATGCGGATTGCCGTACGAATACGCAGGCAGATTTTTTCCTAAAAAAACAAGCACCGTTATTTGAAACGATGCTTTGTTATGGTCGGAGTAGCGAGACTTGAACTCACGACCTCTTGCCCCCCAGACAAGCGCGCTACCAACTGCGCTATACCCCGATACATAATATTGGTGCGAGTGACAGGACTTGAACCTGCACATGAGTAATCATATAAGTACCTGAAACTTACGCGTCTGCCAATTCCGCCACACTCGCACGGTGCCGATAGATGACTCACTCAAGCACAGCGCTAATTATAACTCATTTTTTGCGCGATGTCAAGCGTAAAAAGGGAAAATGACGAAAATTTTTTATTAACATTTTCGTTTTTCGGAAAATTAAAAGCCCCGGCAAATTATCTTTACCGGGGAGCAAGGTATCGTTATCCGATTATCTTACGACTTTTTTAAGATGGAACACCGTGGTTGTAAAATCTCCGCGGGGATAGGACGGAACAAGTCCGGCATTCATTATCGTGGAGCCGAGAAGAACAGCGTTCATCTCCTCAACGAAATATTCGGCGTGCGGATCAAGCCCCTTGGGATAAACTCTTTTAACCGAATAGTTGGGCGTATAAAGGCGACGATAGCAGGTAATCACACTTTCGGACTTATCTTTTGCGGTAAGTTCTTCGGTGAAGAAATTGCTTTCGTAAGGATTGTCAAGGCGGTACAAGTCACCGTGAAGCACGAGATTTTGCATTCTCTTATAGTCCTCCACTTGTCCCTTTACAAGCGAAAGATCCTCTTCGGTAATCTGCGTGGTGTCAAGCTCGTATCCTGTAGCTCCGAGATGAGCGATGTCCGCACGAGTCATAAACGAAGTGTTTCTGCCGGTCGCATGGTTGGGGCATATGGAAACATGGCAGGACATAAGCGACAACGGATAGCATAGGCCTGTGCCGTATTGAATTTTGGTACGCTCGTTTGCGTCGGTGTCGTCGCTGGTCCATATTTGCGGAAAATAATAGCCCATTGCCGGATCGAATCTGCCGCCGCCGGATGAACAGCCCTCGAAGAAAATATCGGGATTGCCGTTTATTATGCGCTCGCAAATTTCGTACACTCCGAGAATATAGCGGTGCATGATTTCCTTCTGTCGGTCGCAGGGCAGTCCGTCCGAGAAAATTTCTGTAATGTTACGGTTCATGTCCCATTTTACATAGTCTATTTCATATGCGCCGAGTATTGCGTTTACGCTGTCAACCACATAATCGCGAACTTCCTGTTTCGTAAGATCAAAGACAAGCTGATCACGGGAAGGCGCGGCGTTGCGATACGGAATTTTGATTGCCCAGTCCGGATGAGCGCGGAAAACGTCGGAGTCCTCGTTTACCATTTCGGGCTCGAACCACAAACCGAATTTCATTCCGGATTCGTGCACATAATCTATAAGCGTTTTAAGGCTGCCTTTAAGTTTTTTCTCGTTGACCCACCAGTCGCCAAGTCCTTTGCGATCGTTGCTTCTTTCGCCGAACCAGCCGTCGTCAAGCACGAACATATCTATGCCGGTACCTTTGACTTTATCGATAATAGCTTCAAGCTTGGGTATGTCGAAATTGAAATAGGTTGCCTCCCAATTGTTGATGACTATCGGGCGAATACTGTCGACGTAGCGTTTGTTTATCAGATATTGCCGGTACAAATCATGGAAAGTGCGGCTCATTTGTCCCAGTCCGCCGTCCGAATATACAAGAACGGCTTCCGGGGTACAGAAAGTTTCGCCCTCTTCGAGTTTCCATGAAAAGTCGAAATCGTTTATTCCTCCGTTTACTCGGATCATGTCGTAAGGCGTCTGCTCGCAGTTGAGTCTGAAGCTTCCGCTGTATACAAGATTGAAGCCGTAAACCTCGCCGTTTTCTTCGCCGGCGTTGTCCTTCATAAGAGCCATAAAGCACGACGAATGCAAGGAAGTTGCACCGCGTTTGCTGTCAACCGATATAACGCCGTGCATAACCGGCGTGATTTCGGGTTCGCGCTCACGGTAGTGCGCCCCGTGCTGGGTAAGCACTTTATAGTTCCCGGCGGGAAGATCGACGCTGAAGCTGTACGCTCTGTCAAGCACAAGCGTTCCCTCTCCCTCGTTTACTATTTCCGCCCTTCTTGCAATAACATCGAGTTGTTCGTAAACCGAATAGAATAAATTAACTTTAACTCCGCTTACTTCGTCTTTCAACGTTATTTTTAGCGTTTCTCCGCCGGCATAAAGCGACGGCATGCCCGGAATTCCGGGTTTATCGCTCAAAATTTCGTATCCGATAAATTTACCCTCGAACACGCGGGAACCGTCCTTACTTACCGGAATAAACGCGCATTCGCGGTAATCGCCTTTGCCGTAAGAGGGATATTCGTTGGTCATAACATTAGGCGAATATTTTCTTTCGGGCGCGCCGTATACAACTACTTCGCTTCCTCTGTCGTGCAGAACTTCGAGATAATTTACGTCGTCGCGACCTATTTTTTTACCATAATACATGTTGCTTACAAAACCGAACTGCGATACTTTCATAACATAGCTCGTGTTTTTGCTTTCGAGATAAAACATTCCTCGTTTTTCGTCAAAGATGATTGCCATTACGTTTTCTCCGTTTGTAAATATTAACTGCGATCGGCTCGCTTTTAGTATTATATCATAAAGAAAAAAACTTTTCAATAGTTTTTCAAAAACAACGAATATTTTTTTGTCCGGCGGACATTATATAATTGCAAGGCTGAACCGCGTTCTTCCTTGCTAAGTAAGGAAGAGTTCGGTTTCTTCGCCGACGCAAAAGTCTTTCTCTACCATCGTCGCACAAGACGAAAAGACAAAGCGGAATAACGACAATTGTTACTGCTTAT
>ERZ809074.2319-NODE-2319-length-21380-cov-6.126940_pt1 | contig 21380 bp, 20 predicted proteins | sample MGYA00520795_ERZ809074 | MGnify/ENA primary metagenome ERZ809074 (study PRJEB31570, sample SAMEA3212989) | Homo sapiens | biome: human-gut; feature: human gut; material: fecal | place: Sweden | collected 2011 ...
GATCCGAGTGCGGTCACAAAATTTTTCATAGTCAGTTGTGCCACAGAGAGTTATGGAAAGTGTTTTTGTGGTACTGTACCACAAATTGTGGTACACTTTGACCTTTAGGGGTCAAAATGTGGTACAAAAACAGCCTCTTTTATGCGTCTTTGAATATTCAATATATTTTAACTAAATTCTTTAATATTGGCGTATATTAAAGATATATTAGCATTAATTAAGTTTCCAAAACAGGATAGAAGCTGCCTTTGATTAACTGCGACATTCCTTGTGAAGTGAATGTTGCAGTTAACTTTTCGCAGACGTAGCGTTTGCCACGAATGATGAAAAGGCTTCGTGGATTGGGGATTGTGTCGGAGAGAAACTTAAACGTCGCCTTTTGTTTCGGGTTCACCCGATAGACAGTGCGATATTTGTTCAAAATCTTGTTGTTGAGCCGCAGTGTGGTGTGAGGACGGAAGTAACTGCCCCAGTCCTCCGCTATCACCACATCTTCGGTGTAAGGGTACGGGAGTTTGCCGTCGTAGTCGGCGGCAGCGTCCCACCACCCGATATAGATTTTGTCGTAATACTCGCTCTTTTTGTCCTTCTCGCCGGCTTCGATGTTCTGCACCGAGACAGGCTGATAGAAAGTATTGTCGATGCGCTGCTTGCGTTCCTCGCGGCTTTCGCCACGAACAAACGAGGCATCGCCCGAAGTGTCGTTCTCGTCGTAGCCCGAAAAAGCGAGGAAAAGGCAACGTCCGTATGTGGAGTCCGTGAAGTCAATCCATGCCGGAACAAACTCCACCTCGTTCTCCTCCGCCTCCTCGCTGTCATCGACAATGCGACCACCGAACAGGTTTACAGGCTGCAAAATGCACTTGTAAGAATATCTGTTCGGAAGCCAATCTCGCTTCTCGACGAGCGTTTTCTCCACGGCACGAATGACGAAGTAAATGTCGAGGTCTTTTGCGTAGAGCAACTTACCTATAGTCGAGCCACGCCCCGAATTGCCGTCCCACGTCGCATAACTCTTGTTAGCGGTGAGCAAAGCATTTAGTGTGTCATACTGCACAGCTCCGCTGCCCCACGACTTGATAAACCAGTCGCATGAATAGAATTTCCACATCTCGTGGTCGCACTCCGCATAGACAAGGTTCTTCGCCTCTCGATACTCGCAGTTATCGTCCTCCACCGTGACCTCCACGGTGTGCTCGTCGATGACCTTGTCAATAGCCACCGGCGGCAGTGCGGCAAGAATGTCCTTTGAGTAGGCGAAACCGATGTGACGGCTGCGGTGGTCGATGTCGAACTCCGCTTCAAGAAAAGGTTCGAGCTTCTCGAAGAACTCCGCCACGGTCCAGTGCGGCAAAGCCCTGGCGAACTTCGGCATGTGCCAAGCGTAAGGGAGCGTGTTGCATACGAGCAGATAGCGGTGTTCCTCCTTTTCTTCCCACGCCGTAAAATCGTAGGTGTAGCCCACAGCTTCGCAAATCTTCTTCACGATATAGAGCAGATAAGGCTGCCACGATAAGCCTGTCGTGTCCTCGTGCCACGAATAAGTGCCGTTAGTGTACTTCGTGCAGTTCTGAATGTTGCCCGAAGCATCATTCACCCACGGCAAGGCGACAAAAGAAAGATTGTAGAAGCCGTCATTCCAGGCACGCATCGGCGTGATTGCCGAAGTGTAAACCGTAGTCGGCGAACCGAGGTCAAGTTCGTTAATGTAGATGTCATCGAAGGTAGTGTCGAAGTTCACTTCCGAGCGACCTTCAAGGAATTGCGTCTTCACTTCGGCTTGGGATATTTCCGTCACAACGATAGAGCCACGAAGCACAAGTGCACGGTCAATGATTTGGCAGTCGAAAATCACCTTTTTAGCCGCCACGTCGGCACGGTTTATGTTGCCGAAGATTGCGAGGTTCTGCGAGCATCCACGTAGCGGAAAGGTGATTGTCAACGAGTAGCCGTCAGAGCCGCTGAAAAGGCGATTGTCGGCAATATATTCAAACGAAGTGTTCTCTTTGAGAGCAGCGAGTTTGCCGTTTATTAGAATCTTCATTACTTGCGAGTTTTAGGTGATTTATTGCGTAAAAGTCTTTCGTAGTCGTCCTGTGCCTTATTGATGCCTTTGTCGCCGGTGACAGTAGCCACTGTGACAAAAGGCTCATCGAGGCGTTGCGATAGCCGCCTCATAGTTTCCACATATTCACTGTTCTGCTCCACTACCACATTAGGCGTAGATTGATTGACTACGATTTGTGGCTGTTGCGGCTGCGAAGCAAGTAGCATCGGAGCAGTGATAGAACGCGACACATCGGCTGCGGCGAGCGAGCCGATAGTGTTAGTTCGTTGGGCGTATTCCAGAGCCTCGATAATCGGGCGAGTTTTCGGCGACTTCACCAGTTTCTGTGAAGCCACCCATTCCCCGGCGTGAACGATGCCGACAGGTTCATCAGAACGACCGTCGGGAGTAAAACCACCCGCAGAATAGCCCTGAGCCTCCGCAGCCTGCTGCTGTTTCTTGATAGCCGCAATCTGAATCATACCGGCAGCCACCGCCATACCTGCGGCAATAGGAGCAAGAATGTAGCCGATGACCGGGATAGCGGCGGCAGAGCCGTAGGCGGAAATGGCATTTTGAGCCGTTTGAGCCACCGCCTGGATAACCTGCATGGCGAACATCTTGCGGTTCGCCTCGTTCTTCGCCTTGGCTATTTCCTTTTCCTTTTGCGCCTCGAGTTTCTTCACCTTGTAGGAGTTGCCCTCGGCAGCGGAGATTTCCTTGTCGTAGCGTTTCTCGATGGCGGCAGTCTCGATTTCGAGTTCCGCCTGAATAAGAGAAGAAAGCGAAGAAAAGATAGCACCCATACCCGAAGTGAGCGTAGATATAGCACCCTGCATCGCCTTGCCGCCGTCGCCATTCAGCCACTCCACCGAGTCGGCAATGGCACGCTGCATACGATTACGCTCATCTTCCTCTGCGAGCAAACCATAACGCTTTTGCAGAGCGAGTTTAGCCTGCTGAAAAGCCTCCTCGATGCGCAGTTTTTCGTCCGCATTGTCGCCGGCAGCCGCAATTTCGCGGTCATAGACCGTTTGAAGCAACGCCAAATCGGCGTCGTATTTGGCTTGCCGTTCCTGCGGATTGTCGCCGAAAAACTCCTTCTTCATCGAGGCGAGTTTGCGCTCGTTTTCCTCCGTTTCACGTTGGCGGCGTTGCATCTGTGCAATAAGCAAAGACTGCAACTGCTGCTCCGCCTGAAGCCGCTCCTTTGAGCCTTCGGCATAAATTTTGGAGAGATTTTGCTGATGCAGGATTTCGTACTCCTCGATACGTTGGTCGTAAGTTTCCTTGGAGATTTGACCGTCGATGTAAAACTGCTTCACCTCCGCCATTTGAGCATTATAGCGGTCGTTTTCAGCGTCCACCGACTGCGAGAGCAAAGCCGCGTCGGCGTGCTGCTGTTGCTTCATCTGTGCCTCACGCCACTTTGCAGTAATCTGCAAACGCTCGTCCTCTGATAGTTCAGTGTGCAAAAGCTGCCTTTCGTAGAACTCCACAGCGATGCGGTCCATTTCGGCAGTATAGGCAAGATAGTCCTTCTTGCCGGTAGCGTAAGCGATACGAGCCGAAGCCTCCTCGCGGTCACGCCACTGCTGTTCAGCGGCAAAGCGGTCGGCAACGACAGTAGAGCCGCCACCGCCACCGCCGCCGTTGGGAATATTGACGTCGCCCACGCCCCCGGCATCGGCGATAGCCGCCTCCGAGACGTTATATTTCTGACGCAGATACTCGTTAGCCTCATTCAGTTGCCGCTGTTTAGTTATATTGGCGTTATAAGCAGAGCGAGAAGCGTTCAGCGTCTCGCCTGTCGAAGCCACCTTGTTAGCGTAGGGAGTAACATTGACTAAGCCACCGGCAGCTGCATCGGTAGAGTTTGTATAAGCAATGTTATTCTCCTGCTCGCGAGCACGGTTCCAATCAGCAACCGCAGCATTGTGAGCACGTTGGTCAGCGTCCATTTTCGCCTTTAACGCCGGAGCCTGTTGCTCCAAAGTTAAAAGTTCCTTTTCATTCTCCTCGATTTTAGCCGCAGCGGCACGAGCACGAGCCACCTCGATGATAGCGTCACGGAGATTATTATATTGCGTTTTCGCCTTACCCACCATAATCTCCTCCGTCGAAAGATTCTTGAAATAGTCCGGATAGAGCTTCTGAAGACGTTCCGCCGCCTTGCGACGCTCATCTTTCGACTTCGCTTCATCGACCGCAGTCTTGTAGAGGGCTTCCACACGGCTCATCTCGTTAGCCGCCGACTGAGCCGCCGCTTCGGAGAGGTCAGTTAGGCTTTTCTTGTATTCCTCCATTTCCTTGCGAGCCTTTTCCTCCTCGGCACGCTGTTGCTTAAACTTCTGTGTGAGGTTGTAGATGCCGACGCCGAGAGCAACGACAGCGGAGATTATCAGCCCCCAAGGTGATGCCTTCATTGACTGATTAAGGAACGTGATAGCCGTCCCTGCGGCCTTAGTTCCTTTCGTGAGGGCGATAATCGCCACATCACACAGCCCCACCACATAGCGGAACGCCGAAGCGATCGTCTTTCCCGACAGCAAGACAGCGTTCCACGCCAATTGAGCCACCTTGGCGACAGCGACAGTCGCATAGTAGGAGGCGATAGCCGCCACGAGCGGCACGATAACACGGCGGTATTCGATAAGGAACGACACTATCGTATTGAGGACACGGAGGAAAATCCCCGAAGAAGTATAGATATGCTTCATAATCGGATATAGTTTTTCTCCGAGTTCGATAGCGAGTTCCGAAACACGCTTCTTCGCCTTGTCGATAGCCGCCTGAGCCGTGTTATTGAAGATTTCATATTCCTTGGTTGCAGACGTTGCTTCACGGAACGCCTTGTCCGCCTCGCTCATCTGCCACTTCACCTCGTCGAGGTGCATGGCGAGAGTGGAAAGCACCTGCGACACACGAGCCGCATCGAGACCCATCTCCTTGAAAGCTGGGGCAAGCATCATCGTGGCATTCTCGAAGCCCACGTCCTTACCCATATTCTGCAATGCTTCAAGGAACATCAGCAAGCCGTCTTTCGCTGAATGCTTCAATGTCTCATTAAGTTTTTCAGCGTCCATTCCGAGCGTGGCGGCAAACTCGTGGTTCTTGTTTGCAAGGTTCATAATCACCTTTTGGATAGCCGTCGCCGACATCTCCACCTTTTGGCCGTTGGCATCGAGGACAGCGCCAAAAGCAAGGATTTGCGGAATGGTAAGACCCGCTTGTGAGCCGATACCGGCCATACGTTGGGCGAACTCCACAAGATAAGGCTTGGAAGCCGTACAGTTCTGCGACAGCACATTCACCGTAGAGCCGACGGCAAGCATCGCATCTTTGGTGCCGAGCAGTTCCTCGACACCGAAGATGTTAGTGAGTTTAGCGATGGTCTGCGTGGCACCATCGCCGAGGTCCACGAGAGCCACATTGATGATGTCGGCGGCTTCCACATAACCTTGCACCGATTCGAGCGTATTTTTGCCGAGGCGACCGGCTTCCTGTGCGAGTTCGTTCAACTTCTCACGAGAAGTGCGAGTATCCATCTTCTTGAACGCCTCATTGAGTTCGAGCACCTTTTGCTCCGTCAATCCCGTATATTTTCGGGTGTTGGCGAGTTCTTCCTCCATTTCGGCAAAAGCGTTTACCGCCTTGCGGCCCGCCATGACCAGACCTGTAATGGCTGCAGCAAGCCCCATAATGAACGTTTGGGCATTGTTCAGCCACATATTCATTCTGTCCCACCGGGATTGTTGCGTGGCGAGCGTAGCGTTGACCTTTTGTAGTTCCGATTTCACCGCCTTAATCTTGGCGACGTGAGCGTCCCAAGCGGCGGTGCCTCGTTGGATACCATTCAACTGCGACTGCAATGTTTTCAGCGTCTTGTTCAGTTCCTTAGGCGAAGCCTTGTCAAGGCGACGGAGCACTTGGTCAGCGGTAGCCGCAGAGCCTTGCAGTTGAGTAATCATTCGGTTGGTGTTGGAGAGTTCACGTTGCAGTTTACGCATCGTAGCCTTGTCACCCGCAGTAGCGGCTTTGGCGATTTTCTTCTCCAAGTTCTGAGCCTCACGCTGAAGCGTGGAGAGCATTTGTTGCGCCTGTTTGCCGTTCACCGAGAGAACGACATTGGCAGTAGAAGTGTAGTTAGCCATATCGGAGTGTTTATCGTTTAGTGTTTATCGATTATCGAGGTATCAGGGAAGAATGTGCTCTAAGTGCATTTTCCCGGGACACTCAAATTTGTTGCTTTGAGTAGCAAATTTGAGAGAAAATTTTGGCACCATAAAAGACACTGGCACAGCGTGTAAAGTGTGAAAAAATGGTGCGAAAATTTGGCAAGTTCTCAGTTTGTTAAGGGCTGAAAACGCTAAAAGGCTATGAAATAGCCGATTAAGGGGTGCAGGGGAAGTATTCCGCCTGCTACCGTCTGTAAAGACCCCCCACCGCCCTACGGAGCGAGAGCGAGCGACCCCCAACCGATTTTAGCGGAATGTGCGGTGAATGAGTTGGCGTGCGTGACAAAATCGGCTTGCAGATTTTGTCGCCCACGGCAACACCGCTCTCTTGCCTTTGGCAAGGTAAAACAATGCGATGAGCGGTGATGACGAGGCTGTGCGTAATGGAGATGATGACGGCGAGAGCGGAGCGGATTTGGAGTTGTTCAGGCAATTAGTGGCGATGCCGCCGAAGAAGTGTCGTCGGACTGCTTGCAGTTCGATGTCACTGTGCGGTGTCGCCACGTTAAGACTGCCCGAACAAAACTCGAAAGCAGTGCAGCGGAAGCCGTCATAGGCGGAATGGAGTTAGTGCCACGTCGCACCGCACATCGCGAATAATCAATGCAGCCAATGGAAGTATTATTGTCGGCTATGCTCGTGCGGAGAACGGAGCGAGCGGACGGCAGCACAAGGCAGTTGGAGCATAGGTCGGTTTCGGAGCGGCTTGCCGGAAGGAGTGTGTGCCAAAGCGTTAGCGGCTCAATGACCGGGCGATGGAGCAGACACCGTAGGAGCGCAGCGAGTGCGGTGTCGCGGAGGCATATAGGTCAGGGAGTTGGCACAATCTCCTGTTCCGAACCCGACCGATCACTGCTCGTACTGCCGTGCCGTTGTCCGCCGTGGAGGGCGTAGCGTAGAATGTTAGCCGACGTGTTCCATTGGCGATAAATCCGCTCTGCCGACAGGCGAATAATGCGAGTGCACCGCTCTGTGGGACAGAAGCCGATGATAGTAACTCTCTTGCTCGCAGTGTAGAACGGAGCGAGAAGTCTCTGCCTTAAAAGCACTTTGTACAAGGGAGGTATCGGACAACAGCGCCAGCCGTTGAAAGAGTGTGTAGCAACAAAGGCAGCCGCAGCGGTAGCGCAACGACTTGCTACACTCTCTTGTTCCGATGCGCCGACCGGGCGGCTCGCCGCTGTTCTAAGTGCAAAGGCAAAAGACTTCCGTGTAGGGCGCAACGGAGAACGTGGAGAGATTGCATCATCGACTTCGGGTGGGAGGGGCATCTATGAGCACTCGCCAAAAGCGAAGCGACCTATCCTCACGGACAAGTCGCCACATTATGAAAAAACTTTACTATCTATGTTGTCGAATGCAGAAAAAGAGAATGATTGCAATGGCAAGAATAATCAAAACGATGCTGCCGTCAGGAGGCTTATATACGCCGGAACTCTCGGAGTTCGTTTTCACCTCTCGCTGAGTTGTGCGGTGAACCGCCAACGTGTCAATGACTGCGGAGTCTGTCTTGACAGACTGATTTATCGTTGTTTTGTTGGCGATAGAGGCGTGTCGGGCGCGGAGGTGCAACCGGGACGGTTGCGCCGCAGCCACCGCCGCCGATGAGCGACAACTATCAACAAGAGGTTCGACGAAGATGTCGAGGCTGTCGAAGTCGCCAGACCACGACGCAACCATATCAAGGAGCGAGAGCGACGACGATGTGGTTGCTGTCGTATTCGTCAGCCGGACATCTTCGGAAAAATCCGACTGCACTTGCTTCTGCGAGTGGCACGAGCAGAGCAGAATCAACGATAAAAGAACTAAAGTTCGCATAACCCCGAAGTCTTGACGTTAAACGATGGGCAAGCCTTATTGGCAAATTCGTCGTGACCATGAACGCTTGCGTTCGGAAAACGGCGGCGAAGTTCGGTGATAAGCCGGACGAGCGACTGCTTTTGAGCCTCGGTGCGAGTGTCTTTAGGAGTTTTGCCATTGGTCGCGCAGCCACCAATGTAGCAAATGCCGATTGAGTTTGCGTTATGCCCTAAGCAGTGAGCACCGACCTCCTCAATGGCACGACCCTCGTGGACGCTGCCGTCAAGATAAATCACGAAGTGATAACCGATGCACCGGAAGCCACGCTTCTTGTGCCAGGCATCGATGTCGGCGACCGTGAAGTGCTTGCCTTCAGGTGTCGCAGCACAATGAATGATAATCTCTGAAATCTTTCTCATTTGTTCTTGTATTTATAGTGGTAGTCAATGCCGAACAGCGAACCGACAAAAGTCAGTATTTCGCCGAAGGCGATAAGCACTGAATTGTCGATAACGCCGGTAGGCGGAACGATAAAACCTGCGATGAGCAACCCTGCACCGAGTACGATAAGTACCACGGCTGAAATGAGTTGCAATTTACTATCGATTCGTTTCATAATTATTTGGTTGTGAATGAAATAATTCGTAACTTTGCAGTGTATTGAGGTGAGCGTATGCTTATCTCTTGGTATTCCGTTGGGCGACTGCTTTACGGTTTTTGTAGATGTGGGCGAATGCTTACATCTTTTTTATTTACCCAAGTGAAATTCTTTCGTGCAAGGGTCAAAAATCACGGAAAACTCGGCGAGATTTGAAACCAAATGAGCCGGTGTTATTGTAGCAAAAACATTGTTGAATGATTTCGCGAAGCCGATAGCGAAGCGAAAACGCCGCATCAGATAAGTGCCGTGGTTGCTCGTGACTCTCACTTTCTTCTTTCCCCACGGCACATACATCTTCTCGCCTGTGCCTTTCACTCCGACCACATATTTAGCCTCGTAAGAGTGCGAAATAATTACACCGTTTTCAATCATGTGCCAGTCTTCGAGTGGCGATGTGCGGAACATCACACAACCGTTAGAGTCAATTTTGACATCGTTCGGTAAGCCTCCGATGACGTGCCAGCCCTTGTGTTTCGCACCGCGTTTTTTATCAGGATAATTTTCCAAAGTGCAACGATTTCGTTTTGAGGTAAAGCGAAAAACGAATGGATAATAGCCGTTTTTGGTGTAGTATGAAGTGTTATAGACGTGGAGTTTCCCATCGACAATATCTACTGCAATGCGAGGGCAATCAGTCTTCGCCTTTATCGATGTTATAGTCGAACTATTGTCTTGAACGGATTTCTGCGTAGCAGTCAAATCGTCGTTCGTCACTTGCAGATTTTCTGTTAAATCTGCGATGCCCTCGGAGCAATAATCTGCCACATCAGCTACACGATTCAGCAACTCGCCGTTAGTCGAAACGGTAGTTTCGAGTTGTGCGACCAAGTCAGAAAGAGTTGCGACAGTTTTCTGTAACGCGGCAAGCCCTGTGCGAGTGTTGTTAAGGTCTGTGACCTGCTGTGCTCGCATTGCACCGGCTCGTTCGGTAGTGGCTTGGCGAATGAAAACCAGGTCTTTCACCGATGCCTGAAGTCCTTTGACGAGGTTCGACGTAGTGACATCCATAAGAATGTCATTACGATCTGCCGAACCTTGGCTAATCGAAACGAGAGCCGTAGGCACAGCGTTGAGAGCATCGGAAATAGCGGTGAAATCGCCGTCCGCAGCGGCAGTGTTGATAAGGTCTGCGAGACGTTGGAGCAGAACGCCGAGCGATTCGGGCGAAATACTGTCCTTTTGGGATAGTGCCCGAAAATCGCTGATAAGTTTTGAAATGGTTGAAATATTGATAGCCATAATCTTTGATTTTTCAGCAAAGTTATGGTCTATCACTGTTCAACGAAAAGACACGAATTTCAGTAAAAAATCGTAACTTTGCAGTATGGAAAGCAACGAAGAAAAATTCAGACAATTCAAGGAAAAGATAGATAAGGAAATGGAGGAACGTCGAGCACACAATCAGCTCATCGAAAAATCCGTTGTCATTTCTATCTGTGGAGCACTATTAGGCATAATTCCTTATGTTGGTTGGCTCATTCTTATCTTCTGCTTTTGTTATTGTTGCTACGTTTTGAAGAAAACTTTGAGCGGAGTAGCCATTTTCTCCGTCATTGTTTGCGTTTGTGCTCTTGTTTTACGATATATATTTGCCACTACCTTATAATTGAGCGACGCATCACGTCGGGATTCAACGCATTGGAAATAGCGTTGCAGAATTGCTTGCCGAGGTTGTCGGCATAAAATTCCTGAATGTTCATCACCGAAGCAAAGTATTTTCGTGAGAACCATCTACGGCGTTTTCGGCGGTTGACGAAACCGTCGCCCAAGTCGCCCGAATTGCCGCGAGGCGTATTCGAGCCTGTGCCGTAGTCCACGAAAATACCATAGGCGTTAAAAGATTGGGCGAGCGTGATTTGCGTAAACTTGCCGTCGGCAGACATACGCACAGCCAACGTGGAGCGGTAAAGTGCTCCCGTGTCAATCACGCCAAGCAAATTTATTTGCTCACGCCATATCTTCACCATGGTACTATTGAAAGCCGTCACATATTTGCGGCGTTCTTCGAGCTGCCTATCCCCACTCATCGGCATTGTATCTTAAATCCGTGAACACATCAACCGCTATTTGGAAATAAGCGCAGGCACAGCCGGAGAAGAAATATCGGTCAATCTCGTTGAACGATATTCGGGGGTCAAGGTAGATGCAGTTCTGCTCCAACTTGACTCTCTCCAGAGTGAGCACCGACATCAGTTGTCGGAAAAGCTCGCGCATTATTTCCATGCACTCATTGCGAGCGTCCATATCGTCTATGGCGTGACGCATAGCGAGAAACACGGTTTTGATGCGACGAGTGCGAGGCGTGTTGTTGAGTTCCGTATAACCGTCGGCTATGTCGCTGACGCAGCAAAAGGCGGAAGCCTGTTGCATAGCGTGAAGTGCTTCCTCGAAGCCTTCAAGCCCCGAGACCTTGCAGAAGGAAAAACCTTCTGCAACCGCAAGTTTGTTATTTGCAAGCAATTCGCTGAAGAATTGCGTTGCGTTCCAATCACTTTTTAGCATTGATTTGAGCGTTAATCTGTTTATATTCCTTGGCTTGTGTGTTTAACTCCGTTAAAGCACGCCATGTGTCGAGCGAAAGAATCTCCTTTTCCTTAGTGATGTCACCTTTAGTGAGGGCACGAATTTGAGCGTCCATTGACTCCTGGAGTTGTTTGCCGATGTTCGGTGAGCTGCCGAGCAGATTTTCAGCGTTGGCGGTAGCCGGCTGAAAAAAATCCGGAAAACGTCGAGCAAACATATCTTTTAGCGATGCCACCCAATAAAAGATGCTGATGCGTTCTTCGGGCTTGAGGGTTGCCGAACAACCGGGATAAAGAACGTGTGCAAGGTCGTCGAGCAAAGCATCTTTTTGCGTGGAGAGAAAACCTTGATAAAGGTTTTCCACCACGATATACGTTTCAAACGGCACGCCTTGAAACTCTGCGTCCACGCTTGCGTGGTTGCGGAGTTTCTTCAGGCGGACAGGCGATGCCGGTATCGCATCGAGCCAGTCGAGTGATGGTATCACCTCGGCGATAAGCGTACCTGAAGTTTGAAACAGATTCTTTCCGTGCTTCAGCAGGAAAGAGTTTTTGTCGTGGCGAGCTATAACCTTACAGCCGCTGAAGTGAAGCAGCGCGAGCGTCTTTATCTCGTCGGCTGAAAACTCCTTGGCGATAAGCGAATAGACGTAACGCAGTTGTTTGTCGTCGAGTTCGTGCCACCCTTGCGGCACATTGAGATTTATCGAAATGGTTGCCATAATATCTTTTTTCTGCAAAGGTAAAGCACACGACATACCTTGGAAAAGACAGAAAAAGGCTCCCGATGTGGGAGCCTTTGTTGTCGATGAGGGCTTAATCTTTACATTCTTGAATGGAGATTGTATAGACTTCATCGAGGATTTCCGTCGCGATAGCGAGCACTTGTTTCCACGCATCGTAACGATTATCGGCGAAGATCTGTGAGATGTGCAAGTCCGAATAATCTTCATAAGTTACGAACGAGAAGTAATTTCTTTTGCCCTCTGGCAGAACGGCGTTAATGTCGTTGAGATAAATGGAACGATGTTCCCTGCGAGTGTTGTCTGTTTCAGTCATAATTGAACGAATTTTAAGAGTTATGTGCCGAAGCACGTTAGATTTTACGAACAAACCAAGAGAAGCGGCATAGTGAGCGACTTGTCAAGGATTGGTCTGCGTCCTCGGAAGAATGAGAATGGCAGCCAACGTGCTTGTCCTTGACTTAGTGAACGCCGATTCTAACTTTGTGAAATAAAATCAGTGCTCCGTGTCATAACTCTCGTTCAAGTATGGCGGACAACCGAAGCCGAACTCGTTTCTCTCAACGGCTGCCGTTCGGTATCAAAAGAAATACCCTCGTGATTCCTTTTTATTCTTGAAGATTTGAGGAGCAAACAACTTCGCCGTTTCCGATGCGTGCCACTCTGGAAACAAGTCAGGAAATCGTCGAATGTGGTTTACCACGTCTATCATATCTCTCATTCTGATTGAGCCGCCATTGAGCAAATCAACGACTTGCCCTCGAATGGCGTTGATGACGCGAGCAAGGTCTGCCGTGTGCGTCTTCCGCAGCACCTCGTTTCTCAGCCGCACCATAAGTTCGGGTGAGAAAAACTCCTCTGCAAGAGATGCCTCGATGTCGAGTATCATTGGGCGAAGTGCGAGATAACGCTCCCACTTCGAGCCTGTACCTTTCACTTGGTCGGTGATGGCGAGGTCGGGAAACAGCGTTTCACCGAAGAACGAAGCCTGCGAGGAAGTGAGCCACTTACTCGCATCGACAAGTGCCGGCAGCAGATTGCCGATGCAATCGTCGCGGTAGTCGGCGAGCGAGGCAATCAGACGGTCAACACGTTCTTTCGATGCCGGAGCGATGTTTTGGTTGCTGACCACTCCAAAGCCATTTGGAGTAAGCACCAAATCGAGCGAAGGGATAGCCCGACGAAGTGCCTCCGAGGCAATGAGTTTTGCAGTAATGATGCGGATAGGATTGTCGGTAGTGTAGCCGCAAATAGTGTTGAAAGTAATAGTGGAAACGAAAGTTTCAATCACCCAGTTCTCCGCAAGGTCAATATCGACCTTGACCTTGTCAAAGAGCGACACCTCGCCTTTGACCGTTGCGAACACATTAGGCAGGTAGTGCCGCAATGTGTCGTCATTGTTTATCAGTTTCGCCATTTGTAGTAACTTGTTTAGCGTCGGCGTGTTCGTCGAGCGTAGTTAATTGAATAAAAGGACAGTCAGGCACGACACCTTTCCACCCATTAAAGCGAATGATAATTCGATGGACGGTGAAAAGCAAGTCGTGATACGGCTTTTGTAGTGCCTGTGCTATTGTGTAGAGTTCTCGTTTGTCGGAGCCGGAATTGTTGGACTGCGACTTGCCGGGCACACTGCCGACAAGATTACTATGCACGCGCATAGTAAAGCAGAACATATTCACGGCCTCCTGAATGTCGGTGCTCCAGTCGCCACCCTCCTTTGAGTCGTCAATCTTGTTGATGACCACATCGTGCTGTTCCTTGCCGTCGGGCGTTATGTAGAACGTGGAGAACCAGGCTTTGCCGCTATTCTCCGCCCCGGTAAGGAAGTCGAGAATGCTCTGCTTCTCCTGCACGATGCGTTCCTGCTGCTTGCGGCGGTCGGTGATGCCCTCACTGCGGAAAATCGATTCCCAATACTTTTGGGAAATCTCGATTTGATACTTGATAGGTGCGGAGTTGCGGAGTTTCGACTCCTTGGCAAGTCCGATGAGTTGCTTGATGTTATACCATTTCCCTTTGAAAAGCGAAGCATAATAAGGAATGGGATAATAAGTGCTGTCAGGCGTAGGAATACGGCTGACAACGGCAAACTTGCGGCAGGTCGTGTTTTTGGCGAGCCTGTTTTGCAGGTCTCGCCATGGAGCAGCCGCATCAAGCATCTCAATCACCTCAATGTCGCTCCGTGAGGCGATGCACTTTCTCCAGTTCGCATAGAGCAAGCGAGTTATTCTGCCGTCCTTTCCGGCAGGAGCGAAGCGGCAATAACAAGCCTCTTTGCGGAGCAGACGCACGATTTTCGTGCCGTCGCGAGAAAGGATAATCACACTCACGGCAAAGCCAAAATGCTTGAAGTCTTGGCAAACGCCGAGGTAATACGAGGCGATGTCGTTGTCAAGAAAGAAGTCCTCGACTTCGCTCTTGACGGCAGCAGTAGCAAGACAAGTGTCGTAGCGCAGACCGCTCCCGAAACAGACTTCAGCATTGAACATTTGGCACGTGGAGAGCGTTTCGTCGTCCTCGATGAGTTTCAATATGTCGAAAGGCATATTGTTGTCGCCTCCCCACGGCACATAAGAAAGCGTGTCGTCGATGATGACCGGCACGATGTCAACGTCTTCTTTGAAGACCGCTGACGAGTTCACTTGAAACGCCGCCCGAGCCGACAGGTTCGGTAGCGTTTCGACCGAGTTAAAATTTATGTTATCCATAGCGAATGAAATAAGCGTTATAGAAATACTTCGCAGTCGTTAACGGCGAATATGCAACAATCTCTGATTTTTCGGATTTGCCCCGACATGAGCAATTTTATATTGCGAGTTCCGGCATAGAAATCGTAGCGGAGCGAGATGCAATTATGCAGGTGAAGTATTTCGCCGTTGGTTTTCCAAACGGAAATATCCACCGGGTCGCCGCTGTTAAGCATAGTGCGAGCGGTGGTAATATGTATTGAGCGTGCCATTATCTGAATGTATAATCGTAAGGTTCTGTGAATATACCTACGCCTAACGGATTGCGCTGTGCGATGCGGTTCTCCGCATATCGCCAAGTGAATTTCACCGTGTTAGGCTTTTCCGGGTCATCGGCAATCTCACTCGTTGAGTCTGTTATTAGCACCGGGCGGAGTGCGTCGAAGTCGCCGTCGTCAGGTGCACTCTCGTATGGAGTTCGCACATCGTCGGAGCAGAACATCTGCTCGGCGAGCGAACACTCGTCGGCAGTCAGCCCTGCCGACTGCACCTCGTAGGTCTGCTCGCAAGTGGCATCGTAGAACTGCGACACAGTGCCGAGGACAGCCAACGAGCGGTCAACCTTAGTTTTGGCTGTGGTAACAGCCGGAACGAAAAGGTTGTCAGGCACGTTGAAACAGTTGCGGAAATAGAACGGACGAGTACCCGAAAGCGACTTGTCGATGAAGAACGAGGCGGCACGGTCGCCCACGCGAACAGTGAACGCAGTGAGTTCTATTTCCGCACCCACCATGTCCTCGGCTTGTCGCTGTATCTCTGAACAAAAGATAGTGTGCGTCCACACTCCGTCGCTCGATGCCGTAGATTGCTGATAAGGACCTTTGAAATAGCAATGCCCCGGTATTCCGCCACTAAGGAAATCGCAGTAAACCTCGTAGTTTACTGCCTCATTGGAATAGGCGAAAAACGGCAAGAACACGAAGCTCTCGGGAGCCACGCGCCTCGATGCAGCAGCAGTGAGGAAGTGCGACTTCAGTAGCGGCTCAAAATCGTAGATGTCGATGTCGCGGTCGCAATAAATCACCTTAAAACCGGCACGGTCGTAGTCTTCGCTGTGGTCGTCGAGAATATCCACATACACCTCAAACCACACGTGCAACAATGAAAAACCGTTCTGACGCATCGTTTGCTCCAAGAGCGAACGCAAGTCGTAAAGCAACACTTTGCCGTCGGTGGCGTAATAACGCTCCGACAACAAATTACCTGTCTGCGACGTCGAAATATTCACGTCGATATACTCCTTGTCGGTCAGTATCGAAATCGTCCCGATATGACACGACAACATCATAGCCCGAAAATTCTGTATCTTAATCATACGGCAAAGGTAAGCGTGCAAATCGCCAAAGCAAAAGACACGAAAAGCGGCAACCCGGTGAGGGCTGCCGCCGTGAGATGCGGAACGTTTGGAGAATTTATTCTTCCAAACTGTCAGGAACGAAGTCCGGCGCATCAGGGTCGATGCCTCGAGCGATGTACTTTGCGCGAATGGCGTTGTACGATTGATGCACAATCTGATTGATTGCACGGAAGTGCTCGTCTTCAAGCAGTAGAGCCAGTTGTTCTTTGTGGCTCGGGAACTGAAGCCCGAAACCATAGTTGATTGTACGAGCTGCATTGAGGATTACCCTCAGTTCTTGTTCTGTGAACTTGTTGTAGTCGATTTTCATTGTTTTGAGAATTATAGAGTGAAACATTCGTGAGAGTTGTTGTCGATGTGAAAGATTGAGAGCGTATAGTTCTCCGCACCCTTGCGGAATTCGAGGCGGATAAAGTCTTCGTTATCACGCCAACAGTAGTAAAGGGCGGTTCGCATAGCGTCCATATCGCTGTCGGCAGTCAATTTCCATTTGCCTTGTCTTGTGTAGCAAGTATATTCGTTCATTGTCGTGTAAAATTAAAGAGTTATACATCGAGGGAGAAAGACAAAGAGGCATTACGCCTCTTTGCTCGCTTCCATTTTGAGTTTGTCGTAGATGTTTTGGCTGATGACCGCGCCGTAGCGATGTTTGAGCAAGTGCATATAGCGGAGAGCACTCTTGGCAGTCTTGCAACCGCAGCCCACATTGTCTTTCGGGGCTACACCTTGGAAATAGACGTACCAGCGGTCAAACTTGCGTTGAGCGACGATGAGATGTGGAGTAACTGTAGGCTGTGGGATAACTACGTTCTCGACTTGTTGAGCAGCCTGTTCGGCTTTCTTTGAAACTTTCTTTGCCATGATTTTTAATTTTTTGATGATTGAACATTGGCGCATTAGCGCCGTTTATTTTACGTGCAATCAAGTGGACGAAGCAGTGAAGTCGAGCCGCAAGGGTGATTGCCTTGTTGCAACGAAGCGAAACAAGGAGGAACACGGAGTGCAAACTTGCCCTTGCAGCCTGAACATCGTCCTAACTTTGCACAGTTAAAATGAATGGTGCGATTGCGGTTAACCAATGTTCTTCATCTACAAAATGCCGGCTTGCCGAAAAATCATAGCGAGAAAGGTAGCCTATAAAGGCAATCGGCAACAAAGAGGTTGTAGCCTCAGCCGGAAGTGGAGTCACACTCGAAGTCGCTGCAAGATTGACGCCGTCTATTTCCCAAATGGCACAGCACCTAAATGTGGAGCGGAGGTTGAAGACAAGAGTGCCGCTATGTGCCGTTCAAGCATCGAGCGGTCGGCAGCGACATCGGAGACATCAAAGTGGAGAGCGAGAGAAGCCGGGTAGCGGCGTTCTCCCTCGATGTATCTTTAATTTGACAATGAATGAAATGCACACTGACTAAGCAAATGAGACTGCCGAGGGCGATATGCTATGCAGCCTATTGCAGTTGGCGAGAAGACTTATCAGGCATGAATTAGGATAACCGCACTCTCAATCTACCGGCAACAACCACGAAAACTCTATAATTCAACAATGGAAATCGGCAAGTTCACCGAGAACGAAAGTACCAACGACAGCGACAATCAACCACGCCGGGCGGAAGCGAGCCACAAAGACCGGCTCGATGAAGCGGCAATAGCACAACGCAATAGAGCTGCGGTAGCCGTGTGATTAAGATATATTCCGCTGTTCCCGGCGGTGGAGAGAGCAAAAAGAAAGTCAGCCGTTTGGCTGACCGTCTTTCCGGAAAGAAGGCTTGCTTAGTTGTAAGAGTAAACCATAACGTAGTCAGCGTTGCCGACCTGAGCTGCTGCCATGTTTGAGGCTTCGTCTTCGTTGTAGGCTTCAACGTAAACCGTTTCACTCTCACCGTCGAAAGTAATCACTTCCACTTGATATTCTTTTAACTCGTTGCTGTTTTCGTAAGCGTCGAAGTCCTTAACTGCGAATTGAGAAATATGTGTCATTGTCGTAAGAATTAAATTGTTAATAACTGTGCGCCGAGGCGCGATTGATTTTACATTGCAATCAGGAGCGAATGAAATCAGTGCCTTGGCACGACAGCCGACAAGGGCAAGACCGATAAATACTCTTTTTTTATAGGCACGACGAAAAAAAGGAAGATTTGTCGAGGCTGCTTGTTACACCCTTTTCGAGCGTGGATAAATCGCTAACTTTGTAATGGAAAATTCCCTATCGTGCTTTAGGCTTGCACAATGTTATATGACAATCAATTCTGTTAAGCGACAATGACTTTATATTTATCCGCAGTTTGGACTCAGAGCGGAGAAAGCGGCAACACCTTAAAAATCAAGTGCAGTGGTACGTCAGACGAGAGAGCAAACATCTTTTCCGTGCCTACAACGTCCGAAGCCGAGTGCAGCAGCCAATGTTCGGTGAGCGGCATAATGCCTTACTCTTACTAAGCAAGCCTCCGCAAAGACGACAGAGTGGAGCGGTAGCCCACGACTTTGGCTCACTCCACCGCCACTATAACCACTATAACCGGATACTGTTTCTTTATCGAATAACGAAATAATGAGAAATAATAATTAAATTTGCATCGTCATCTGAGGTCTACAGGCTTGAGTGAACTCGTCTCAGACACACTCTGTGAAACACTACCTTCATTTTTATTGATTTTGAGTAAAAAAAAGGATGATATCGTCAGTTGACGACACACAAAGGCGTTCACTGAATTCCGATAGGATTCAGTGAACGCGAAGCAACAACATGTCGCTGAAAGATAATTAGTGATAGATTTGCCAGAAATACATAATACAGAATTTGTTGAAATCAACACCTAATCTTACTTATAACTTCCTTTGATTCCGTAGTCGGTATCCTGATTATTCAGCGATTTAGTACCGACAAGATGAGTTTTTCCGAAATTAAAATTCCAAGTGAGCGTGGCAACGAGAATTCGGGATGCATCGCTAAAACTTTCTCTTCGGAAAGGCGCTTGTGCATTTTTGTTTTCCATAATGGTTCGGGAAACATTCTTAAACGGATTGAACGCACCTATGCCAAAAGAAAAATTAGTCGCATTGTACCGGATAGCCAAGTAGTGATAATTACCATCCTTTATGACGGTTTCGCCGTATAACCTTTCGTCAAAAGGCTGTAGCTGGCCTATCAGCATCCATTTCTTATACATTGCCAAAACATCTGCCCTGTAATAAAAATTAGAATGGGTATGCGAATAGTTGTTCCCACGACTGTCAAAGTGGTTGAAGCCTCCTGTAACCGAAAATTGCAGGAAGTTTTTTATCATCCCTACTTTCAATGTTATCTCCGCATTATACTTATTCCAATCTTTCATGTTTTCGGGCATTGTCAGGAACACATTTCCATGTTCTCTTTTCGATTCCATGATAGGATTGTGTTTGTAGTGATGATGCAGGCTTGCATTGAAAGCGAACAACCCTTTTCTGTTTTCGTAATATAAATTATTATTCAGATTCAGGTACGGTTGAAGCAACAGATTCCCTTTCTCGGCAAGATACGAGTCAAGACGGATTTCCGTGTCGGCCAACTCCATCAGGGTTGGATTCGTTTGACTCATCTCCGCATCATACCGGATAAAAGAATTATCACTGAACCGATAGCCAACCATCGCTTTGGGTAAGAAATGGTAATAGCTTTTGGTAACAGATACATTGGAAAAATGCAGGCGATTCAGGCGAAGTCCCAAGCTATAGCTGAATTTGCCCTTACTATAAAACCACTCTGCAAAAACCGACGATTCCGCCTGATTCAAATCCGATTTGAATTCCTCGCCCTGATTAATTGTCTGCTCTGTAAACGACTGAATATGTTTTATCCCGAATTTCAAATTTCCATGGGCAAATCCTTTTTCGTATATGCCTTCGGCAATCAGTGAATATTTATCGGAAAACAGTTCCGAACGTTCGCTGAAAAGAGTATCAACATCGTTGTATTCGCAGTAATTCCGCGAAGATGCTGCGTTCGCATAACTCCCCACCACATTAGCATATATTTTCTGATTTTTGGGTAAACCATACTGGTAATACAAGTCGATGGTAGGAACATTAATTTTTTGCTGACTTCCGTCAAAAATCAACCCTTTGTCCGTGCCATTCTCTTTTAGAAAACTGTTGAAATCGTTGTGAGGCTGATTGCTCAGATTATATTTCAACTTGGCATTGAAAAAAGCCGAATCGCTCTGCTGATAGTTGTATGTCAGCGAAAAATCATGCATTTGGTACGAATAATCACCTCCGGCACTGATTTCTTCCCTCAATATAGGGGATGAATTTTCAAACTGATAACTACCTGTGCGATTTCTGTTATTCGTGTTGATGCGTTGAAACGCTGCGGTGTAGTTCAAAGCATATTCCGATTTTCCTTTGTTGAATTTGGCAAAGAAAACATCGCCCCCTGCAAGGATATTCAGCGAGTTCATCAAATCCACACCAACAACACCGCCTTTATCATCCCTTACTACCACGTAGTTGATAACTTTGGAAGCATGTCCGTATCGGATACCTGCATAATCCGAATATTCTATCCGCTTGATTTGGCGGGGTTGCAAGGTCTGAATTTCTTCCGGCGTGGTATTTACGCCGTTAATCTGCAAAATGACTTTCCCGCCGTCGGATGATGAAATCGTATTCAGCATCGGATTGATGTTCAAGCCGGGAAGCATCATTGTATTCAGCAATTGCATTCCGTTGGCAGAATGGCTGATTTGCAATTTTGTCGGGAACACAATCCGTTGGTTAATCTTGTTTATTGTGGAAGAAGCAGAAATCACCACTTCCCCAAGTAACAAAACATTTTCATTCAAATACACATCTATTTGTGCTGATTCCGTCAGATTCTGTATCAAAATCCGCTTTGTTTCAAATCCTAAACAGGATACTGACAGCACATAATTATCTGTGGGAAGATTTTCAAATTCAAATCTTCCGATAGTGTCTGTCGTTGTTCCTTTCAGAAAGACTGAATCTTGTTTGAATAGAACGACATTAGCAAACTCAACAGGTGTTTGCGTATTTTGTTGAAGTACTCTTCCTGAAACATGAATCGATTGTCCGGACACACTTAGGCCGGAATACAGGAAAAATACGATAAGATATAATAATCGAGCTTTATTAAAGTCCATACTTGTTTTCTTATAATGGGTTACGGATACAGATATAGCATCTGCATCATAAACCTCATGAATAAATGATAACCTTAATTCCGCAACACTATAATTTAACTTTATTTATAAGTTCCTGAGCAAC
>ERZ809074.2326-NODE-2326-length-21312-cov-46.831161_pt1 | contig 21312 bp, 14 predicted proteins | sample MGYA00520795_ERZ809074 | MGnify/ENA primary metagenome ERZ809074 (study PRJEB31570, sample SAMEA3212989) | Homo sapiens | biome: human-gut; feature: human gut; material: fecal | place: Sweden | collected 2011 ...
GGGCTTTGTGATTTTTTAAGAATAAGAGAGTTTTGACACACCCTCCTAGGGGCTTTTGGGCTTTCAGCCCGTTTCAACCGTACAGGTCAAAATACGACGCTTCCTGCTGCTCCAAATATAGGATGCAACCTTTATTCTTCCTTCTTCTCCTTTTCCGCCTCCCGCTCCATGGCCTTGGAGGAGGCGAGACTAAACTCGCAGCCGCAGTAGAGCTGGTTGTAGAATTGATACTCCTTGAGCAGTTGGTTGCGCCGTTCCTGCAGTCCGTCCTTGCGCCAGTTTTGAGCCCAGAAGGTCGTGCCAGGGACGGCCTCGGCTGCTGCCAGACCGGCCGCGTTCACCTGCTCCAGGTCCTTCCATCGCGAGGAGGCGAGCGTCGTGGCAAAGAAGCCGATTCCGGTCTGCTGCGCCATGTGGGCCGTGGCCAGCATGCGGTAGGCGAAGCACGCCTCGCAACGTCGTCCGCGCTCGGGCTCGCGCTCCAGCCCTTTCATGGCATCCCGCCAACTGGCGTGGTCGTAGTCGCCGTCTATCCAGCGTAGGCCCAGCGTCTCGGCGTGGCGCTTGCTCTCCTCCTTGCGTATCTCGTATTCGCGCGCCGGGAAGATGTTGGGATTGAAGTAGAAGATCGTGGGGCGCAGGTCGTGCGCCATCAACCATTCGACGATGGCCGACGAGCAGGGCGCGCAACAGGCGTGGAGCAACACTTCTCCCGCTATGCCCTCGGGTAGGATAATATGGCTGCGTTTCTTTTTCAAAGCGAGCTGTTTTGGTTGGTTTCCCCTTATAAGCAGGTATCATGGTGAAGAAAAGGGCGCGCGGCTTCTTTCTTCTGCCGATAAATCATTAATTTTGCACTCTATGGAGAAAGGAAAGATGGCCTTAGGCCGCCCTCATATCGCCATTGTCGATCCCAACGTGTTGGCCACGATAGGATTGCGCCAGCTCTTGCAGACCGTGGTGCCGATGATGGCCGTGGATGTTTACCCCACCTTCGACGCCTTCCTTGCCGGGGGCGGTGAGGGCTGCTATCACTATTTTGTGGCCCAGTCCGTGGCCGTGGCCCACCACCTTTGGTTTATGGACCGCCGTCGCAAGACCCTCGTGCTGACCCTCTCCTCCGACCCCCACTCCCAGTTGGCAGGCTTCCGCCACCTCTGTGTGGGTGTGGCCGAGGAGGCGCTCGTCTGCGAGGTGCTGCGCCTTGTGCAGCAAGGCCACTCGGGCGGTCGCAACCTGCCGACGGCCGAGACCGATGCGCCGCGTCCCACCCTCACCCCGCGCGAGGTGGAGGTACTCTCGCTCGTGGTCCGCGGACTGATGAGCAAGGAGATCGCCGACCGCCTCCATATCAGCCTGCCGACCGTCAACACCCATCGCAAGAACATCTGCGAGAAACTGGGCGTGAAGAGCGTCCCCGCCCTCACCGTCTATGCCGTCATGCACGGCTATGTGGAGCTGCGCCAAATAGAAGGCAAGGGCTGACCTCTTCTCTTGCGTCAATACCCGTAGGGCTTGCGTCAATAGACGCGAGGGCCGAAGATGGCCGTGCCCACGCGCACCTGGTTGCTCCGGCACGTGACGGCTATTTGGTAGTCGTGGCTCATGCCCCAGGAGCGGACGCAGAAGCGAGGGTCGTCGGCAAAATAACGCGCCTTCACCTCGTCGAAGAAGTCGGCTGCCGTGAGCATCTCGCGGCGTATCTGGTCCTCGTCCTCCACGTTGGACGCCATCATCATCAGGCCGCTGATGTGTACGTTCTTCATCTCGCGCCATTCTCCCGCCTCCAGCAGCTCGCGGCAGGCCTCCAGGGTCAGTCCATACTTCGTCTCCTCCTCGGCGATATGGAGTTCGAGCAAGACGTCGATGACGCGGTCGTGCTTCGCCGCCTGCTTGTTGATCTCGCGGAGCAACTTGGGCGTATCGACCGCCTCCACCATCGAGATATAGGGCGCGATATATTTCACCTTGTTTGTCTGCAGGTGGCCGATGAAGTGCCATTGGATGTCCTTTGGCAGCGTCTCCACCTTCTGGCGCAACTCCTGCTCATGGCTCTCGCCGAAGATGCGTTGTCCCGCCTCGTAGGCCGGCAGGATATACTCGTTGGGATGATACTTGCTGATGGCCACCAGCTCCACCCCCTCGGGCAGATGGCCGAGCACCTCTTTTAAGTTTTTTGCTACATCTACCATCGTGTGGTTTCTCCTATATGATTATGATGAAACAGTCTTCTGTCTTATTGGAAAATAGGAATACTGTCTTATTGGAAACTGGAATAACTGGAATACTGGAACAATTGGAATGCTGGACCAATTGGAATACTGGAATATTGGAATATTGGAACAAGCCTACTGCTCCTCGTACTCCGGCTTCGCCTCCTCGTTTTGTCCCTCGGCCTTGGCGCGGTTGTCGTGCTCGAAGACGTCCATCACCTTGGTGTCGGCGATGGCGGTGATCTCGTAGTCGATCATGGTCGATCCCATCACCTCATCGACATGCTTCACGGCGCCGCTCACCGAGGCCGCCTGTACGAGATAATAGACGCTCGTGCGCTTCTCCTTCTGCGTCTTGTCGTCGAGCGTGATAAAGGCCAGTTTGCACTTGAACCACTTGTCGTCGCCGTCGGCGTCGCTGAAGAAGAGCTCGCCATAGGTGGCCGGCGTGATGGCCTTCACCTCAAACTCTCCGTTGATGTATGCGCCCATCTCCTTGGTGATGGCCTCCTCGGCCTCGCCGAAGGTGTAGGCATCGACCACGTAGGTCTCCGTGGTTTTCTTGTTCTGTCCGTCCTCCATCATCTTGTCGTAGCGGACGCGGGTCTCAAACCAGTTGGCTGTTCTGCTTCTCATTATATATATATGTTGTCTTTTTTATTTAACTTTCGCATGTAAGCTCCACACGCCCTGAAAGGGCAGTAGCTCCTAGCCCAGGGCATCGCCCTGGGTTATTACGGACGCAAACCTGTCGCCCTGTAAGGGCAAAAGCTTTAAAAATCCAGGCAATATATAAGGCTTTTGCCCTTACAGGGCGCCTTGCTGATTGCTATTATACCCAGGGCGATGCCCTGGGCTAGGAGCTTTTGGGCCTTCAGCCCGTTCTTGAACCACTTGCGAAACTTCATTTTTTATCTGATCTCTTGTCTTGCGTGGGCCCGTCCCGCTTGCCGAGATAGGCCCCGAAAAGTGGCGGCTACCCCTCGGGGAGACCGCTTTCGACATGCAAAAGTAGCAAGAAAATCCCACAAATGACCCGCGGGGGCAAAGTTTTTCGCCTTTGCCTTTGCCGTTTGGCCGAATTGGTGTAACTTTGTGGCAAAATACAAGTTTCATACACAAGAGTCAATCCCCGTGCAATCGGGGCAACCGTATTAAATAACTAAAAGAATTATGCCGGAAATCTCAGCACGTGGCCTTATTGTGCCCGAATCGCCTATCCGCAAGCTCGCACCCCTGGCCAATGCAGCCAAGGCGCGCGGCACGAAAGTTTATCACCTGAACATCGGCCAGCCCGACGTGCATACGCCGCAATGTGGTCTCGACGCTCTGAAGAAGGTCGATGCCAAAGTGTTGGCCTATTCGCCCAGCCAGGGCATTGAGAGCTATCGCAACAAGCTCGTGGGCTACTACGCCAAGCACAACATCAATCTGGTGCCCGACGACATCATCGTCACCACGGGTGGCTCCGAGGCCTTGCTCTTTGGCTTCATGTCCACCCTCAACCCTGGCGACGAGATCATCATCACCGAGCCCGCCTATGCCAACTACATGTCCTTTGCCCTGATGGTGGGCGCCAAGGTGCGCTCCATCCACACGAGCATCGACAATGGCTTTGCCCTCCCCGCCGTCGAGGAGTTTGAGAAACTCATCAACGCCAACACGCGTGCCATCCTGATCTGCAACCCCAACAACCCCACGGGCTATGTCTATACCCGCCAGGAGATGGAGCAGATCCGTGACATCGTGAAGAAGCACGACCTCTACCTCTTCGCCGACGAGGTCTATCGCGAGTATATCTATACCGACGAGCCCTACACCTCGGCCATGCACCTGGAGGGTATCGAGAACAACGTCATCCTCGTCGATTCCGTCTCCAAGCGCTACTCTGAGTGTGGCATCCGTATCGGCGCCATCATCACCAAGAATACCGAGGTGCGCAAGGCCGTGCTGAAGTTCTGCCAGGCCCGCCTCTCTCCCCCCTTGATGGGTCAGATCATCGCCGAGGCCTCGCTGGAGGCTCCCGAGAGCTATATCGAGGGCGTGCAGAAGGAGTATGTGGAGCGTCGCAACTGCCTCGTCAATGGTCTGAACCAGATCCCGGGCGTCTTCTCTCCGATGCCGAAGGGTGCGTTCTACACGGTCGCCAAGTTGCCCGTGGACAATGCCGAGAAGTTCTGCCGCTGGCTCCTGGAGGAGTTCTCCTACGAGGGCGAGACCGTCATGATGGCCCCCGCAAGCGGCTTCTACAGCACCAAGGGTGCCGGCCTCGACGAGGTGCGCCTGGCCTATGTGCTCTGCTGCGACGAGCTGCGCAAGGCCCTCGTCTGCCTGGAGAAGGGCCTGGAGGCTTATCCCGGCCGCGTGAAGTAAGTCTATCGCATTCCCCCTTATAGGGAGCGGGGAGTCGCCCAAGGAGCGGCTCCCGGCTCCTTTCCCTTTATATGATGCCGGACGATTGTCGATCCGGTCTGCTACGCATTCATCTCAATAGAAACACTATGAATTTCCCCCTGTTTATCGCACGCCGTATCTACGGCAAGGGAGCTGGAAGTCAGAAGGTGGCCAAGCCTGCCATCCGCATCGCTACGGCAGGTGTGGCCATCGGTCTGGCCGTGATGATCGTCACGGTGAGCGTGATCCTCGGTTTCAAACATACGATCCGCGACAAGGTCGTGGGCTTCGGAAGCCATATTACCGTGGCCAATATCGCCAGCCTGATGTCCTCCGACCAGTATCCGATACAGATGGACGACTCCATGACGACCGTCCTCCGCGCCATACCGGGCGTGCGCCACGTGGAGCGCTACGCGATGACACAGGGCATCCTCAAGACCGACGACGACTTCCTGGGCGTGGCCCTCAAGGGCGTCGGTCCTGAATACGACACGACCTTCATCCACCAAAATATGGTGGAGGGGTCGATTCCCCATTTCTCCGACTCCTCCTCCACGCAGCGGCTGCTCATCTCCAAGACCATTGCCGACCAGTTGCGCGTGAAGTGTGGGGAGCGCATCTTCGCCTATTTCATCAACCACCAAGGGGTGCGCACGCGCCGCTTCACCATCACGGGCATCTACGAGACCAACCTCAAGCAGTATGACCAGCAGATGTGCTTCACCGACCTCTATACCGCCAACCGCCTCAACGGTTGGCAGGATGACCAGTTTAGCGGGGCGGAGATGCTGGTGAGCGACTTCGGGCAGATCGACGAGGTGGAGCACCAGGTCGTGAAGCGCGTCAACCGCACCACCGACCACTATGGCGAGACCTATTCCTCCGCCACGGTCACGGAGATGAATCCGCAGATCTTCTCCTGGCTGGAGCTGATGGACCTCAACGTCTGGCTGATCCTCGGACTGATGATCGCCGTGGCGATTGTCACGATGGTCTCGGGCCTGCTCATCATCATTCTGGAGCGCACGCAGATGATTGGCGTACTCAAGGCCCTGGGAGCCAAGAACCAGCAAGTGCGCCACGTCTTCCTGTGGTTTGCCACCTTTGTGCTGGCCAAGGGCCTGCTTTGGGGCAACGCCTTGGGCCTGGGCATCATCGCCCTCCAGCACCTCACGGGCTTCGTGCGCCTCGATCCTCAGACCTACTACGTCAGCACGGTCCCCGTCGAGATCTCCTGGCCTATCGTCCTGGCCCTCAACGTGGCCACGCTCCTGGTCTGCGTTGCCGCCCTCGTCGTCCCCTCCTTCCTCGTCTCCCGTATCCATCCCGCCAAGAGCATGCACTACGAGTAGGGCCTCTTGTTCTTAACGTTTGCGGGTCTCCCGCATAGATTCCCCTCCCACGACAAAGGGCTGGATCCCGATTCGGAATCCAGCCCTTTGCCTTGTATGCTCGGCATGAGCTTATTCTAATGGGTGCAAGTCCCTAACGAGCCCTAATAGCGGGAATCGTATAGCCAATAGCAAGGGTGTCCACCGCGAGGTGGAATCTGAAAGAAGCTGGCGGCAAACATCTGACCTAACGTACAGAAACTTCATACAAGGCATATGACCATGGATGAGATTGCAAGACAAATCAAAGTCCCATAGCTATTCGGAATGGTTGGTGTAAATGAAGTGGGTATAAGATGGAAAGAATAAGCCCTTATCCGAGGAGGTCTCACGGACGCATGGGTGAAGATGAATCATTCGATGTACCATGACGGAGTAAAGCTTGCCGTGAGAAGTCAGCAGAGGTCATAGTACCCAAGGCACGTGTGCTTATAGGGAAGGACTGAATCGTGCAGTGCAATAGTAAATGAATGTTACCTTGTGAGACACCTCGTCAGATGTCTGAAAGGAACTCTCTATCCAAGACGATAGGACGGAATCCGACAATAGGATAGAAGTGACGCTACTCATAGGGATAGCTGAAAACAACTTGCCACACATCGCAAGATGAGAAAGCACGAAACCGCCGTATGCGGAACCGCACGTACGGTGGTGTGGGAGGTCGGTAAATGTGAAAATAGGAGGTGAATGCCTTTTATGATTAGCATTTACCTCCTACCCGATTATAGATGATCAGCTGCTATGGCAGCCGAGGGGAGTATTAATCGTCGCCCCAATTTTTGCTGTTCGATTGTCCCCACAAGTCTTTGTAATCGTCTTTGGACGTCTCCTCGCCGAACACACCAAAGCGGTCGATGCACTCTCCGTTGGGCTGGCCTTTTAAGACGCTGGCTGTCTGTAAGGTTGCGTCGCAGAGGGAGTCGAGGATGATCACATCTATCTTGGGAGCGATATAAATCTTCTTCATTTTGTGTCGCTGTTATTGTCGTTTTGTTATTTGATAATGACTTTCTTTCCGTTTACTACATACATTCCCTTGGGCAAGCCCTCCAGGCTATTGTCGCGGCGCACCATCTGTCCGTTCATGTTGAATACGCCATCTATGCCACGCTTGTAGGATGTGCTATTGCTGCTGCCGTGGATGTCGTCGATGCTCGTGGCGCTGTCCTCCACGCCGTCGATCATGAGCGAGAGCGTGTTTCCAGGTTTCGTGTTGCCCGTCAGCTCAAACCAGCAGCGGAACGCCTTCAGTCCGTATTGATAGCGCTCGTGATCCTCCTTTTCGCCGTGCGGCACCTGGATGAGCTTTCCCTTGTACATGAAGAAGTCGCCATTGAGGTCGTCACGGCCTGGGATGATCTTGCCATTGTCGTATGTCTTCGCCATTGTGCCTTTGCAGGTCATCGTGCCATGGTTGCCGCCGGTGGCAGAGAAGGTTGTTTTTGACTCCCAATTGGTGGTGTTTACATACTCATTCAGCTTCTCCCTGTTGAGCGACACCATCGTGATGTCGTAGTGGTCGGCATCAATGGTCTTCGTCAGTCGGTTCTTTTCGTCCTTAGATTTCTCGTAGTTGGTGCCCAGCCATTCGCTGTTGTCCTCGCCCTCTGATGTGTAGAATCGGTCTACGGTGTAGGCTGTCGACTTCACCTGTGTGTATGGCGGGAAGACGATATATGGCTCGAATGCTGTTACCATCACGTCATCGTCGTTCTTTGGCTCCACGGTCACGAATTGTACGCTGTTTTCCGTCAGCGCCGCAAGTTTTGCCACCTTCACGGCGTCTCCGAACGTACGCTTCATCTGTCCCCATGTCAGATCGACGGGCAGAATGAGCGAGTTCCACATGTTGTCGTTCAGCTTGCGGTTCAGATGCAGCACGCTGTTCTTGTATTCGTCTGTCGCCATGGTCAGATAGCGCAGGTCGGTCGATTCCTCGTCGAGAATCAGCTCCGGGTTGCGTCGCGGTCCGGCATAAAGCAGTTTGAAGTTGTCCACGGCAGTCAGCTCGTTGGCGTCAACCTCCGACTTGTCTGTAGGGTCTACGTAGAAGCCTATGCGGAGCGTAACAGGATTCTTGTCTGATATTTTTTCCCCATTCGGGGCTTTGTCGAGACATATCTGCACCTGGTTCTCATACTCTCCCTCGAAGAAGGCATGTCCGATACCGGCTCCTTCGTATGCCTTGCCATTGTGTGTTTTGGCAAGCTGATATGCATCACCCTGACTTATACCGTCGAGGGTTGCTGCTGAGTATATCTTTTCATTCGGTTTGCCGTCGGCACCGAGCACCGTAATGAACAAGTTTGCAAGCGGTTTGCCGTTCGTAGTGATGTTCTCCGAACTGTTCGCTGTGCTGAATCCGTTGCATCGCAGCAGGTACCATCCTCCCTTGTGTACCTTCACGTCCTGATAGAATGTGAAGCCGCGCAGACCTTTGGTGTAGCAATAGAAATACTTGCCGTATTTTTGTTGATGAGCCTCAGTCCTACCTGTAAAACCATCATCTTTTGAGTTGCTAACTTTGTCATACGTCTTATACATCGTTTCATCTCCGAAACGTACGTGGCTGTTCACGTCAGCAGATTTGTCTTCACTTTTGATTATCCATTTTGCAGCACCGGCATCATGTATTCTGAAATCAGGACATGTGATAAGGAAAGAGGCATCGACAGGCGACTTCATATATGCAGGGTTTGTGTTGAAGAGCAGGTAATACTCATTCTTTGTAATGACCTTCCATTCCTGGTTCTTGTATTCCGGGGTGTTCTTTGCTGCCAGGTTTGTCTCATAATTGCAGAATTTATTCTCGTCGTTGGGATAAGCAGTGAGATAACCTAATTGCTTACTTGGATTGAATGAGTTGATTTTGACGAGATACACCTTGTTCGTTTCTGAATAGCCCTCGGCTGGTTCAAATGTGATAGCGCAATTTTCCTTTCTATCCATAAAGACCCCATTTACCCCATCTTTATCCTTGAAGATTCCCATATATTGGCCAGTTCCAGAACCTTCCACTTTGTTTTGCAGGAAATACGTTGATGAACCACTATTCCATCTCATATAAATGGAATATGGTGAAACATTTAGCGAGGCATGAGTACCCCACTTACCACCAATACTCAGAAACTTTTTTGCCCCGACGTTATACAGACACACAATCTTATCACCGTTGGTTTCATTTGTCCCATTAGTACAATAAGTTGACGAAGGATCAATGCCATAAAGGTTGTCAACACCTCCAATAGTATTTTCTGTTCCGTTGTTTTCCGTCGCTTTATTTTGTGCCGAAGCCTGCCCTATGGGGACAAGAATCCACACGAGTAGCAGGGCTGCGAAAAGTTTCCAAAGGCTGGATGATGCCTTGGAAGATTGCAATGTTGTAGTTCTCATAAAAATTGATCTTGTGTATAAACTTGTTTTGATTTATCCCTCTGTCCGAAGGGCATGGCGCTGCAGAGTCGGCTCCTATGGTGATAGAAGCTACTCTGTTTGCTAAGTCCTTGTCGAATGGTAATAATGGGTGGTTGTGGTCAATCAAGCCGTGGGCATGTCCTGACAATCTACTACCCTCCTTTGCGTCTCTATGGTGTGTGGGGCGCGAAGATCTGCCTAAAAAAACGACTGGTCCGGGCCTTGTCTCCATTTTGACGGCGCAAAATTAGTATAATTTCTCTAAACTGCCAAGTTTCTAATTGATAATTTGTATTATTTCCATTCCGAAAGCCAGTTTTACCCCCCCCCAATCTTGATCTGTGTCAACCTTTTAGTCTTGTTTGTTCGCCAGTCTTGGAATGGTAATAACGCGCTTTTGGTGATGAAAGCTTCCTCCCTCCTGCCGTCTTCTCCTCGTGTCTTCTGCCCTCTTTTGTCCTATTCCCTTTCTTCGGTAAGCCTTCGGGATTTCTTCGGGGTAGCGCATCTTATTACTATTGCCGGACAGGCTACAAGCTCTTACAGGAACGTTCTCCTGCTATTCTTTCTCGTCATGGCAAAACTCGAGCGAGCTCGGTTTTACGCATGGCTTATCGAAAGCGTTGTTACTCAAGTTTCGCATGTAAGCTCCACACACCCTCCTAGGAGCTTTTGGGCCTTCAGCCCGTTTCTTGAACCACTTGCGAAACCATTTTTCCCTTTTTCATGCGATCGTTTTTTGATTGTTTGCCCTTGGTTTTTCTTTTCAACATGCGTTTTTGTGAAAAAGATATCCTCAAATCGTGGTGAAGCCTTGATTTTGATGTACCACTTTCGTAGTTAATTCTGCGGGCTAAAGACCGGAAAGTAAGCCTTGCGAGACCTATTTTACCCCATTTTCTTCGGCTTTTATCGGCTATCATATCGACTATGTTGTCGAATCTATAGGTGAAAGTAAAGTCGTAGAAAGGGATAATCTGTTGGTAATAAGCCTTTTAGAGAGAAAAGGGTGTGTGGGCTTTGTTCCAGTTCCAGTTGTTCCAGTTATTTTTTGAGGGTATGCAAAATCCTATTATCCCTATATATACTATATAACTAATTAGTTATTAAGTAGTTATAGGTAATAAGAGGAAAATGGGGGTGTCTCGAAATTAATTGGAATACTGGAACAACTGGAACGCTGGAACAACTGGAACGCTCTTCTTTTCTCCGAGGCTTCTCAAGTGCTGTGATGCCTCTTTCTCCAAGGCCTTCCCGGGGGATGTTCTCCTCTCTGAGGCCCTTTCTGTGATGGCCCTTCCCCTCGCTGGCCCCAGCCATTTGCTCGAAGCTTCGACAGAAGGGTATTTCCGTCTCCTTCCACCCTCATCACCCGTTATCTCACGTTATCTCACCCTATCTCACCCAATCGCATCGTATCGCACTATTGGGTTGGCAGAAAGACTTAACTTTGCAGCATGAACACGATTCTTGGGTAGGCCCGCCTCCCGATTGGCCACGGCAGACGTCCGCCTCCCCTGCAGAATCCAAGTCTCCACGGTCTTTGACATACTGACACACAAAGGGCGGGCCCAACCTGTGACAGGCCAGGCGCCCCCCTCAGCCCCAAAGAGAGAAAAGAAATGGTTCTTCCGGAAAATGGAGTGAATCGACGTGGACACACAGAAAAAACAACTTGAACAACTTTTACAACAAGTAACAACTCTTTCGGTAAGCCATGAGCAGAACTGAGCTTGCTCAAGTTATGCCATGGCGAGAAAGAGTGCCATGAAATGGAATAGCTTCGCCAGGACATCGCCTCTTCGAGGCCCATGCGGACAAAGGCTTGCTGCAAGGGAAACAACTATGAACAACGCTTCGCCTTGGACACGTTTCCTGCTAATTGTTCTGGCATAATGTCCTGGCATAATGTCCTGGCGAAGCCTTGTATTTTGTTGTTTACCTTGCAGCAAGATTGTTATACACGCGAAGCGTGTGTTGTTACTTGTTGTAAAAGTTGTATTTGTTGTTTTCCCTAACTCAGCAGGACGTATTGGCAACAGCCCAACGCCCCTATCACTCCATTTTCCGGATGAACCAAAGAAATCCCCTACGCCCCCTCGCGCAGGAAGTCGAGCGCCTGGCGAGTCTCCTCGTCGCCGACGGTCTGTTGCATTTTAGCGTGATAGGACGACGTGAAAACTGCATTTTAGCGTGATAGAAAGATTAAAAACCTGCATTTTAGCGTGATAGAACGAGGTAAAATCTGCATTTTAGCGTGATAGAAAGGTCAGAAATCTGCATTTTAGCGAATTTTAAAGTGGCTAAATTGCTCGTTTTCAATATTTTCAGTATTTTTGCACTTGAATAGATCAATAAGCTTACGGTTATGGTAGAAGAAAGAATCATGCTTCAAGTGTTGGCAGAGCAAAAAGAATATGTCGGCAACTATCATCCCGAACAATGGGTAAAGCGGAGCGAGGAGGCGTTGTTCGAGTTTGACAGTCCCCTTGCACAAGTTGTGATAGGGGTAAGGCGAAGTGGTAAATCGACCCTTTGCCATAAGGTGCTTTTAGAGCATGGCATAGACTATGGCTACGCCAACTTTGACGATGACCGTTTCGCAAAATTGCAAACAGAAGACCTGAATACGTTGCTTTCTTGTATCTATCAGGTATATGGTACTGATATACAGTATATCTTTCTCGATGAGATACAAAATGTTGATGGGTGGCATTTGTTTGTCAACCGTCTTCTACGCTCCAATCTACACGTTGTGGTAACGGGAAGTAATGCCAAACTGCTCAGTGGAGAGTTGGCAACGCATTTGACGGGCCGTTACAATGAAATCCATTTGTTCCCATTCTCTTTTCGAGAGTATTGTAGTTTCCGCAGCATCGACCCTCGTGGCATCACAACAAAAGCCGAGGCCGAAAAGAAAACGGCATTTATTGACTATATCAATGATGGAGGTTTTCCGGAAATGCAGAACTTGCGCAATAAGCGCGGATACGTACAGAGCCTCATGGAGGCCATCATCACAAAAGACATACAGCAACGTTTCAAAATCCGCAACACGGACGCCCTGCGGAAAATAGCCAACCACCTAATCAACAATGTGTGCCAGGAGGTCAACTACGATAGCATCGCTGAAATGTTGAAGATAACGGATCAAACGGCAAAGAAATACGTCGGTTATTTGCGCCAGGCTTTTCTCATACAATTGCTTTCCAAGCATTCCTTCAAGAGCAAAGAGCGCATAAGAAACGCAAAGGCGTATATCGTGGATTGTGGGCTGCAGAACAATCGTGAAAATTCTTTTGCGCCCGAAAATATTGGTTGGCGCTTGGAGAATGTTGTCTATATAGAACTGCTTCGTAGGTGTAGCAACGACTTCTTGGACATATACTACTACAAACAGTCGCCGCGCTCCAAAGAAGTGGATTTTGTGGTGTGCAACCAAGACAAGGCCGTGGAGCTGATACAGGTGGCATACGACATCGACAGCACAAAGACCTTCAACCGCGAGACGAGCTCGCTTGTGAAAGCCTCGACGGCTTTGCGTTGTGACAACCTGACGCTCATAGCCATGACTCCGACACGTGATATGGTGGTAGAAGGCAAAAGCATTCATGTCTGCTCCGCCATCGACTGGCTTCTGAAAATAGAGAGATAGGCAATCATTTCGACAACTTAAACCAGTAAGAAGATCATGAAAGTAAAGAAACTGTGGCATAGAAAAATCCCCCTCTGAGAGGCAGGTCTCGGAAGGGGGATCTTGAACCACGTGGGGCGTGGCACAACCCGAGGCGGGCAGGGCTCCGGGTCGAAACAAGGTTCTTCCGGAAAATGGAGTGATGCAACGTGGACACATGGAAAACAACTTGAACAACTTTTACAACAAGATACAACGCTTCGCGGGGACATCGCCTCTTCGAGGCCCATGCAGACATAAGGCTTGCTGCAATGGAAACAACTATGAACAACGCTTCGCCTTGGACACATTTCCTGCTGATTTCTCCTGGCGTAATGTCCTGGCGAAGCCTTGTATTTTGTTGTTTACCTTGCAGCAAGATTGTTATACACGCGAAGCGTGTGTTGTTACTTGTTGTAAAAGTTGTATTTGTTGTTTTCCCTAACTCAGCAGGACGTATTGGCAACAGCACAAACCCTATCACTCGATTTTCCGGAAGAACCCGAAGCAAGAGGGAGGGAGAGTGCTTTAGGCCCCCTCGCGCAGGAAGTCGAGCGCCTGGCGAGCCTCCTCGTCGCTGACGGTCTGGTCGATGATGGGCTGGCCGAAACCACTCAGGAGCACGGAGCGGATCTCTCCGTGGTGCGACTTCTTGTCGTGGTGCATGAGCGTGACGAGCTCGTCGTAGTCCTGGCAACTGATGGCCGGCGTGCCGTAGAACTCGCGTACGAAGCGCACGGTCTGCTGCATCTGCTCCGTGGGGAAGCCCGTGCGGAGCGTAGAGAGATAGAGTTCGCAGACCAGTCCGAAGGCGACGGCATGGCCGTGGGGCAGCGCCTGTCGGCTGAGCGACCACTCCTCGATGGCGTGGCCGAAGGTATGGCCAAGGTTGAGCGACTTGCGGAAGTCCTTCTCCAGCGGGTCGCGCCTGACGTAGCGGAGCTTGATGTTGATGCTCGCCTCGATCATCTTGGCCAGCTCGTGCCAGTCGGGCTGCGAGAGGTCGAAGCCGACGAGTCGGGCCCATCGCTCCTGGCTGTCGAGGAGACCGTGCTTCAGCATCTCGGCATAGCCGCTGCGAAGGTCGTCCGTGTCGAGGGTCTTCAGCCAGTCGGTATTGATGATGACGCGGGAAGCATCCTGGAAGGTGCCGATCTCGTTCTTCATGCCCCCGAAGTTGATGCCCGTCTTGCCTCCCACGCTCGCATCGACCATGGCCAGCAGCGTGGTGGGGACATTGATGAAACTGAGGCCCCGCTTGAAGGTCGCTGCCGCGAAGCCGCCGAGGTCCGTCACCATGCCGCCGCCGAGATTGATGACGAGCGAGTGGCGGTTGGCCCCGCCCTTCTGCAGCCGCTCCCAGACGCGCGTGAGCTGGCGCAGGTTCTTGTTGGCGTCGCCATCGACGATCGTGATCACCTCTGCCTGGCGCAGGGTGGGGAAGTGGGCCATCTCGCTCCAGCAGAAGCGATGAGAACTGGTGTCGCAGATGACGAAGATGCCATCGTGCTCACACTCGGAGATACACAGCGCGAGATCGCTCTCGAAACGATCTGATAGGATGATTCTCTGTTCCATATCTGTTTCCTTTCTTTGTCTGTTTTTTATCTACACAAAATTATCATTTTTCGTCGTAACGACCGTCAAAAACCGATTGTTTTAACAATAATACACATTTCGCCTTCCTTTCTTGCGCATCCACCCCGCGTAGTGTGCAAGATTGTAAGGGCAGACCGAGACGACACGAGCCATGCTTCGCCAGGGCATATAGACAACAACTGATGTAATGCTTCGCCAGGACATTATGGAAAAACAACTTGAACAACTTTTACAACCATGAACAACGCTTCGCGGGGACATTGCCTCTTCGAGGCCCATGCTAACCAAGGCAGGATTGCAATACGCGCGAAGCGTGTAGGTTCCATTTCATGGTACCCTTTCTCGCCATGGCTAAACTCGAGCGAGCTCGGTTCTGCGCATGGCTTATCGAAAGCGTTGTTACTTGTTGTAAAAGTTGTATTTGTTGTTTTTCCCCATCAGCAGGTTGCGTTTTCTGCTAGCCCATTTTAAACCATTGGGGCGCTGGCGCGTCCTAAGACAGGACAAAGCGATAGATAGAAAGCAAGAACAAGAGCAAAAGCAAGAACAAGAGCAAAACAATAGTAACTACACAAGAACAAGATGGATATAAGAAAGAGAATCAGTATAGTCCTGGTGGCACTCCTGGTCCTGGTTGGCGTCTCGGCCCAGGCACAGACCGTCTCGGGCACGCTCATCGACGGCCAGCACAAGCAGCCCCTCGGCTATGCCGTCGTCCAGCTGCTGGGGTCGGACAGCACCTACGTCTCGGGCACGACGAGCGACGACACAGGTCGCTTTGCCCTCGCCGCCCCGCGCGAAGGCCGCTACATCCTCAAGGTCTCCTTCGTCGGTATGCGCACGCTCTGCCACGACATCGTGGTCGCTGGCGGCAAGGACAAGGAGGTCGGCGCCCTCACGCTCCAAGCCGACGAGCACGTGCTGCGCGAGGTGACGATCGCCGCCCAGGCCCCGAAGGTCGTGCTCAAGAACGACACCTTCCAGTATAACGCCTCCGCCTACCGCGTGGCCGAGGGATCGACCGTCGAGGCCCTGGTCAAGGTGCTGCCCGGCGCAGAGATAGGCGACGACGGGTCGATCAAGATCAACGGCAAGGAGGTGAAGAAAATCCTCGTCGATGGCAAGGAGTTTATGACCGGCGACACCAAGACGGCCATGAAGAACCTCCCCGCCTCCATCATCGACAAGGTGAAGGCTTACGACCAGCAGAGCGACCTGGCCCGCGTCACGGGCATCGACGACGGCGAAGAGCAGACCGTGCTCGACTTCGGCATGAAGCAGGGCATGAACAAAGGATTCTTCACCAACATCAACCTCTCCATGGGCAACCACGGGCGCTATAGCGAGCGCGGCATGGCGGCCTACTTCAAGAACAACTTCCGCATGATGGGTTTCCTCTCGGCCAACAACGTCGGCGACATGATGTTTGGCGGCGGACGACGGGGCGGCTTCGGACAGATGCGCCAGGGACTCAACAACACCAAGATGGCCGGCATCAACATGAACTACGACAACGGCAAGACCTGGCAATGGGACGGATCCCTGCGCTGGAACCACAACAACGGCGACCTGCAGGCCAAGGTCTTCTCCGACAACTTCCTGGCCTCGCAGCACGCCTACACGCGCCGCATCAGCCAGCAGTACACGCGGTCCAACAGCTGGGACGGCCGCTTCCGCCTGGAGTGGACCCCCGACTCGATGTGGAACGTGATGTTCCGCCCAAGCCTGCAGCTCAGCAAGAGCGACGGCCTCGACGTGAGCACCTCGGCCACCTTCTCCGAAGATCCCTATGTCCAGGGCGACGACCCGCTCGCCGAAGACCTGCTCGCGACCATGCAGGCCCAGGGCACCCTGGTCAACCGCCAGCGCAACACGACCGTGACCTATGGCGACAACACCTCGGCACAGGCCTCGCTGCAGGTCAACCGCAAGCTCTCGGCCAACGGGCGCAACGTCACGCTCCGCCTCCAGGGAAACTACAACGACGCCGACGCCAAGACCTTCTCCACCCAGGACCTGCAGTACTACCAGCTGCTCGACGCCATGGGCCAGGACTCCATCTACCGCGCCTACCGCTACAACCTCATGCACACCAAGAGCCACGGCATCGGCGTGGAGGCCACCTATAGCGAGCCCATCGCCCGCCGCACCTACCTGCAGCTGGCCTACCAGTACAACTACGCCCTGAGCAAGAGCGACCGCTCCACCTACGATTTCTCCTCGCTCGGTGGCGGCTACTTCGACGGCGTCGAGCCCGCCTACCGCTCCTGGGGCAGCTATCTCGCCCTGCTGCAGCAGCCCCTCGGCAGCTACTTCGACCAGTCGCTGAGTCGCTACTCGGAGTACAAGACCCACACGCAGAACATCCAGCTCATGATCCGCATGAACCAGGAGAAGTGGCGCTTCAACGCCGGCGTGCAGCTCCAGCCGCAGCGCAGCATCTACCAGCAGGACTACCTCGGCGTCCACGTCGATACCGTGCGCAACTCCTTCGACTGGAGTCCGACGATCGACTTCCGCTATAAGTTCTCGCCACAGAGCAACTTCCGCCTCTTCTACCGCGGATCGGCCACGCAGCCCACGATGAGCCAGCTGCTCGACATCACGGACAATACCGACCCGCAAAACGTCAGCGTCGGCAACCCGGGCCTGCGACCCGCCTTCACCCATCGCATCCACGCGTTCTACAATGGCTACCGGCAGAGATACACGCAGTCGTGGATGACCTTCTTCCACTTCGCCTCCGTCCACAACGCCATCGGCAATAGCGTGACCTACGACGCCAGTTCGGGAGCCCGCATGGTGAGGCCCGTCAACATCAATGGCAACTGGAACCTGAACGCGGGCGTGATGTTCAACACGAGCATCGACACCCTGGGCGTATGGAATGTCAATACCTTCACGACCGTCGATCTCAACCGCTACGCCTCGCTCCTGCAGCAGTCGCGGCAGAGCCTCGTGGAGCGCAATATCACCAACCAGACCAACCTCAGCGAGCGACTGACCTTCAGCTATCGCAACAGTTGGCTGGAGGTGGCCCTCGACGGGTCGGTGGAGTACAACCACACGAAGAACCAGCTGCAGTCGGCGCAGAACCTCAACACCTGGCGCTTCGCCTATGGCGGATCCATCAACCTCACGGCGCCTTGGGGCACAAGCCTCTCCACGGACCTCCACATGAACAGTCGCCGAGGCTACAACGACGCCTCGCTCAACAGCAACGAACTGCTTTGGAACGCCCAGGTGGCGCAGAGCTTCCTGCGTGGCAAGCCGCTCACGATCTCGCTCCAGCTCTACGATATCCTCCACCAGCAGAGCAACCTCTCGCGCGTGGTCAACGCCATGGGGCGCACGGACACGGAGTATAACAGCATCAACAGCTACGCACTCCTGAAGATCTCCTATCGCTTCAACCTCTTCGGAGGCAAGCCGCAGCACCCGGCCGGCGTGCGCCGTGGAGACGACGGCCCGATGATGGGACCTCCGGGTGGCCGCCCGCCCATGGGTCCTCCCGGAGGCCGCCCCTTCTGACGCCCGTTAGCAAAACAGCGTGATGGTTTTCGACCTGTATCGCTTGCTGATGAAGGAAAACAACTTGAACAACTTTTACAACTTTGAACAACGCTTCGCGGGGACATTGCCTCTTCGAGGCCCATGCAACTAAAGGTTGCTTGTAGTGAAACAACAATATACAACGCTTCGCCTTGGACACTTCCTGACATTTTGTCCTGGCGAAGCGTTCCATTTTATGGGACCCTTTGTTGTATTTTGTTGTTTACCTTGCAGCAAGATTGCTCAAGGCGAAGCGTTGTTCATGATTGTATTGGTTGTATGAGTTGTTTTCCCCTATAAGCAGGACGTTTGTCCACGTCTTGTTGCTTGTCCTTTCCCTTTATAGGCAAAAAGAGAAAAATGAGCCCTGAATGTTTTGGCATTCAGGGTTTTTTCGTATTTTTGCATCGGAGATACGCTTTTCGCCTTTTGGCGGATGCGAATCTCGCTTCTTCCAAGGACCGAGAGGCCGAGGGAGACATCATTAAAAAAGTAGAAATAAAACAGAAAGAAAAGTATGTTGCTAAACGCTTTGTGGATCGTGGTGGGCGTGGTGCTCGTCCTTTGGGGCGCCGACCGGCTCACAGAGGGGGCCGTATCAGTAGCCGAGCGGCTTCGCGTGCCCCAGATAGTCATCGGACTGACCATTGTCGCCCTGGGCACCTCCATGCCCGAGCTCTGCGTCAGCGTCGTCTCCGCCCTCAAGGGCACTCCTGACCTGGCCGTGGGCAATGTCGTGGGAAGCAATATCTTCAACGCCCTGCTCATCGTGGGCGTGGCCGCCCTCGTGGCCCCTATGACGATCCTGCGATCCACGGTCTTCAAAGACGTGCCCTGCGCCCTCGTGGCCTCGGTCGTCCTACTCATGATGTGTCAGAACGACTGGGTCATCACACGCCTCGACGGTGCCATTCTCTTCGTCTTCTTCCTCGTCTTCATGCGCCTTACGATCAAGGGCGCCACCTCGGCCCAGCCTGCCCAAGGAGAGACAACCCAAGGTCAGACAGCCCAGGAGGCCGCAGCCGACGAGGCTTCTGCCAAGCAACCCATGAAGGGCTGGCTGGCCGGCCTGTGGATGGTCGTGGGCCTGGCAGCCCTCATCGGCGGCAGCAACCTCTTTGTCGGCGGCGCTACCGAGGTGGCACGGGCGCTGAACGTGAGCGACGCCGTCATCGGACTGACCATTGTGGCGGGCGGCACCTCGCTGCCCGAACTCGCCACGAGCGTCGTGGCGGCCAAGAAGGGCAATAGCGGCATTGCCATCGGCAACGTCCTCGGCAGCAACGTCCTCAACATCCTCTTCATTCTGGGCCTCACGGGCATGATCTCGCCCATGCACATCGAGGGCATCACCAATGTGGATCTCTACATGATGCTCGTCTCGACCATCATGATCTGGTTTTTCTCCTTCACCAAATATACCATCGAGCGATGGGAGGGAGCCGTCCTCGTGCTCACCTTTGGCGGGTATATGTGGTACCTCCTCGCCTAAAGCGGGGGAAGTCGTGGTCTCCGTTCGCCTAAGGGCGCTCCGCTCGCTACGCAGTATTCACCAATTTTTAAACTACTTACGATATGAACAAAATCAGACTATTACCATTGGTTGCTGCCTCCCTCCTCTCGCTGGGCACGGCGGCGCAAACGAGTTTTCCAGGTGCGGAGTCCATCCGCTACGAGGCGCCCGAGGGCACGACCCACGCCCACCAGGTGAGGAGCGCCACCAGTTTCTATGACCCGGGAGAGGGCGTGGCCTACCTCGATAGCGTGGAGTATTATACGGCCGACTATGTGGTGGCCGAGGACGGCAGCGTCTATTTGTCCAATCCCTTCGTCTTCTTTCCCACCGACACGTGGCTCAAACTCGACCGTGCCGAGGGCGACACCTTCGTGGCGCGCCTGCCCCAGGCGATGTTTGAGGGCGACGATGGGACCGTATTCTATGCGCGTCGCATGGTGCTCAGCGACCGGGGCGATGGGGAGCTCGACTGCCTGCCCGACGAGACCGAGACCGACGTCCGCTTCACCCTGCGTGGCGACACGCTCGCCCTGGTGGACGGGGGACTCGACGAACAAGGAATGCCCCGCTACATCCTCGGATTGGCCACGGCCACGGGCGGCTGGAGCTGCTATGGCGAGGGACTGACCACGATCGTACCGCTCCGCTATGAGCCCACGCAGAAGCCTGAGGAAAAGCCCGAGCAGACCATCCATTTCGTCCATTATAACCCCTTCATAGAGGATGATATGGACGAGGAGGTGCCTGCCGTCTGCGATGGCGACAAGATCTACTGGCAGTTGCCCTACAGTTCCAACAGGGACGAGACCTACTGGGTGGTGGGCGAATGGCGTGACAACCGCATCACCGTCCTTCCGCAGTACCTTGGTGTCGATACGTGGTCTTGTCTCCACCTCTTCGCCATGCCTGCAGACTATCTGCCCGAATCCTCCCAGCTCGACCCCTTCGACCTGAAGGAGATGTTGGTCTTCAACTACAATCCCGCCACGGAGACCTACGAGACCGAGTACAAGACCCAGACCCTGCTCGTCAACGTGGGGCCCGACCGCGTCTATTACGCCGACTCCTATGTCACGCCCCGCTTGCAGTCGTTGCCCTCCACCTCCATCCTTTCGCGCCCGCGCCTCGACACCCATGCGCCCTCAGTCTGCTACAGTCCTGACGGACGAAGACTCCGCCAGCCCACGCGCCACGGGATCGTCCTCCGCAGGAACGCCGATGGCACGGTCGTCAAGCAGGTGGCCCGGTAGCGTCAAAACGGCCTGCTGAGTAGGGAAAACAACCAATACAACTTTTACAACAAGTAACAACTTTACACGCTTTGCGTGTCACAATCTTGCTGCAAGGTAAACAACTAAATACAACGCTTCGCCTTGGACACATTTGCTGCTGATTTGTCCTGGCGAAGCGTTGTTAGTTCTTTGTTGTAAATCTTGTTCAAGTTCTTTTGCTATGTGTCCCGGCGATGGACCCGTTATTGGTTATACCGGTTGTTTTCTACTATTTCCTGACTTCGTCAATGCGCCACCCAAATTAAAAATGGTCTTTTGATAGGTC
>ERZ809074.2331-NODE-2331-length-21294-cov-7.150007_pt1 | contig 21294 bp, 15 predicted proteins | sample MGYA00520795_ERZ809074 | MGnify/ENA primary metagenome ERZ809074 (study PRJEB31570, sample SAMEA3212989) | Homo sapiens | biome: human-gut; feature: human gut; material: fecal | place: Sweden | collected 2011 ...
GCTAAAGCTTTATCGAGCCCCTGGTCTAACCAGGGGTTTTCTATATACAAAAAGCGGCCCGCCATCTGGCAGGCCGCCCGTCCTTCATGATATCCGCTCTGTTATGCCATCACGGCACAAACCGCCGCGTATCGTCCGTCAGTCCGACGGCATGCGTCACATCATCACGGCTCACGACTCATTGACGCGCTTGCCCGTGATGTGCTCCGGCGTCAATTCGAGCATGAGCATGCGCGGCCCGGCGTGCTTTACCTCGTTGTCGAGGTACGCCGCATCATCCGTGAACTTCTCGCCGAGCAGCCGCGCCAGGCGCAGCGAAGCTTCCTCGTCCTCCAGCACGCGCATGCGGCCAAAGACGATGATGCTGCGGAATGTCAGCGACCACTCCACGCCGTCCTCATGGCGCCCCTCGCCCGTGATGCAGTACGACACCTTGTCGCAGGCGCGGATCGCATCGAGCTTGTGCCCCGCCTTCGCGCAGTGGAAGTAGAGCTTGCCGCTCGCCTCATCGTAGTAATGGTCGAGCGGCACCCCGTAGGGATACCCGTCATCCCCGAGCACCGACAGCACCCCGCGCTTCTCCCGCTTCAGGATCGCCACGCATTCCTCCGCCGGAAGCTGCTGCTTAAATCGTCTCATCTTGCGAAACATACGATTACCCCTCTCATCATTCACACCATCTTGACCTCATGACAGGATGGGTTTCCCGCCATCTGACTATAGCGTACCACAGGTCCGCTCCTCAGTCCAACTCCATACGAACGTCACACGCACAGCATACTCCAGATGCATTCCAGCAAAGTCAGGGCCAGCAGGATGTTGATGATCCGGTAATGCTGGAGATAGATTTCGATTTGTCAATATGTAAAACAAAAGATTGCAAATCTAGTGGTTGCCAGACCATCTGCATTGTGTCATGAGAGGTTCTTTTTTACCTTCCTCCAGCTATTATCTCCCTACGGTCGATTCCTGTTTGGCCAAAAAGGCTTCTGCATCTTGGCGAATTTTTTCCAAATCCAGGCCCTGGTCGCGGGCACCGAAAATGCAACCGCAATAGGGCCGGCGGTAGAGGTGGTAGGCTTCGGTCATTTTCGTCAATGTAAGGAAGCCGTTGTTTTTCTTGAAATCCGTCGGCAAATAAGCGTAGCCGTATTGGTCTTCGATGTCCCGACCGACTTCATTGATGACCTGTGAGTTCTTATGGGGGCTGACGGTCAGAGTCGTCGTGAAATAATCATAACCTAATTCCTCCATCTTTTCAGCCGTCGCCTTCATGCGCTGGACGAAGCAGACGCGGCAGCAGGCGCCGCCTTCCGGTTCGTCTTCCAGGCCTGTCCATCAAAAACCATAGTTCATGATTCGTAAAGATCTGCTATTAGACAAGCATGGGCTGTGTTGTTTATGAGGGACTGTCAGATGTTTGAATTTTGTTTTCTCTCTTCATTTGAACGTCAGCCCATTGATACAATGGCTCTAGTGCAGGAATCAATGTCTTTCCCCGTTCTGCCAGTGAATACTCAACCGTTGGCGGTACCGTACTGTACTGCTTCCTTGTGATGAACTTGTCCTGTTCCAGTTCCCTGAGGCATTTCGTCAACATGGTGGCTGTAATGCCTACGACTTTTCTCTCCAGTTCGCGGTACCGGAGTGTCTGATTTTCTGCATCAGCGATATACCACAGAATCGGAAGTTTCCACTTCTGCCCAACCAGTTTCATCGCATAGAGAATGGGACAATCTGTTTCATAAATGTTTTTTTCTTTCGGTAACGGTTTCTTAGCCATTGCAAACCTCCCTAACTATCCATTACTATATATTTTATAGTAGCAAAGAATATTCTTCCTTCTTGTTTTATCTGCGTATCTAATTATAATAAACATATACACAAAAATCAACTTTGAAGGAGAGGTTTCATCATGAAGAAAATATTTGAATCTGCTGCCCTGAAGAATATCCCCCTAAAAAATCGCCTCATCCGCTCCGCTACCTGGGTAGGCATTGCCAACCCCGATGGCAACGTGCCAGAAACAGCATACGAAATATACAAAGAACTGGCAAAAGGCGGAGTCGGTGCCATCATTACAGGCTGTACCAGCGTCGCGCTGCATGACTACTACTATGGCGGCATGATGCGGCTGTGTGATGACTCCCTCATTCCACAGTATAAAAAACTGACGGATATCATCCACGCAGAAGGAATCCCTGTTATCACAGAGCTTGCCCTTGGAGCATACTATCGGGAAGTCAAAGGACGCTTTATGCAAGTCGAACCAGATGATATGACTTCCGATGAGATACAGTATGTAATCCGGCAGTTCATCGATGCCGCCATCCGGGCCGAAAAAGCGGGCTTTGATGGCGTACAGATCCATGCTGCCCACTTCTTCTTCCTGAGCCGTTTTATCAGTCCCGCAGTCAACCATCGTACCGATGAATATGGCGGATCAACGGAAAACCGCTCCCATATCCTTCTGGATATTATGAACGGCATCCGCAAGGCGGCTCCAAAGCTTCATATTACCATCAAGATCAACAGCAGCGATTTTACCCACGGTGGAATAGAAGAGCCAGAATGTCTGGCTATCTGCCAGCTTCTCGATCAGGCCGGCATCGACTCTATCGAGGTCAGCGGAAACAGGCCGTCTGTCGGCAGTATCAAAGCCCATGTGAAGGAAGGATACTTTGTTCCTGTCGCAGCAAAGGTTGCCAAAAGGGTCAGCTGTCCTGTCATCGTAGTCGGCGGTTTCCGGAGCCTGGATGGGATGGAATCTGTCCTGAATCAAACAGATATCGCATTCATCTCCCTTTCCAGACCGCTTCTCAGAGAACCGGATCTGCCGAATAAGATGAAAGCCGATTCGACCATTGTATCCCAATGCGTTTCCTGTAATGCCTGCTACTCATCAAAGGATCACAAATGCGTTTTCAGAAAGCGTGATACATTATGAAAACAAGCTAATCTTCATTGAAAAGACAGGTCATACCTACCGAATGAACCCCCTTGCCCCCTGCCTATCGTTAAGCAAGTATTCCTCGGAAGCCGCACGGGACAAGGCTTTAAGAAAAAGAAAAGGGGTGCATTTGCACCCCCTCGGTGGGGATTTTGCCCCCCTAAATTGGACAGTTCTGTCATTTTTCCATTTGTTCCATTAGCCAGTACGGATTCTTCAAGTGAACATACCCCCGCCTATAGAGGCGGGAGCTTCCTGCTTCAACGAGAACAGCGCCACGGACTCCAAAGAGTTGCGGCGGCTTACAATCTCTCCACAGGCGTAGATTCCCGTGCGACCCACGGTATTTTATGGATTACGTCAGGCAGATATCCGCCTGGCTTCTTCTCGGATATTTATGGCAGCGTTCTTATCGCGATTATGGTGACTGCCACATTTAGGGCAATCCCATTCCCTTACAGATAAGTCCTTGGTTTCGTGGTTCTGATATCCGCAAACATGGCACAGTTGGCTGCTTGGATACCACTTGTCTATCTTGATAAGCTTTTTGCCTTGCCAAGCCAATTTATATTCCAACATGTTCGTGAACATATTCCAGCCATTGTCAGCTACGGATTTGCCAAAGCTGAACTTGCCACCCTTTTTCCGCTTTGCCATCGCTTTGACGCTGATATCCTCAATGCCAATGACATCATAGCGGTCTGCGAGGTAGCGAGCCTTCTTATGCAGGAAATCCCGGCGTTGATTGGCCACTTTCTCATGGAGAATAGCTACACGCAGCCTTTGTTTTTCTCTGTTATGACTTTCTTTCTGCTTTTGGGATAGCTTCCGCTGTGCCTTAGCCAGTCTCTTCTCTGCCTTTCGCAGGAAATCGGGATACTTAGCCTCATCCTCATCGGAAGCCACATACAAGCTGTGCATCGCAAAATCCAGGCCCAGGAAGGTCTTCGGTATGACAGGGAGTATTTGGTTTTCATACTCCACCAGCATACTGATATAGTACTTTCCGGATGGCGTCTTGCTGATGGTCACGGTCTTTATGATACTGTTCTCCGGCAAGGGACGATGTTGGCATAATTTCACCCAACCGACTTTCGGCAGTTTCACCTTATGGCCCCCGATTCGGACAGAGCCTTTCTGGTTGTTCGTGGAATACGAAGCACGACGATTCTTCTTGGACTTGAAGCGCGGCTTGCCGAAATGCTTGCTATCATTCCAAAAGTTATTATAGGCCTTATTCAGGTTCATTTGGGCATTGGCAAGGGCTAAACTATCCACTTCTTTCAGCCAAGGGAATTCTTCCTTGTACTGCGCAGGCGTGTTATGTAGCTTTTTGCCTGTTTCCTTGTAATAGTCAAGGCGGTCACTCAACATTTTATTATAGATGAATCGGACACAGCCGAAAGTCTTGGCAAACATAATTTTTTGTTCAGTTGTTGGATAGAGTCTGTATCGGTATGCCTTATTCACTATAATCTCACCTGCCTTGAACAAGTAAATCTATAGAATACCTCATCACTTACACTTCCATGTTAATTCGTATTTCTTCTGGTATTATATCATATGTATCAAAGATTAGAATCAGGCAACAAGCAACCAACAAAAAAAGAACGATGCATCGAGAAAATTTTTCTCTTTGCATCGTTCTTTTTCCTATCCGTTATTTAATGGTTCGTTGAGCTTATTTATTTTTGTTTTCTTTGACTATGCGAACACGCTGAATCGTCGGATTGCCTGCTTTGTCTTTTGCTATCGTATCGACAGTGAAGTATTCTAATTCATGCGAGAATTCGCTGAGGATCTTGTCGGACAAGACAGCGCCTTTTGTCATGGCACGATACAAGATAGCTGCAAATTCATACCGCGTCATCGGGCGGTCTCCGGCAAAGTTGCCATCCGGATAGCCTTCGATCATGCCGTTGCCGGCCAGCTGTGCTACGTATTCGTAAGCCCAGTGATTCTGCGGTACATCCGGGAAGAGCTGCAGTTTGGATGTATCTATCTTCTTACCTGCATTGGCATCGAGCATGGCTGACTTCATAGCTTCCAATTCACCGCGCAGTTCTTTAATTTCCTTCGCCATCGCTACACGAGAAGTCGATACATGACTGCTTCCGGAACCTAGTTTGAAGCTTACGCCGGCATTAACCATGTTTTCGCCATTACCAAAGGTACCGCCTACAGAGAACATCGTGTCTTCATTCGGACGATAGTATGCCCCAACAGCAGCTGCATTGGCGCCGCGGTAGTTGCCATAGCCTGCCGCAAAGTCCCACTTCGCATCCGGATCAAAATCCAATGGATGTAATGCTGCCAAAGCCGCAGCACCGGCACCGACTTTGTTGACACGGTTATCGAGGTCAGAAATACGACCATTCATATGGTAAATAGATTCCGTGTTGGCCGTTACCTGGTTATCCAAAGCCGACAAGTTTTCACCAGCCGTGTTAGACTTTTTGACGAAGTTGCCGTCTTTTGCAACTCTCGTTTCGTTATAGAGCTGACCGCCATTAACGGCATCGGTAGAGCCTTTTTCCACTTTGCCGTCTGCTACATTGGTAATCTTTTGGTCATTAGCATTCAGACCACTATCGCTTACATAGGTCTTGCCATTAACCTTTAAGCCGTCATTGCTGATAGAGGTTTGACCTGCGGTTACAGCAGTTGCAGATACGCTAACCTTATTGCCAACCTTCAGGCCGTCTTTGTTCATTACAGTTTGGTCAGCTTTAAAGGTATTGGCGGTTACGCTTTCAACAGTGATATCCTTTTTCAAAGCCACATTGTAGTTTTTGCTACCGTCAGTATTAGTTCCCGGAGTTACAGTAATGTTATCACCCTGGGTTACAGTAGTGTGCTTAGCTGCAGTTGCTGCTACGTCCTTCAACGCCTGGTCAAGCTTGCCGATAGAAGTAGTTGTGTTTTCGCCATTAGTAACATAATTACCCTTGCCGCCTTCTACATAGTTCAGGTTACCAACCTTGTTGTCCAACTTCTGGTTCAGGTTGTTTACAGCGTCAACAACGGTAGTATGGCTGCCGTCTTGGTTAATATCGCTGGCAATATTATTAACATCGCCTACGTCACTTGCTTTGGCTACGTCGGTAATGGTTACAGTACCGGTTACCTTACCTTCTTTATTAACAATATCCATAGATACGCCCTGAGATTTATTGCCAGTGCTGTCAGTTACTTCGCCAACTGCATAGTTGCCACTCTTAATATGCGTATCGTTAGCTGCAACATAATCCTTCAGCTGGCCTACGTTTACAGCATCGGTCTTTTCAACGCCTGCTGCTACGCCGGAAATCTTGCCGGTATTGTCAATGGTAACCTTGTTGTTAAACTTGATGCCATCATTTGCAAAGCTGATGCTGCCTGCGCCTTCACCTGCGCCGATGATGGATTTGATATCCTTCAGCTCATCGTTCACATCAACCTTGTATTCCAGATGACCATCAGCAGTAGTCACAGGTTTCACTGTTGTATTTTTGCCGTTAGATAAGGTGGTATGTTTACCTGCTTCAGTTGCTACAGCCTGCAGTTGGTCTTCAGTTGCAGCTCTACCGGAAGTAATGCTGTCTTTATTCCAAGTAGTATTGGTAAGACCGGTTACAGTACCATCAGTACCATTAATAGTTACGGCATGAGTTCCACCAATTGCTACGCTATCCTTCAAGGAGATACCATAATTTGTTACATTAGTTTCATCATCAGTAGTTGTATTAAGATTAAAGTTGCCATCTACAGATACACTTGTGCCTTTAGCATTTACGGTATAAACTGTGTGTCCGTCGTCGGTTGCGTTTGATGCAACTACAGAAGCGATGTTGGTACCCTTAACTACCTCTGTCTTAGCAGCTGCACTTACCTTATTCAACTGGCTTACGTTTACAGCGTCATTATCAGCAATACCATTTGCTACGCCGGAAATCTTGCCGGTATTGTCAATGGTAACCTTATTATTAAACTTGATGCCATCATTTGCAAAGCTGATGCTGCCTGCGCCTTCACCTGCGCCGATGATGGATTTGATATCCTTCAGCTCATCGTTCACATCAACCTTGTATTCCAGATGACCATCAGCAGTAGTCACAGGTTTCACTGTTGTATTTTTGCCGTTAGATAAGGTGGTATGTTTACCTGCTTCAGTTGCTACTGCATGCAGTTGGCTACCGTTTACTGCGTCGGTAGAGGTTTCGGTAATTGCACCTGCTGCTACGCCAGTAATCTTGCCATCCTTGTTAATGGTAACCTTGTTGTTAATCTTAATGCCGCCATCTGCAAAGCTAATGCTGCCTGCGCCTTCACCTGCGCCAGTGATGGATTGAATGCCAGTCAATTGGTTTTTCAGCGTAACGCTAACTTTATTACCATCATTGCCTACTTGAATGTTAGCATCGCCATCAAATTCAACTGTAGCGCCAGGTTTTACATCAGATGCATTGCCATTTTGAGTTTTCAGCTTCCAACCTTGGCTTGCGCTAGCAGCAGCTTCACTTACCTTCTTCAGCTGTGCTACGTTTACTGCGTCAGTATCTTCAGTACCTGCTGCTACATTGGTAATCGTCTGATTATTCGCATTGAGGCCGTCTTTGCTAACATACGTCTTATCGCCGATAGACAGACCCGCATTGGTAACCTTGGTGTCTCCTGCCGTCAAGCCGTCTTTCGTAAGAGAAACGTTTTCACCGACTTTGACACCGTCGGTATTCATCTTCGTGTCGCCAGTAGTAACGCTACCCAACTTCAAATCATTCTTCAGGCTGACTTTGTAATCAATACCACCCGCGTTATTTGTTCCTGTTGAATCAATACTCAAATTTTTATCTGTTGTAGAAACACTGCTATGTTTCTTGGCTTCACTCTGTACATAGTTTGAAATATTAACTGTACTTTCTACTTTTTTATTATCGCTGTCTGTTACTGTTAATTTTATATTTCCTTTATCATCAATAACGGTGGACAAAGCCGTATTTTTAGTATTTGTATCAACAAAGTATAGGCTGCCACCTTTATTAATACCATCGACATAGGCACCTAATCGAATAGCTAATCCATTCTCACCTTTTTGAGTCGTATATTTTTCAAAATTTAAATAATTCAATTGTAAACTATTGCCTTGGTACTGCCACCCGTCAATTGAAGTACCTAATTTTCCATTTTTAACATCCGTATCCCATTTCTGTTTATAACCTATCATTTGAGGCGGTGTTTTTATTTCAGTTATATTATTGGCAGCTTGTACGCCGCTTATCGTCCCACCTATACTGCCTGCGGCTACTAATACTGCCAATATCCTTTTCGCAGAAGAAGCTTTTCCCTGATTTTTAGCAAATTCCGAAGCTACGACATAGCAATTTCTTGCTTTATTCCACACGACTTTGTATATTTTATTCATATAGATAATCTCCTTTCAGTAGGTATTCGTTTCTCACACTATTCTCGGTTATACGAAACCTTACGACTTCTGTTAAACCAATGTTTCCGGCAATCATCACAGCAAAAAGCCCGACGCCGGTCTTTAGGTTCTGTCACGACGACTTTGCCGCATTCCCGACAGGTAAATTCTCGATGCATTACTACCGAAGATACTTTTTTGGAATGTTTCCAATATAATTTTTCACAATGCTGTGAACAGAATTTAGTACGGCAGTCTCTGCCATCTGTTACCCGCACGTGTTTACCACACCGCAGACACGTAAATTCCCGTATAACGGGAGCATAAAGAGGCCCTTCGACACGGTTGTCATTGATTCCATGGTGATTGGCATACCTCCTGCAGGTATATCCGCAGTATCGCTGGGTAATACGGGTCGGGGGTAAATTCTTTGCCACAAACAGCACATTTCATACGAACATGGTCATGCTCCTGTCATTCCATACTGAATGGCAGACAGGTGGTAACCAATAATTGGAAATAACAAACGAATGCAAACATGCCAAAAAGGACAATATATGCCTACACTGTCCTTCTTTATATCTATATGAAACAAGACGCACCCATTCCTGGGCCTGTTTTTTTATATATGTGCCTTTACTATCTTGTAACCCCCCCCCTGTATATTGTTTAGCCGTCACCTCTCTGCCGATATGCATGATGGCCGTAAAACTAGTTGTAAAGTAAGAAATCATCACTTGGACAGGATACATGATTTTCACCCCCCCTCCATATTATACTATAATATAATTATAGCATAATATGGAAGGAATGGCAAGATATCCGGAATAAAGCAAACTATATACATACTTTAGTATATAGTTTGCAGTTTAAAAAACCTCCTGAACATGGAGGGGGAATTTTCCGTTCAGGAGGTTGGGAGAAACATATTTACAATTTTACAATCTTTGAGGGAGGGGGGGGGAAACTTCTGATCAGCCGGGGATAACGATATCCAGAACAGCCTGGCGGAATGCGTCATAGCCCTGATCCACGAGGATCTGATAGAGATGCATATCCGATGCCTGCGAGTAGACGTAATTGCGCAGGTTGTAGAACTTGCTGCTGTCAGGGTCCGCCTTTGTCAGGCCATAGTCCGACAGAGCGACTTTCTTCAAGTACTCCTGCGTCCAGGACGAAATGCCCGAGGTCAGGACGAAGTCATGATCGCCGAGGTGCACCAAGAAGGATTCCGGACGTCTCGGCAGTGGCAGCGTCTCACCGTCCGGTGCCAGATAGCCTTCTTTGATCGGATCTTTGCCAGCAATGATGGCTGCTGCCTTGATATAGCCGACCGGTTTCTTTTCTTCACTCGGCCAGCCCGCATGATCATGGGATACCGCCACAGCAACTACAACATCCGGACGCAAGCCGCGGTACATGCAGTCTGCTACCTGCTGGATGTGATGGCAGCCTGTGCCAGCAATCTTGATTTCTGGCAGGCACTTGTGATCCGAAGTCCACTGCAGAATCCACGGTTTGGTTAAATCATGCAGCAACACCGCTTCGGTCAGCAATTCCCGATTCATGGAATAGCCGAAGAACTGCTCGTAGTTCTCGATCAGACTCAGCCCTGTCTGGAGATCTGTTGCCACATGCGTGATTAAGCCGCATGGATAGGCATGATGACCGCCCCAGCCCGCACCGGCGGCATCCCAGAAATTCAGCTTCGTCTTGACCTCTGGAAAAATCTGGTCGATCGTGTTCTCTTCTTTGATATATCCAGCGGCCAGCAGTGCCTTGCGGCAGGCTTCCTTGCTCGCCTTATCCGGGTATTTCTTCAAGATCAGCGGCTTTGGAGATTTCAAGCCCTCTAAAACAACCTTCTTGACCGTCTCATCCTGAAGGCCATTCGCCTTGTCCATGAGCCAGTTATAGCCATACTCGCGCAATGGCGAGCGCTTAGCCATCTCAGTCGGTGACAATTTCTCCATCTCCGAGAATTTGATGGCCGTCGTCTCGATGTTGCGCGGTGCGGCAAATCCCTACTTGGGTAGGATAGAAGCTGCTGCAAATGCAGCAGCAGCGCCTGCAGCCGTTTTCAGGAAATCCCTGCGATCGATTGATTTGTCCCAGATTGCCATAATAAACCTCCTTCTATTGTGCGATATACAGCAAACAGGCCTAAGAGGCCTGTCCGCTGAATCAAAGTTGGTTTTTGAGGATATGCTTCATCAGCATCAGACATCCTGATGCGCGGCGAGCCACTGACTCCAGCTCGTCTTGAACCCATTGGCGTGATTCTCCTGGACATACTGATAGAACTTCTCTACCATATGGGCTTTCTGGTGATAGTAGTCAGCCTTCCACTGATCCGGCTTCGGTTCTGCGATTTCATAAGCAACGTAGTTGCCGCCGAGCAGATACTGACGCGAGAGGATATCGCCAAGCGAGACATCCGGGTTCTTCATCATATCGTACATAGCCATGTAAGCCGTCGTGCGACCTGCACCAGCCTGGCAGTGGAAATGCAGCCAAGCATTTGCCGGCATCGTACGCGTGAAGTTGATGAACTCATCGATATTCGCAGCCGACGGCCAGATGTGATCCGTTGCCGCAATGCGATAATAATGGAGGCCATTCTTCTCGACCAACTGCTGCTCCGTCATGACGGATTCAATCTTGACCGGTTTCGGGTCAATTGGCATCTTGTCTTTGTCAAGCTCTGCTACGATAAGGCTCTTGCCTCTTGCTGCGTTCAGGCGGCTGTTCTCATCCTTGAGTACCTCGGCCTTATTCTTGCCGAGGTTCCCCCAATCGCGCAGGCCATACCAGCTGACTGCATTGCCGTTGAAGACACCGTGCGTCTCCTGACGGAGGTCCATGATGTAGATAGGGCCTTTCGCCTGCTGTTTGAGGACCGGCAGCATTGCCTGGAGCTCACCATTGGAGAATTCCGCACTGCCGGACATGTAGAGCGTATCGAGGCCCTTGCGCGTCGGCGTCGGAGTGAAGCCCTTGCCCGTCTTCTTGACATTGACATCCGTCCTGAAGGCCGAATTCATCGTGCGGAAGTTGCGCGGCAGCTGATTGCGGTCCTTCGTGTCCAGGCGCCAGATGTAACCGTTGTAATCCGGTTCCCACGAATTGACCTTGTTCTTCTTGGCCCAGACACTATACGGCGTCTTGAGGTCAGGATTCTCTTTTACATAATCATAGAAATGCTGGACGAACTGATAACGTTCAATATACGCCTTGCGGCCGTAATTCTTTTTCTTATCCGGGATCTCACTGAGGTCGACAATGCCGATGAGCTTCTGACGCTGGATGATGTCGTCGAAGCTGACATCCTTCGCGTTCTTGAGGATATCGTGCATGACCATGAAGATAGTCGTACGGCCCATGCCGGCATAGCAGTGATAATGCAGCCATGCATCCTTTGGCAGGGATTTGTAGAACTCCAGGAACTTGTCGACATCGGGATCATCCGGGCGGAAGTGATCCTGCAGCGCCAGGCGGAAGTAATTAGCACCATGCTGCTTGACCATCTCTTCCTCGGTGCGAACTTTGTTGTAGTTGACATAAACCGGGGACAGAAGCACATTCTTTTTATCGTCAAAGCGATAAATCGATTTGACCGTGCTGTCCTTGAGCGATGCAAGCTGCTCTTTTTCCAGCGGGATGATGATATCTTCTGTGCGTCCATCATTGCCCCAATCGTGGTTAGCGAACCAGCTGACAGCCGTGCCATTGAGGTAGCCATGCGATTCTCCACGCAGATCCACATCGTAGAACTGAGATGGCTTTACCGGCACTTTCTTGAGGATTGCTTCCAGCTCTTTTTCGGAGAAGCAGCTGGAGGCCGATACATTCATCGTGTCCATGCCCTTACGGGTCGGCATGATGCCGGTCTTCGTCACACCGACGTACTTATCGCTGCCCATGCGGAAGTTGCGCGGCAGCTGGTTGACGTCAGCGCGGTCAATCTTCAGCGCAAGTTTCGGCGGGTTCTTGACGACAGCCGGAGCCTGTGCCTCAGCGGAGACCTCCTGCACGACGGCAGCTGGTGCCTGGGCAGCCCATGACGTTCCCGGCAGCTGTGCACTGCCGAGCATGACGGCAACGGCAACAGAGAGCAATGTCTTTTTCTTGAAACTTATCATGAAATCTTCACTCCTCTTCTAAAGCAAACATATGCTTCATCGTATAACGTGTAACGGAACAGATCTTACCGCATCCCTGATCAGAATTCAAATCCATTTTCCTTTGTCCACTGCGTGTACGATTTCTTGAGCTGTGGATTAGCCTTGACGTATTCGTAGAAATGACGCGTGAACAAAGCGCGCTTCGGATAGTTCCCTTTCTTATAGGCATCCTTCGTTGTCTCTGCCGACTTGCGGACATCCTGACCGCCGAGCAGCACTTCGCGCGTCATGATGTCGTCGTAAGAAAGTTTATCGGCATTCTTGATCATATCCATGAGCGAGAGGAAGATCGTCGTGCGGCCTACGCCAGCCTCGCAGTGAACGTGAATCCAGGCGTTTTTCGGCAGCTTCTTGTAGATGGCCAGGAATTCATCGACATTGGCCGGCGTCGGTGCCGAATAGTCCATGACCGGCACGCGGTAGTACTTGACGCCCATCGATTTGACAAACTGCTCTTCCGTCTGCACCGAGTTGACGTGCTCGACCTTCTGCGAAGCGATGTCCTTGTGCTTGTCTAACGTTGCCACATCCACATCCTGGTTCATCTTGGCCGTCTCAAGCATGCTCTTCTCGCGGCGGTCAATCTCCTTGGCCGACTGCCCCTTATTGAAGGTCTTGTAGCGCGAATACCAGCTGATGCCATCGTCATTGATATAGCCGTGCGATTCATTGCGCAGATCAATGACGACGAGGTCTTTAGCCGGTACATGCTTCAGTAGCTCCTTGAATTCGTTCTTGGAGAAGAAGCTGCTGCCGGACTGGCGCAGATTATCCAGGCCTTCGCGCGAGGGGTAGATCCCATCCTTTGCCGTCTTATATTGGCTCTGGGCCGTGCGGAAATTTGCTGGCATCTCTGAAACAGCGGCGGGGCGATCGTATTTGAGGATCTGCACGCCCGGTGCTGGCTCTGCGGCAAATGCCGCAGCCGTCGACAACATCGCCGCAACAGTAAGAGCTGCAATTCTTTTGCTGATTCCTGAATAATTCATGCTGACATCGTCCTCCTTCATGGATTTTAGTGGGTTCGATTTTAAAAGATTCGTTTCTTAGAACTTCGTCGTGAACTTCAGATACGTGGAATAGTGCGGGGATTTCTCCAGAGAATTGCCATCTTTATCCACATTGGCACTATCCGGATTCGTATGTGCCCAGTAACGGAGCAGCGAGAGCTTCGTGTGATCGCTCGTTGCATAATCCATGATCAGGCCAAAGCCCTTGAAGCCATCGGCCGTGATGTAATCATCCCAATCCGTGTAGCCATCATCCATAAAGAGGTTCTGATCGACATTGAGATATTCTGCTGTGATGCCGAAAGTTCCTTTCTTTTTGGCCTTGCCATAATTCAAGCCAATCACATAGCCACTAGTATTTTTGGATGCTCCAGTATAATCATAGCCATAACCAATAGCAGTCCCTTTTTTATTCTCAACCTGGAATGGCTTATCTTTATTAGTATTACGAATATACTCTGCTCGAATGCCTAACTTACCAACAATTGGTGTCGAACCGTAAATACCGAAGTAGCGTTCAGGCTGCTGCGTGCCGAAATACAGACCGGCATATGCATCCTTCGAGAAATCGTGCTGATACTGTGCGAATTTCAGCAGACGCGTGCGAGCCGGTGGATTGTAATCTTTATTCGTGTCGTTGACCAGATAATCCTGCGAATCGCGGCCATAGCCGGCATACAGCGTATCACGCGGCGTCATCTTGTAGTTGGCCGTGAACTGGTTCACACTTGATTTAGAGAGCCAGAGGCCTTCGCCGAGGGATACCGACTGGGCACCAGCCTTCACATAGACAGGGCCAAAGGAACGACCGACATATGCCTGCTCCAATTTGACCTTATTCTTTTCCGAAGAGTACTTTCCATCATTTGGTTCAGACGAAGTCGATTTGAATTTGAGTCCAAGGCCGACATCGTACGTCTTATCCACCACCGTCGTCGCCAAGATCTTAGCCTCTGCCTTGATCTTTCCGGTTTTTGTCTCGTCATACATGTAGCCGGATTTCGTGGAACCGGACCACTTGAGCGTCGGTGCCTCTTTCTTGGCCTTCTTCTCGCTCTTAGCTGTCTCCTGCTTCTCCTTAGCGGCAGCCAGGCTGTTTTCCAGGTCGGTCAAGCGTGCCGTCAGGTCATTGATCTCAGCCTGCATTGCTGCTACGTCCATATCTGCAGCAGCGGCTTCTGCTGTGCCACCATTAAAGCATACTGGCATCAACATTGAGGCCGTAAGGCCCAAGACGATTGCTTTCTTTTGATTCTTCATCTGCAAATCCCCCTAATGTGATTCTTGTGATTCTTGTGATTCTTCCTGATGACAGAAGGTCAAGCGCTGTTATGACTTATCTGACTTTTATTGTAGCAGATTGTTCCATATCAATTCCTCTTGTATTTTGCGGAAACATCACGAAAACCTATGCATTCTTGCGTTTATTTGTATTATAGGTAATTTTCTGATTACAAAAGACAGTATAAATTTTGAACGCGCTTTGATTAAATTCAGTGTACCATACCCGGCTGCCCTCCGCAATAGGCTTACTAAAGAAAATTCTAAGAATTAACAATTTATCGTAGAAACTTCTCTAGAAAATAACAACAAAGCAGCATCCGTGGGAGCAAGCGGTTTACGCACAACGAGAGCAGCGCCCCCAAAGGGACGCTGCTCTCGTTCATTTGATTCATATAGAGAGAAGTGGAATTCGCGTGTATCAGAAGTGGAATTCGACGCGGCCGAAGAGCTTCTCGGCATCCTTGCCGTTGTCGATGTTCTCGCCGTTGAAGTACTTGACGCTTGCGACGGTGTTCTTGAAGAGTGTGTAGTCCGTGCCGACTTCCCAGCCCTTCGTGCCGGCCCAGGCGCCGTCGTACGACGGATCGAGGGCTACGTTCTGGCCGAGGTAGCGGTAGGCGGCATAGGCGCCCCAGGTGCCCTTGTTCGCAGGCTCTGCGCCCTTGTAGTCGAGCTCGACCGTGCCGGCCTTCTTGTAGTCGTCGGCCTTCGTGTTCTCGGCATAGGCGCCGCCGAGGGCGACGTTCTTGTCGAACGCGTAGTGGAGGTTTGCGCTCCAGATGTCGGCATTGTCTTCATCCTGCGTGGACTTGTAGCTCTTGCCCATCGCCGTGAAGGCATCGCTGTTCAGATGATGGTAGCCAGCGCCGATGCTAAGCTTTTCCTTTCCGTACTGCAAGCCGACGCTTTGCATATTGGCCGTATCATCTTTTGCCTTAGCAGCCGCGTTGATGGAATCGTTGTTTGTATCGCCATCGAGGTCGAAGCGGCCTGCCTGCAGCGTGACCTTGAGGTCCTTGCCCGTCGTGATGGCGGCGCCGGAGATCTCATCATCGAAGAGCAGGTTGCTGTCGAGCTGCATCGGCAGCTTGCCGACCTTGATGTTGGTCGTGCCGTACTGGCCATCTGCCCAGAGGCGCTGCAGCGTCACATCCGTGTCCTGCTCATCACCATGTTTACCATTCGGGTCGGTGCTGTCCTTGGCAAGGTCCGTGGACGCATCGAGGCGGGCGTTGACATGCCAGTTCTTGTTGACCTCAGCCGACGGCTCGAGGCGCAGCAGCAGTTCATCGTCGTTGCTCTTGCTGTCAGCTTTGGATTTGTCGCGCGTGCTCGTGTAGGTGTAGCGGGCCTCGCCGTTCCATTTCACCTTGTCGGCATTGCGCTCGAGGTTGCTGACGCGGACGCCGAGGGTGTTGAGCTCATCGGAGAACTCAGCGGCGAGCTTGTCAATGAGGGCCTTGTCGGAGGCCGAGACGTCCGTCTTGGCCATGGCCTTGGCAATCATCTGTGCCATCTCATAGCGCGTGATGTTCTGGTTGCCTTTGAATGTCGAATCGCCGTAGCCCTCGATGACGCCGTCAGCCGCGAGCTGGGATACGGCATCGTATGCCCAGTGGTCAGCCGGTACATCGGAGAACGGGTTCGTTGCGGCAAATGTAGTGGATGCAGCACCAACTACGAGTGCCGTCGTCAATGCAGATACAAGAGTCTTTTTCATGATGAATTCCTCCCATCTTCCTTCTATACCATATATAGAAGGTATCGAGTGAATTGGATTGGTGGGAAGAGTGCGGGGAGCATCGCGAGTCTCCATGTTTCCTCTGAGGTCCCTGCCCCTTTCCTTTTGACACCATCATTATATTACTTGACTCAGTCAATTACAATTACACTGCTGTTAGAAGTCCATTACACTTTGGTTAGAATAGTTTACAGGCTCAACTATCACTATCATTGAGAATCCGCGCACAAAAAAGCCTTCCACTGACATTTGCCAGTGGAAGGCTTTTGATCCGCCTAGGCAGTGAATCGTCGCTATTGCAGCTTCTTATCAGAACCAGAAGTTTACGCGGCCGAACAGCAGCTCTGCATCCTGGTCGTTGTCCAGCTGCTTGCCGTTGAAGTAGTAAGCGGCAGCCGTGACATTCGTGAACGGAACGTATTCCGTGCCGACTTCCCAGCCCTTGACGTTGTTGACGCCAGCATTGAGGAACGTCTCGTACGTCGGAGCAAAGGCAACGTTCTGACCCATGTAACGGTAAGCCGTGTAAGCACCCCAGGAACCCTTGTTGGCTTTCTGTGCGCCCTTATAGTTGAGCTGGATGTTATGTGCCGTAGCATCTGCTTCAGCCTTTTCGTTCTTAGCATAAGCGCCGTAGAGGTTCCAGTTCTTGTCGAACTTGTAGCCAGCGCCAACGGACCAGATGTTGGCCTCATCCGTGTTCTTCTCGAAGCCCTTCGTCTGCGTGAAGACGTTGCTGTTGAAATGACGGTAAGCAGCGCCGCCATAGAGCTTGCCAGCCGTGCCGTTCAGAGCGATGCCCTGATAGTTGGCAGCATCGTCGTCCGTCTTACCAGCCGCATCATGAAGATTCGACTGCGTGTTTGCGCTGTTGAGATCCCAGCGGCCTGCTTCAAGCGTAGCCTTGAGGTTCTTGCCGAACGTTACCTGAGCGCCCGAGAACTGATCATCGAAGAGCATGCCAGCCGTCTCCGTGGAGAAGAACGGCATCTTGCCGAGCTTGACCTGGAAGTTCTTGTAGTCGCCCTGCGCCCAAACGCGCTTTACCGTCAGATCTGACGTCTCGTCTTTGCTCGGGTTCATGAATGCATCGATACGAGCCTTGACATGCCAGTTCTTGTTGACCTCAGCGCTCGGCTCAAGGCGGAAGTTGAGCTGATCCTTGTTTTTCTTGTCTTTCGAGCCCTTCTCGTTCTCATAGCGCTGGCTCCAGTAACGGTAACGAGCCTGGCCGTTCCACTTGACCATATCGGCATTGCGCTCGAGGTTGCTGACGCGGACGCCGAGGTTGCCCAGCTCATCGGAGAACTCTGCTGCGAGTTTGTCGATCAGGGCCTTGTCCGATGCCGAAACATCCGTTCTTGCCATAGCCTTGGCGATCATCTGAGCCATCTCATAGCGCGTGATGTTCTGCTGGCCGCGGAACGTCGTGTCGCCATAGCCCTCGATGACGCCGTCAGCTGCGAGCTGGGTTACAGCATCGTAAGCCCAATGGTCAGCCGGTACATCAGAGAACGGGTTTGCAGCTGCAAACGTCGTGCTTGCTGCGCCGACGACGAGAGCCGTCGTCAGAGCGGATACAAGAGTCTTCTTCATGAGAAACTCCTCCTTCTATATGATTAAGAAGTGATTTTCTCAAAGCCGATCCAATCGCGACGCAGAGTATCCATGTTTCCTCTAGCTGTCGCTTTTTTGAACGCGCTTTGATTAAATTCAGTGTACCATACCCGGCTGCCCTCCGCAATAGGCTTACTAAAGAAAATTCTAAGAATTAACAATTTATCGTAGAAACTTCTCTAGAAAATAACAACAAAGCAGCATCCGTGGGAGCAAGCGGTTTACGCACAACGAGAGCAGCGCCCCCAAAGGGACGCTGCTCTCGTTCATTTGATTCATATAGAGAGAAGTGGAATTCGCGTGTATCAGAAGTGGAATTCGACGCGGCCGAAGAGCTTCTCGGCATCCTTGCCGTTGTCGATGTTCTCGCCGTTGAAGTACTTGACGCTTGCGACGGTGTTCTTGAAGAGTGTGTAGTCCGTGCCGACTTCCCAGCCCTTCGTGCCGGCCCAGGCGCCGTCGTACGACGGATCGAGGGCTACGTTCTGGCCGAGGTAGCGGTAGGCGGCATAGGCGCCCCAGGTGCCCTTGTTCGCAGGCTCTGCGCCCTTGTAGTCGAGCTCGACCGTGCCGGCCTTCTTGTAGTCGTCGGCCTTCGTGTTCTCGGCATAGGCGCCGCCGAGGGCGACGTTCTTGTCGAACGCGTAGTGGAGGTTTGCGCTCCAGATGTCGGCATTGTCTTCATCCTGCGTGGACTTGTAGCTCTTGCCCATCGCCGTGAAGGCATCGCTGTTCAGATGATGGTAGCCAGCGCCGATGCTAAGCTTTTCCTTTCCGTACTGCAAGCCGACGCTTTGCATATTGGCCGTATCATCTTTTGCCTTAGCAGCCGCGTTGATGGAATCGTTGTTTGTATCGCCATCGAGGTCGAAGCGGCCTGCCTGCAGCGTGACCTTGAGGTCCTTGCCCGTCGTGATGGCGGCGCCGGAGATCTCATCATCGAAGAGCAGGTTGCTGTCGAGCTGCATCGGCAGCTTGCCGACCTTGATGTTGGTCGTGCCGTACTGGCCATCTGCCCAGAGGCGCTGCAGCGTCACATCCGTGTCCTGCTCATCACCATGTTTACCATTCGGGTCGGTGCTGTCCTTGGCAAGGTCCGTGGACGCATCGAGGCGGGCGTTGACATGCCAGTTCTTGTTGACCTCAGCCGACGGCTCGAGGCGCAGCAGCAGTTCATCGTCGTTGCTCTTGCTGTCAGCTTTGGATTTGTCGCGCGTGCTCGTGTAGGTGTAGCGGGCCTCGCCGTTCCATTTCACCTTGTCGGCATTGCGCTCGAGGTTGCTGACGCGGACGCCGAGGGTGTTGAGCTCATCGGAGAACTCAGCGGCGAGCTTGTCAATGAGGGCCTTGTCGGAGGCCGAGACGTCCGTCTTGGCCATGGCCTTGGCAATCATCTGTGCCATCTCATAGCGCGTGATGTTCTGGTTGCCTTTGAATGTCGAATCGCCGTAGCCCTCGATGACGCCGTCAGCCGCGAGCTGGGATACGGCATCGTATGCCCAGTGGTCAGCCGGTACATCGGAGAACGGGTTCGTTGCGGCAAATGTAGTGGATGCAGCACCAACTACGAGTGCCGTCGTCAATGCAGATACAAGAGTCTTTTTCATGATGAATTCCTCCCATCTTCCTTCTATACCATATATAGAAGGTATCGAGTGAATTGGATTGGTGGGAAGAGTGCGGGGAGCATCGCGAGTCTCCATGTTTCCTCTGAGGTCCCTGCCCCTTTCCTTTTGACACCATCATTATATTACTTGACTCAGTCAATTACAATTACACTGCTGTTAGAAGTCCATTACACTTTGGTTAGAATAGTTTACAGGCTCAACTATCACTATCATTGAGAATCCGCGCACAAAAAAGCCTTCCACTGACATTTGCCAGTGGAAGGCTTTTGATCCGCCTAGGCAGTGAATCGTCGCTATTGCAGCTTCTTATCAGAACCAGAAGTTTACGCGGCCGAACAGCAGCTCTGCATCCTGGTCGTTGTCCAGCTGCTTGCCGTTGAAGTAGTAAGCGGCAGCCGTGACATTCGTGAACGGAACGTATTCCGTGCCGACTTCCCAGCCCTTGACGTTGTTGACGCCAGCATTGAGGAACGTCTCGTACGTCGGAGCAAAGGCAACGTTCTGACCCATGTAACGGTAAGCCGTGTAAGCACCCCAGGAACCCTTGTTGGCTTTCTGTGCGCCCTTATAGTTGAGCTGGATGTTATGTGCCGTAGCATCTGCTTCAGCCTTTTCGTTCTTAGCATAAGCGCCGTAGAGGTTCCAGTTCTTGTCGAACTTGTAGCCAGCGCCAACGGACCAGATGTTGGCCTCATCCGTGTTCTTCTCGAAGCCCTTCGTCTGCGTGAAGACGTTGCTGTTGAAATGACGATAAGCAGCACCGCCATAGAGCTTGCCAGCCGTGCCGTTCAGAGCGATACCCTGATAGTTGGCAGCATCGTCGTCCGTCTTTCCAGCTGCATAGTTGAGGTTCGACTGCTTGTTGGCGCTGTTGAGGTTCCAACGGCCAGCCTCAGCCGTGAGCTTGAGCTGGTTGCCGAACGTGACCTGAGCACCCGAGAACTGATCATCGAAGAGCATGCCAGCCGTCTCCGTCGAGAAGAACGGCATCTTGCCGAGCTTGACCTGGAAGTTCTTGTAGTCGCCCTGTGCCCAAACGCGTTTTACCGTCAGATCCGACGTCTCGTCTTTGCTCGGATTCATGAATGCATCGATACGAGCCTTGACATGCCAATTGTTGTTGACTTCAGCGCTCGGCTCGAGGCGGAAGTTGAGCTGATCCGTGTTTTTCTTGTCTTTCGAGCCCTTCTCGTTCTCATAGCGCTGACTCCAGTAACGATAACGAGCCTGGCCGTTCCACTTGACGTTGTCGGCATTGCGCTCGAGGTTGCTGACGCGGACACCGAGGTTGTTGAGTTCATCGGAGAACTCAGCAGCGAGCTTGTCGATCAGGGCCTTGTCGGCTGCGGAGACATCGCTCTTGGCCATAGCCTTGGCGATCATCTGAGCCATCTCATAACGCGTGATGTTCTGGTTGCCGCGGAACGTCGTGTCGCCGTAGCCTTCGATGACGCCATCAGCTGCGAGCTGGGATACAGC
>ERZ809074.2333-NODE-2333-length-21285-cov-4.477767_pt1 | contig 21285 bp, 18 predicted proteins | sample MGYA00520795_ERZ809074 | MGnify/ENA primary metagenome ERZ809074 (study PRJEB31570, sample SAMEA3212989) | Homo sapiens | biome: human-gut; feature: human gut; material: fecal | place: Sweden | collected 2011 ...
TTTTTCGGAATTTTCTGTGAATGTGGCAGATTCTTTGAAACAGTTACGCAAAAATCGCCCGCACCGGATGTGGTTTCCGATGCGGGCGGTTGATTGTTCTAATCCCCCTGTCCCTTCGGGACATCCCCCTTTTCAAGGGGGACAAAATGAACAACAATAAGCCTACCTTGAAAAGATTTTCGTGATTACGAAATCACATCTTCCCAGCTTAACCTCGGCCCTGCGCCGTGCAGTGCCACGTAGTAAAGCATATAGTAGATGTCGGTGGAGTCTACCTTTCCGTCTCCGTCGATGTCTGCGGCGGCGATCTGTTCGGGCGTTGTGCCGCTGTCCAGACCTGCGCCTTTATACGCCACGTAGACCATTGCGGCGAAGATGTCGCTGGTGTCGATCTTGCCGTCATTGTCCAGGTCGCCCTTGGGATATGCCGTTTTTTCTACCGGGAGACTTTCCCCGTAGTGCAGGACTGCGCCGGTCAGAGCGTCGTTGCAGAATCCCACAGAGACCATGTCCCACGCCTCCTGGGTGCCGCCGAAATATACGTCCGTCAGCGCATCGCACTGGTCAAAGGCGTATTCGCCCACGCTGGTGATGCCCTCCGGGAGCTGTACCTTTTCCAGGCTGGTACAGCCCCAGAACAGGTACTCGCCGATCTCCGTGATGCCTGCCGGAACAACCGCTTTCGTCAGCGCTGAACAGCCGGAAAAGACGCTGCCGCCCAGGCTGGTCACACTGTCCGGAACGGATACGCTGGTCAGTTTCGGGCAGCTGGAAAAGGCGGAGTCGCCGATAATGGTGACGCTGTCCGGGATGGTGACGCCGGTCAGCTCCGTGCAGCCGAAAAAGGCAGAGCCGCTGACGATCTTCACCGTGTTCGGGATCGTCACATTGCCGGAACAGCCCTCGCCGTTCAGCAGGATGGCATTCACAATGACCATGGGATTTTCTGCCTTCTTCGCCTCCATCCAGGCGGTATTTTGAAAGGCATTTTCCCGGATGGCGGTGACGCTCTTCGGAATGGAAATGGTTTTCAGATTGGAGCAGTTATAGAACGCCTGGATGCCAATGTCTGCCACGCCGTCCGGAATGGTGACTTCCGTCAGCTTGGCGCAGCCGATAAACGTCCAGTTTTCCAGCTTTTTCAGCTGTTTCGGCAGGCTGACCGATTTCAGACCAGTGCAGTTGGCGAAAGCGCTGTTGCCGATGGCGGTAACGCTCTCCGGAATGGTGACGCTGACCAGATTGTCACAGCCGGAAAAGGCAGAATTGCCGATACTGGTCACGCCGTCCGGGATGGTGATACCGGTCAGCCCGGTGCAGTCCGCAAAGGCGGAGCTTTCAATGCTGGTCACGCCGTTGGGAATGATGATGTTTCCGGAACAGTTGGCGCCGTCCACCAGCTTGTTGTTGATGATGACCAGTGTGCTGCCCTCCTGTTTCAGCGTCAGCCAGGGCGTGTCCTGGAACGCCTTTTCACCGATGGTCTCCACGCTCTCCGGAATGGAAATCTTCTTCAAGCTGGTGCAGCCGTTAAAGGCACGGTCGCCGATCTCGGTCACGCCGTCCGAAATCACAATGGCAGTGAGTGCATCACAGTACGCAAAGGCAGAACTGCCGATGCTGGTGACGCCTGCCGGGATGGTGATGCTTTGCAGGTTGGTGCAGTTGTTGAAAACGCCGCTTTCCAGCCGGGTGATGCCGTTCATACCGGTCACTTCGGTCAGAGAAGTGCAGACGGAAAATGCCCAGGTGCCGATCTCGGTGACGCTGTCCGGGATGTGAAGCGTTTTCAGCGCAGTGCAGTTGCTGAACGCAGAACCGCCGATATGAGTGACGTTCTCCGGAATGGTGACTGCCGCCAGGCTGGTGCAGTTGGAAAAAGCGGAATTGCCAATGCTGGTGACGCTCTCCGGAATGGTGACGCTTTGCAAGTTCTCGCAGTTGTAGAACGCATAGGCTGCAATATTGGTGACACCCTCCGGAATAACCATTTCCGTCAGACTGGTGCAGCTGTTGAAAGCCTCATTCCCAATGGAAGTGACCTGGCTGGGCATGGTGCAGCTTTGCAGGCTGGTGCAGTGGGCAAAGGCAAAAGCGCCGATCTGGGTGACGCTGTCCGGGATGTCCACCGTTTCCAGGGCGTAGCAGTTATAGAACGCTGCGCCGTCAATGACTTCCAGAGTGGACGGCAACTTGACCTCTTTCAGCGAGGTACAGCCCAGGAAAAAGCCGGAATAGGAATCATCGTCCGGATAATACTGCGCCGCCAGCGACGTGATGCCCTCCGGGATCGCAATGGTTTCCAGAGCGGTACAGCTGTTGAAAACCGCCTTGCCCATAGAAGTCATCTGCGCCGGAAACGTAACTGTCGTCAGCTGGGTACAGGAGAGAAATGCGCAGTTGCCCACCCGGGTGACGCTGTCCGGCAGCTGTAGACTGGTCAGTCCCTCACAGCAGCCGAACGCATAGTCCTTGATCTCCGTGACACCCTCCGGGATCTGGAGAGACTCCAGAGCGGTACAGCTGTAGAACGCCGCCTCGTCAATGGTTTTCAAGGTAGATGGCAGCTGCACTTCTTTCAGTGAGGTGCAGAACGCAAGGAAACCGTACCAGCTGTCTGCCATTTCGGTATCCGCCATCACCGGCAGAGATGTGATGCCCTCTGGAATGGTGATCTTCTCCAGCGAGGTACAGGTGTTGAACACTTCCCTGCCGAACGATGTCATCGTCTGGGGCAGGTCAATATGCGTGAGAGCGGTACAGCCGGCAAAGGCAGAATCGCCGATACTGGTGACGCTGTCCGGCACGGAAACGCCTGTAATGGCGGTGTTGCCCTGGAATGCGCTGTCCCCGATCCGGGTGACGGATTTTCCGCCGATCTCCGCCGGAAGTTCCAGCTCACCGGAGACATCCGCAGAACAGCCGGTAATGGTGACTGTGCCGTCCTCCTCTGTCGTATAGGTCAGATTTTCGTATGTACTCTCCACAGCACTCACCGAAAGCACCGCCTCCGGCAGACTCGCCGCAGACAGCGGCACTGCACCCATACACAGTACCCCTGCTGTCAGAGCCGCCAGGATTTTTTTCATTTTACCCAATTTCATTCGCTCCCTTCATAGCTTTTTGTTACCATTTTACAGTATAATATGACATAGTATCATACCACATTATTTATTATAACACAGAAAAGTCGAAAGCGATACGGAGATTCTCAGAATTTTCCATTAACAAAAGCGATGCCGCCTGCAAAAAAGGCACGGTGTCTGCGCACCATGCCTTTCCCTTGTCTATAGGATATTCCACCAAAACGGCATCTCACTTTCGCTCAGCCGCTGGATCCACATTCGAGCCTCTGAGAGTTCGGAGTCCAGCTCGTCACAGTCTGCGCCCAGCATTGGGGTCAGATGGGCAACGGTCACGTCGATCTGCACCACCTTGTCCCGCCACACCACCAGATTGAGGCGGCGTTCGGACTTTTCCCACTGGTCGTGGAACTGCTGGAATGCCTGCTCTGCCTGTTCGGGAGATTGCAGGGCAGTCTCCCGGAGCTGGTCCAGGTCGTTCAGCAGGCGGCTGGTCTCCGAGCGCACCAGCCACGCCGACGCACTGCTGAGCAGTACCAGCACCAGCAGCACTGCTATGCCAAGTCTGACACGATTCATGCGACATCCCCCTGTTTCTTCGGTATCACGGTACATTTTCCGTCGGCATCACTGAGCATGAGGAACACCTCGCTTTCTCTGAGCCGATGCTCCGCCAGCTTTTGTTCCAGCCACGCCTGGTTTTTCCCCAGCATCGCCAGGGATTTGTTCATGACACAGCCGTCCTGTATCACAGCCACCGGAGGATCCTGGGCTGCTTTTTTCAGTGCAACGTCCTCCGGCGTCAGCGGCTGACACGCCGCCTTGAGGTAGACGGAGACTGTTCCCGTGGTTTCCATCACGGCGAACTGCACCTGGCTGATGTCGAACACCTGCTGCTGGCGAAGCGCCGTCATCAGATCATCCACCGACAGCCGCAGGTCACGCATGGTCGCCTGTTCGATCTGACCGTTTCGGACGATGATCTTCGGCCGCCCGGAGATGATGCGCCGCATCCGCAGGGATTTCAGCGTCACCCAGGAGATCACCACCTCAAAGCACACCAGGGTGAGAATGGGCAGGATGCCCAGAATCAGCGGAATGCTGGTATCCTCCAGGGGCAGGGTGGCGATGTTGGAGATCAGAATGGTGATGACCAACTCTGAGGGCTGCAGTTCCCCCAGCTGACGCTTGCCCATCAGGCGCACGCCGAAGATCACCACAATGTAGAGGATCAGCGAACGGATCAGAACCACACTCATGAAAAAAGCGCCTCCTTTGCATGACAGCATCACACAGAGCCTGTGCAGTGCTGCCAATCATATCTGTCACAAGGACAGTATGCGCAGAGACGCCGGGGATTATACAAAAAAGACATCGTTATTCCGTCTTTTCCTTTTTCTTGAAAATGACCAGTTTGCTGAAAATGTAGTTCAGCACCAGGATCACCACCTGTGCCACGACCTTTACCACCAGAGAGCGCCATGTGACGATCTCGCCGTTGACGGTGGCGAAGAAGTGGTTGCCGCCTTCCATAATGGCAAGCTCCAGGAAATAGGTCACCGCACGGGCGCCGTAGAACATATACAGTTCCCGCCAGAACGCCGCACGGGTATCGGTCACGCTCTGGAACACATACTTCTTGTTGGTGAAAAAGGCAAAGGTCACGGCGAAGATCCACGAAATGGTGGTGGAAAGCCCGGTGTTCAGCCAGTTTGCCATGTGCATCCGGGTAAACAGCGCCGTGGGCAGCATCTGAAAGATCAGAGAAACAATGGTGGTCAGTCCGCCCACCAGAATGTACATCCACACGGATTCGTGGGAATACCACAATTTTTGAATGGGTTTCGGCATATGGTCAATGATCCAGTGAATTGCTTTTAACATAAAAATAACCTCTTTTTTGATTCATTTCGACAGTTCCTCTTGATTCTTTCTGTATTTTATGGTATGATGGATAAGATAGTACTGCACCGCAGTAGAAAGGAACCGCTGCATAAAGCCTGACTGACGGCTTTGTGCGGTGTCGCCCTAAAATTTCGATTCCATTGGGAGGAACTATTATTTTGGTTTACGTCATACCGATACTGATTCTCGTCGCCTTTTCTGCATTGTTTTCCAGCACGGAAACAGCTTTCGCCTGTGTCAACAAGATACGGCTAAAGCACATGGCGGATTCCGGGGACAAACGTGCCGAAAAGGCACTGGATATCGCCAACCGCTATGAACAGGCGCTGACCGCCATTCTGGTGGGCAACAACGTGGTAAACATCGGCGCATCCTCGCTGGCAACGATCTTCTTCACCGCCCACTTCGGCTCTGCCGGCGCAGCCATTTCCACCATCGTCATGACCGTTCTGGTGCTGACCTTTGGTGAAGTGCTGCCGAAGTCCTACGCCAAGTCCCATGCGGACAAGCTGGCGCTGGCGCTGGGTGGCATCCTATCCAAGTTTACTCTGCTGATGACGCCTTTCGTACTGCTGTTCGGCGTACTTTCCCGGGCATTCACTGCCAAGGAGGATGCGCCCAGCGTCACGGAGGACGAGCTGAAATACATCATTGACGAGATCGAGGAAGAGGGCGTCCTGGAAGAACAGGAAAGCGATCTGGTGATCTCCGCCCTGCAATTTGATGAGACCTCCGTCAGCGAGATACTGATTCCACGTGTCCGGATGGTCGCCCTGTCGTCGGATGCCACCATCGAAGAGACAAAGCAGATGTTTCTGAACAATCACTTTTCCCGATTTCCGGTATACGAAAAGGACATGGACAACATCATTGGCATGATTACCAACAAGGACTTTTTCCGGCTCCTGTGCGGCGAGTTTCAGACGCTGGCAGAGATCACCCAGAATGTGATCTACGTGCCGGACACCAAGCGCATCAGCGACATTCTCCGGGATATGCAGCACGCCAAGACACACCTTGCCATTGTGGTAGACCAGTACGGCGGCACAAAGGGCATGGTCACCCTGGAAGACATCATCGAACAGCTGGTGGGCGAGATCTACGACGAGAGCGACGAGGTAGTGCATGAATTCCAGAAAACAGCACCCCACACCTACACGGTGGTCGGTTCGTTCAGCGTCAGCGACCTGTGTTCCGCACTGGACAAGAAAGATGCCCCGGCGAAAGTGCCGGAGACGGAATGCACTACCATCGGCGGCTGGGTCATGGAACTCCTGGGACACATCCCTGCCGCAGGCGAGACCGTCTCGGACGGCACGTTCCATTTCACCGTACTGGAAGTGGACAACCAGACCATCTGCTCCATCCGGCTGGAAGTCACACCGCCGGAGACTGAACATCCGGAAGAAAAGTAATCCATTCTCTCAAGCAAAGCAGGCAGCCAGAATCCGTTTCCGGCTGCCTGTCTTTAGGCAACACCGCACAAAGCTTTATGCGGTGTTGCCTTTATTTTTTCTTATATTTCAGCAAGATAAACGCCACCAGTGCGGTCAGTACCAGCGACAGCACAGAGGGAAACCATGTATGTTCTGCAAAGGGCAGATCCAGGGTGTTCATGCCGTAAAAGCTGTACACCATCGTCGGAATCGCCAGGATAATGGTCACAATGGTCAGACGCCACATAACAATATTCAGATTGTTGGAAATGACCGAACCGAACGCCTCCACAACGCCGGACAAAATGCCCGAATAGATGCTCGCCATCTCCTGCGCCTGTTTCAGCTCGATCAGCACATCTTCCAGCAGATCCTGGTCCTCTTCGTAGAGTTTCACCACTCTGCCACGCAGAATCTTGTTCATGGTCACATCGTTGGATTTCAGAGATGTGGAGAAGTAGATCAGAGACTTTTCCAACTCCAGCATCTGAATCAGTTCGTGGTTTTTCATTGCACCGTGCAGTTTCCGCTGCATGGCGCTGGAAGTCTTGTCGATCTGTTTCAGATAGACCAGGAACGATGCGGTAATGTTCATCATCAGCCGCAGCACAAACTGTGTCCGGAACTGGGTCTGGATATTCCGCACCCGTCCGCTGACCACATCGTCAATGACCTTGTTTTCTCGCAGGGAAATGGTAAAGACGTAGTGGTCGGTAATAATAATACCCAGCGGCATGGTGTAGAAGATCAAGGTATCGTCTTTCTGCACCTCAGACACCGCCGTATCTACAATGATAAGGGTCTGGTTTTCCTCCTGTTCCACACGGGACGACTCTTCTTCATCGAGTGAGGATTTCAGAAAGTCGCTGTCCAGCCCGTAATCATCGATCAGCATTTTTCGTTCCTGTGCCGTGGGGTCAACCACGGAGATCCAGCAGCCCGGCATCAGAGAATCCACCTCAATGAGCCGGTTTGCCACTGTTTTGTAATAAGAGACCAAATCGGATACCACCTTTCCGCAAGGCAGCCCGACCGGGTTAACGGCATCCGCTGTCCTTGCCTGTATTCCATGTGTTCATCCGTTTGCCATAAGCTTTTTTCGGGCATGGCAAGGGATAAGGGTCAGCGTTCATGCCGCACCTCCTAGTTTTATGATATTCCGGCATTTTTCAATTTGCCGCACTTTTTATTATAACAGAAAAAACCGCCCTTGGCAAGGCGGTTTTTGTAAAATTTAAGCGATTTTTGTGAAACAATGGTCAGTGCTTTTGGATGTCCTCCCGGATGCGTTCCTTGATGCCCTCGAAGATGACCTGTTTTGCATGGATTGCCTGTTCCTTTGTCGCCGCCGGAACGCCTTTCAGCGGATAGTCGATCCCCAGGTTTTCATACTTGACCTCACCCATGGTGTGATAAGGCAGCACGTCCAGTGCCTTCAGATTATCCAGACCGCCGATAAAGTGACCCAGCTGCCGCAGATAGTCGTCGTTCAGTGTGATGCCCGGCACGACCACGTGGCGGATCCAGACCGGAACGCCCTTTTCCTTGAGGTACTCGGCGAATTCCAGGATGTGCCTGTTGCTCTGCTTGGTGAGTTTCTGGTGTTCTGCATCGTCAATGTGCTTGATGTCCAGCATGACCAGATCGGTCACTGCCATGAGCCGGTCGAATTCCGGGCGGCGTTCCTGACGGAACAGAATGCCGGAGGTGTCCAGACAGGTATTGATACCCTTTTTCTTTGCCGCCTCAAACAGTTCCGTTAAGAACTCCATCTGCACCAGAGGTTCGCCGCCGGTTGCGGTAATGCCGCCGTCGTGGAGAAATTCCTTAATGCCGTCGTACTCTTTCAGCAGAGATTCCACCGTCCGGAGATTCTCCTGGTTCTGATTGTCGATCGTCCAGGTGTCCGGATTGTGACAGTAGAGACAGCGCATGGGACAGCCCTGGAAAAAGATGACGAACCGGATTCCGGGGCCATCGACTGTGCCGAAACTTTCTGTGGAATGAATGTGTCCTTCCATGTTGTTCTCCTTTCTTGAACGCAGTGCAAACGAAAGCGTTCGGATACAACAATGGGCGCACAGAAACTGCACGCCCACTGCTAACATTATGCTATGTTTATTTTACGATTCCAGCACGTTTCTGCTTACAGAGCAGCGTGGAAAGTTCTGGTGATAACGTCATCCTGCTGTTCCTTGGTCAGCTTGATGAAGTTAACTGCATAGCCGCTGACACGGATGGTCAGCTGCGGATACTTTTCCGGATGAGCCTGTGCGTCCAGCAGAGTCTCACGGTTCAGAACGTTAACGTTCAGATGATGTCCGCCTTTTTCTGCATAGCCGTCCAGCAGACCTACCAGATTTTCAATTTGTTTTTCGTTTGCCATGATAAATTCCTCCTTGAGAATTTACGAATTGGGATAAATACCGGGGACGGATGAGACTCATTCGTCCTCTATAAACTCAGTCGGCTGACAGCAAGCCATGTTCCCTTTCGAGCAATCCATGCTGCGATAGGTCTTTACATTCAAGCCCTCGCCCATGAGGTCGTCCTCAGAGATGGTGAGATGGCCGCTGCCGTCTTCCATGAGCTTTTCGATCATGTCCACCAGTTCATCCGACTTGTCCTGTTCTTTGACTTCATGTTCCGCCATGACCCTGCGCCTCCTTTCAAATAGTCCTTTTCAGACTTACTGCTTTTCCATTTCCTCACGGATGGAAGCAACGTCGATGTCGCCTGCGAATACAGCAGAATCCTTACCCAGAGCATCCGGGATGATGGTGAAGGTATTGGAGATACCATCCTGTGCATTCTTCCACGGCAGCTTAGCAACAGATGCCATAGATGCTGCTGCACCGTGGGTGTCACGGCCGTGCATCGGGTTTGCACCAGGAGCCAGCGGCTGACCCTTCTTACGGCCATCCGGAGTGTTACCGGTCTTCTTACCGTATACAACGTTGGAAGTGATGGTCAGGATAGAAGTGGTCGGAACGCCGCCTCTGTAGCAGTAGTTGCTGCGGATCATATCCATGAACTTGTCCAGGATCTCAACTGCAATGCTGTCTACACGGTCGTCGTTGTTGCCGTACTTCGGGAAGTCGCCTTCTACTTCGAAGTCAGTTACTACGCCGAATTCGTCACGGATGCACTTAACCTTTGCATACTTGATTGCAGACAGGGAGTCAGCTACAACGGACATACCAGCGATACCAGTTGCGAAATAACGCTTTACGTCTCTGTCGTGCAGAGCCATCTGGATTGCCTCATAGCAGTACTTGTCGTGCATATAGTGGATGCAGTTCAGGGTATCTACGTACAGCTTAGCCAGCCATGCCATCATGTCTGTGTACTTTGCCATAACGTCATCATAATCCAGATAATCGCCTTCTACCGGACGATACTTCGGACCAACCTGGTTGTGCTTACCGGTCTTAGCGTCCAGTCTTTCATCCACACCGCCGTTGATTGCGTACAGCAGGCACTTTGCCAGGTTTGCACGAGCGCCGAAGAACTGCATTTCCTTACCAACACGCATGGAGGATACGCAGCAAGCGATGGCATAGTCATCACCGTGTGTCACACGCATCAGATCGTCGTTCTCATACTGGAAGGAAGAGGTGTTGATGGACAGCTTTGCACAGTAGTGCTTGAATGCCTTCGGCAGTCTCTTGGACCACAGAACAGTCAGGTTCGGCTCCGGAGCAGTACCCAGGTTTTCCAGGGTGTGCAGGTAACGGAAGCTGTTCTTGGTAACCAGAGTTCTGCCGTCGATGCCCATACCGCCGATAGACTCAGTAACCCACTGCGGGTCGCCGGAGAACAGTGCGTTGTATTCCGGAGTTCTTGCGAACTTGACCATACGCAGCTTCATGATGAAGTGGTCGATGTATTCCTGTGCCTGTTCCTCGGTCAGAGTACCGTTGTCCAGGTCACGCTGAATGTAGATGTCCAGGAATGTGGAAGTACGGCCCAGGCTCATTGCTGCGCCGTTCTGGTCCTTAACAGAACCCAGGTATGCGAAGTAAGTCCACTGGATTGCTTCCTTAGCGGTGGTAGCCGGAACAGAGATGTCATAGCCATACTTCTTTGCCATGTTCTTCAGAGCCTTCAGAGCCTTGATCTGTTCTGCCAGTTCTTCACGCAGACGGATCTTCTCTTCGGTCATGGTGCCGGAAGTGATAGCCTTCTGATAGTTCTTGTCCTCGATCAGACGGTCTACACCGTACAGAGCAACACGGCGGTAGTCACCGATGATACGGCCACGGCCGTAAGCATCCGGCAGACCGGTGATGATTGCATTGTGACGAGCAGCACGCATTTCCGGTGTGTAAACATCGAATACGCCTTCGTTATGTGTCTTTCTGTAGTGTGTGAAGATATAGCTGATCTCCGGGTCTACTTCATAGCCGTAAGCCTTGCAAGCCTCTTCAGCCATACGGATACCGCCGAACGGCTGCAGGGAGCGCTTCAGCGGCTTGTCAGTCTGCAGACCAACGATGGTCTCCAGATCCTTATCGATGTAACCTGCATCGTGAGAATCTACTGTAGAAACCAGCTTGGTGTCCATGTCCAGAACGCCGCCGTTTTCACGTTCCTTCTGGAACAGGTCCATTACTTCGCTCCACAGTTTCTTGGTGGAATCAGTCGGGCCGGCCAGAAAGCTTTCGTCACCCTCATACGGAGTGTAGTTCTTCTGGATGAAGTCACGGACGTCGATGGTCTTTTCCCATGCGCCGCCGACGAAACCTTCCCATGCCTTTGCCATTGTCTCTGCCATTTTAAGATCTCCCCTTTGCCGGGTAAACCGGCGAAATTTGATTTGGATTTTTCCAAAGCACAATCTTTTGGGCAGGCAATTTCCACGCTGTTTGCACACCGCTTTTTTTGCCGTCAGAGGACTGTGTTTTGATCTGTCTTAATAATATCACATCTCAACTATGATGTCAATAGGTTTCTTGCAATTTCCCAAGATTTTTTTTTGCAAAACCTTATTTTTTGCCGATTTGCTCCCATGCGCCGAACGGTTTTCAGAATAAAGAAAAGAAAAATCACATCTCCTGTTTTTTTTGTTAATTTGTAGGTACAAATTCGGCTTTGACGGTGACAGAATGACGTGCTATACTAAAGGCGGCGCCGCACACACACCGATCGGCAAGAACGGAGGTCTTTTTTATGTTACAGTTTTCACCAAACAGCACCATCGCACTGGTTGGCAGTTCCGACGGGCTGCCCCGGGGCAGTGACGCCGTTCCACGGCTCTGCGCTTTTCTGGAATCGCTGGGACTGCGCACGGTGGTTTTCCCGTCCTTGTACCAGACTGCCGCCGGCACACCCCAGCCGGCAGAGCGACGTGCCGCAGACATCCAGGTGGCGTTTGCGTCGCCGGAGGTGGATGCAGTCTTTGATCTGACCGGCGGCGACGGGGCAAATGTAGTTCTGCCCCATCTGGATCTCCGGAAGATCGCCCACACTCCCAAGCCCTTTTTCGGATACAGCGACGTTTCGGCTCTGCTCAATCCCCTGCAGGATTTCGGTCACGTGCCGGTGTTCTACTGCCAGCCACGCTTTCTGGCAAGCTGCCCTGCCGCCGCAGAACGGTTCACACGCTGGATACAGCGGCAGGACGATGACCTGTTTTGCTTTCGCTGTACCTTTTTACAGGGCAGCCAGCTCTCCGGAAAAGTCTGCGGCGGCAACATCCGCTGCACGCTGAAACTTGCCGGAACGCCGTGGCAGCCGGACCCGACGGGACGGGTGCTGTTCCTGGAGAGCTGTTCCGGCAGTCTTGCCCGGATGGAGACCATGCTGCACCAGTACCGGCAAATGGGAATGTTCTCCCGGTGCAGCGGCGTACTGCTGGGAAATTTTTCGGAGCTGGCGAAAAAGCAGCAGCTGCCGGAACTGTACCGGATAGTGCAGGACATCATCGCCGACCCCGCACTGCCCCTTGCCGTGACCACGGAGCTGGGGCATCAGCCGGATGCCCGGTGTCTGGCGTATGCGGAAATCTGCCTAGAAAAAACGCAGCTGTAGCCAGCCCACTGCCAGCAAAACCGCCAGCAGTCCGAAGTTCACGGCAGAGAAAATGCCCAGGTATTTTCCCAGACGGGAATGCGCCGCCTTGCTGTAAAACTGATAGGAGATCAGACTCGCCAGAGAGGCGATAGGCGTTCCCAGACCGCCCAGGTTCACGCCCAGCAGCAGCGCCTTTGCATTTTCCGTAAAGCCGGACAGCATCACAGCCGCCGGCACATTGCTGATGCACTGTGAAAGCGCCGCCGAGACCCACAACTCCCTGCCCTGCATCACGCCGGCAAAGAACGCCCGGACGGCATCGACCCGTGCGATATTGCCCACAAACACGAAAAAGCAGACGAACGTCCCCAACAGGCAGTAGTCCGCCTGGGCGAAAAGCCTTTTGTCACAGAAAAACACCAGCACGGCAGTCAGCACAAGGCAGAGCCAGTCCGGGATCACCCGGAACACGGTAAGCAGACACACCAGGAACAGCAGCAGATACACCGCCGCCGGCTTTTTCGGGATGACAGGCAAGGTTGTTTCCCCAGGTTTTCCGGCACAGGGTGTTTTCGGCAGCAGGAACGACAATCCCAGAAGCACCAGCCAGCTCAGCACGCCGGCAGGGAGCATGGTACGGAAAAAGTCGCCGGTGTGCAGCTGGTACGCCGCATAGAGGTACAGGTTCTGGGGATTGCCCACCGGCGTCATCATACTGCCCAGATTCGCAGCAGCCGTCTCCAGGACAATGACCCGGATGCGGCTTTTCTCGTCCCCGATGTCCCGGAACAGCAGCAGCGTCAGCGGCACAAAGGTGAGCAGTGCCACATCATTGGTCACCAGCATGGCGCTGAAAAAGCACAGCTGGACGAGAAACAGTCCCACACGCCGCACTGTCCCGGCACGTTTCAACAAGTTTTGCGTCACCTGTTCAAACACGCCGATGCTGCGCAGTCCTGCCACTGTGAGCATGAGACAAAACAGCTGGATCAGCACAGCACGGTTGCAGTAGGACAAATAGCCGGCATCCGGCGGCACAAAGCACATGGACACCAGCGCCGCCAGAAGTGAGATCCCCAGCACAGGCTGTCCTTTCCACCATTGCAAAAAGCGTTTCATTGATACATTCTCCTTTGTTCCCGTGATTTTCCGCATTGTTTCCAGTATAGCACTTTTCCGGAAAATGTCAAATGCTGCCGCCGGATGATTTTCCACATTTCCTTGACTTTTCCACGATTCTCGTTTATACTGATATATAATAAGAACTTGTCTTCACAAGAAATATATGCGGATTTTCGAGCATAATTTTGTTGCAGACAAGAAAAAAATACGCAGGCGGGCTGTCGCCCGGCAAGTATTTTTTCCGCAGTATGCAGCAAAATTTGCCGAAAAGACACGTGTATATGCTTATGAAGACAAGTTCTAACTCCAGGAAAAAGGTGATTGTATGAAAAAGGCTCTGATTGCCATGAGCGGCGGCGTAGACAGTTCCGTTGCGGCGCTTCTGATGCAGCAAAAAGGCTATGAATGCGTCGGTGCGACCATGAAACTGTTCGAGAACGAACAGGCAGGGGTCAAGCGGGAAAAGACCTGCTGCTCCCTGGACGATGTGGAGGACGCACGGAGCGTGGCGTATCGTCTGCATATGCCCTACTATGTTTTCAACTTTACGGCAAACTTCGAAAAAGAGGTCATGGACCGGTTTGTCCACGCCTATGAAAACGGCTGGACGCCCAACCCCTGCATCGACTGCAACCGCTATCTGAAATTTGAAAAGCTCTATCTCCGGATGCAGGAAATGCAGATGGACACCATTGTCACCGGACACTATGCCCGGGTGGCATACGACGAAACTTCCGGGCGCTATCTGCTGAAAAAGGGGCTGGACGGCAGCAAGGATCAGAGCTATGTGCTGTACAATCTGACCCAGGAACAGCTGGCGCACACCCAGTTCCCGGTGGGCGAACTTTCCAAGCACCGGGTGCGTGAGATCGCCGAGGAACACGGCTTTCTCAATGCGGACAAGCCGGACAGCCAGGACATCTGCTTTGTGCCGGACGGGGACTATGCCGGATTCATTGAGCGGTACACGGGAAAAGTTCCGGAGACCGGCGACTTTCTCGACCCGGAGGGCAAACGGATCGGCACACACCGTGGCGTGATTCACTACACCATCGGGCAGCGAAAGGGTCTGGGCATCTCTGCGCCCCATCCGCTGTACGTCTGTGACATCTGTCCGGCAGACAACACCGTCACCCTGGGCTACAGCGAGAACCTGTTTTCCCGAAAGCTTACCGCATCGGATGTCAACCTCATCTCCTGCGACAGCCTGGAAGAGCCGGTTCGTGTCCAGGCGAAGATCCGCTACCGCCACCCGGCACAGCCTGCCACCGCATGGATGACACCGGACGGCACGCTCCACGTGGAATTCGACGAACCCCAGCGTGCCATCACCTGCGGGCAGGCAGTCGTTCTCTATGACGGCGATGTGGTAGTCGGCGGCGGCAGAATCACCGGCGCTGAAAAGGAATAAGGGCTGTTTTGGTGCGGTGCTGCCGTGCAAATCAATTTTTAAGAATGTATTTTGGATTCAATATTGTCATTTGAGTTATAATCCCCCTGTCCCTTCGGGACATCCCAGCACAAGGCACACCCTACGGGCGCCTTTTCAAGGGGGACATGGTAAAAAAATAAGCCTCCCTTGAAAAGGAAGGTGGCACGAAGTGCCGGAGGGATCATTCTCATGCCACTAATATCCCAGTTATAGGTGCCTTTTAGAAAAATCTTCTTAAAGACTGATTTGCATAACGCCGTAACAATTTCCACTTGAAAACCTATAAAACCTATGGTATAATAGGATAATCAGCATACGCAAAACAGGAAATTTCCTGTCCGGAAAGGAGCTTATATGAAAATCTCGACCAAAGGGCGTTATGCGCTCCGAATGCTGCTGGATCTGGCGCAGAACCAGGGTGACGGCTATGTTTCCCTCAAGGACATCGCCCAGCGGCAGGAGGTCTCCAAAAAATATCTGGAGCAGATCGTCCCGTTACTGAACAAATCCAACCTGCTCCGCACCAACCGGGGCTATCAGGGCGGTTACCGGCTGGGGAAAGACCCCGGCGATTATACCGTAGGCGAAATTCTCCGCATCACCGAGGGCGACCTTGCGCCGGTGGCGTGCTTACAGTCCGGCGAGGTGGACTGTCCACGGGCAGAGCAGTGTCTCACCATCTCCGTCTGGGAAGGGCTGTATCACGTGATAAACCGCTATCTGGACAGCATCACCTTACAGGATATCTTGGACAGCGGTCCGGGCAGCGGCGACGATTACTGCATCTGACCAAAAAGGCAATACAACAGGAACGACCCTTTCAAAACGAATACGAAAAAATGCCCACACCGGATGTATTTTCCGATGTGGGCGTTTGACTATTCTAATCCCCCTGTCCCTCCGGGACATCCCAGCACAAGGCACACCCTACGGGCGCCTTTTCAAGGGGGACAAAACGAACGACAGGTGGCACACAGTGCCGAAGGGATTCTCATGCTGATACATCAGCATAAGACATAGCGGTATGGCTTTTTCATAAAAATCAGTTCTGTTCCGGCTTGATGACAACACGGTTTTTGTTTTTCTTGTCCTGGTACAATTTCTGATCGGCGAACTTCACGTAGTTCTGGATCTGTTCCCCAACCTTGCAGGGCATGGTATAAACGCCCACGCTCAGCGTGATGTTATAGGGAATATCGCTGGTCTCGTTGTACACCTTGGCAGCCTTTTTGATGCTGTCGTAGATCTGCTGCCCTGCCTGTTCGGCATCCTCTACCACGGCGAATCCGGCAAACTCATCGCCGCCCACTCTGCCGATGGCATCTAGCAACGGCACAGCGGAAGTCAGATACTGCACACAGGTTTTCAGTGCGTGGTCGCCGCCGTCATGTCCGAAGGTGTCGTTGATGATCTTCAGATTATCCAGGTCAGCCAGGATCAGCACACAGGATTTTCCGGCAGATTCCGGACTCTCCAGCAGCATATTGGACATCCGGTAGAATCCACGGCGGTTGTATACGCCGGTCAGTTCGTCGGAGTCGGAGATCAGTTTCAGCCGGCGGTTGTCGAACCGTGCCTCTTCCAGATTGCCCTCCAGCTCCTTGACCAGACGGGTCATTTTGATGGCGGAGCAGATCTGGGGCGCTACGGAATAGATCTGGGAGAAGTGGTTATAATCCAGCTCGCAGATAAACAGACCGTACTGCTCCTCATTGGAGAAAAGCGGCACCATCACAAAGGTATACCGTCTGTCTCTGGGCATATAGCGGTTGGCGATGCAGTGGTATACGGAGATCTGCTGTTCCGGCGGCTCGACACGCTTGAGCTTCTGTCCGATGTGATAGGACTTCAGATAGAGATTCTCCGGCATGATCCACTCTTCATACTGATAGTGTACCACCGGCTGGTTGAACACGTAGATATAACTGCTCTTAAAGTTGACCCGATACAGATTCTTGACGATGGAGAAAAAGCTTTTTTCCTCGTCGTTGCTGTTTATCATCATATCCTTGTTGATATTGCTGATAAGAAAATTGCTGTAGGTCAGATTGGTGCGGAGCAGATACTGCTGCTGCATACTATAGTCCAGCAGATGATCCAGGAACATTTCATGGAGCTGTTCCACCGCAAGCCGGTTTTCTTCGTCGTGCTGGCAGATCTGTGTCGCCAGGTCTCTGGCATAGGTCACGATCTTTTTCAGCAGCGGCACCTGCACCGGGATCACATCTGTGCGGTCGAACAGCTGTGCCAGCTGCTGACGGAACCACGGTATATCCAGGATCTGCCGGCTGCATATCGTCTGGAACTCTTCCCGTACCAGCGTCCAGACATCTTCAATAAACTTGGTCTTTGCGACGGTTTCCAGGTCACCGATGTACTTGTTGAAGATCATGTTGACGATCTCTTCTGCGGCGCAGTTCTCTGCCATTTCCTGAATCTGTTCTGTGGTCAGATCGCAGGACTCCCGGACGATCAGACGGGCATCCAGGGTCTTGCTTTCCGCATGACCGGTCTGGAGCAGCCGCACCATTTCCCGCACGGACTGATAGCCCATACTGCTGATGTTGGTGCGGACGGTGGTCAGCATGGGTTTCAGACTGGTCGCCACCTCAGAATCGTCAAATCCGGTGACCAGGATATCCTTGCCCACACGCATTCCACGCTCCTGGAACACGTTATAGCCGCCGATGCACATTTTATCGTTGGCAAAGCAGATTGCCTCCAGGTCGGGGTGCATATCCAGCAGTTCCCGAACCACCTCTTCCGAGGATTCGGAGAAGTTGCCGTAGACCACCTTGGTGCAGTCGTAGGGAATGTGGTTCGCCTCCAGCGCCGTGCGGTAGCAGTGCAGCCGGTCCATGGCATCCTGGTTTCCCATCGGACCGGAAACATAGCCGATCTTCCGGCAGCCGTGGCGCTGGATCAGATGCTCTACCGCCAGCTTCATCCCGTCCGTGTTGAACCGGATGCAGGGATAGCCGGGAAATTCCACTTCCATGGTCAGCAGCGGCAGCGGATCGTAGGAATGCAGGAACTTGCGCATTTCGTCCCGGCTGATATACGAGCCGACCGTTCCCACAGAGACCAGCAGTCCGTCCAGGTTGGCGGTGGAAACATAGTTGTAGATCACATTGTACTGATAATCATAGATCGAATACTTCTCATCATCTTCTACGGCATTGATTCCCCTGCCGGGCAGCAGGATCAGATTGATGTCCAGTTCTTCCGCAGCAGCGATCGCACCTTTCAGTATCTCGCTTGCATATTCATTTTCCAGATGGTGTATCATCAGACCGATCTGGAGCCGTTTTTGTTTCGTCATGATTCTTCTCCTCTGCGAACATTGCCGCCGTCCCTGTCTGCCCACAGACCGGACGGCATCCATGGAAACACTGCAGGCATATCCTGTGCAAAGCCTTTATGCGGTGTCTCCTTAGTAAAAAAACGCTGCGCCGACCTTCCGCCTGCATACGCCGGAATGCCGGACACGTTTGATAGCATATATAAGATACGATTTGTGTACTTTTGTAGTATAGCACATTCGACTTGAAAAAGCAAGAGTTTTTTCATATTTCATTTCGAAGAAAAGAACTACTTTGTTTTCTTCTGTACGCAATTCAAATGAATGTAAAAAGTTGGACGTGTGCATTCCCATTTTTGCGGAATGCGATGCTGTCTTATGCCTCGTTTTCCAGGGTGTAGCGGCACGCCGGATAATTGCTGCACCCGTAGAAATCGCCGTATGTGCCGTGGCGCAGCACCAGCTTTCCGCCGCAGCGTGGACACAAGCCGTTCCGCAGGGCAAAGTTCCGGTAGGCGATCTCGTTGTCGATCTGTTCCAGGTGCGTCTGTCTCGCCTGGGGCGTGTCCAGATTGGCGCAGAGAATCGTCCCGGCATAATAGCGCACATCGTCCCATGCCAGCAGCATCTGCCGCTGACGGCGAATGTTGCGCCGGACTTCCCGGAAATGCACCAGCTGTTCCACGCTGTCCTCCTCCTGCTCCACCGCCAGCACCGCATCATCTGCAAACGCCGCAATGGAGAAAAAGCAGTCCTCGTCCAGACCCAGCAGCTGCATCAGCGCCCGGATGTGGGCATAGTTCTGCCGGAACGGGCTGCGGAAATTATACCGCTTTCCGTGCCGCTCCTGCGTCCAGAACTCCTTGCGTTCCGTCCCGGTGATGGTGCCGTGATAGTTTTTGGTCTCGATGACGAATATGCCATAGACCGACACCACCACGTGGTCGATCTGGGTGAGCCGCCTGCCCTGCAATAGCATCAGATCGGACAGCACGATGTACTGCTTTTTGCTGAGCCAGCGCAGATGCCGGGCAACCTGCTTTTCGCCCTGTGCGCCCTTTTGTCCGGAAGTCAGCGGTTTTCTCATGGCGGTTCTCCTCTTCTGAAAACGAAACGGCGGCAGGGATAGCTGCCGCACGGTTTCTGGTTGACTGCAATTGTGGTACGCTGTTTTAGTTTGCGGAATTCGCAGCATCTGCCGCAGCCGCTGTGTCATCGCCGGACGACACACCCACCAGGATGGAAGAGTCCGAAGATACCACGTTGGGGTATTCCCCGTTCCACTTTTCGATCTGCTGGTATTTCAGCACGTTCTCATTCAGCGATGCGTTGATCTTCTCGTTGGCGTCTGCCTCTGCCTCGGCTTTCTGCCGGATGGCGTCCGCCTCTGCCTTGGCGGCGATGACCTTTTGCTCCGCATCCGCCTGTGCCTCAATGATCTTCTGTTCCTTTTCGGTCTCGGCACGGAGCTTGTTCTGCTCTGCCACCTGTTTCTGCTCGATGGCGTCGTTGAACTCCGCAGAGAAGTCAAAATTGATGATGTTGAACTTATCAATCAAAATGCCGTATTCCTGCACCTTTTCCGCCAGTGTTGCGCCGATCTCCTCGCCCACGGCAGAGCGCTTGGTAATCAGTTCCTCGGCGGTATACTGCGCCGTGATGGCTTTCATGGATTCCTGGATCGCCGGCTGCAAAACAGTGTCTGCGTAGCCCTCGCCGATGGTGCGGTAGATCACAGCGGAATCGTCCTTATTGATGTGATAGTTGATGGCAACGCCGCTGGAGACGGTTTGCAGATCCTTGGACACGCCGTTGGAGTCGATCTCCGTTTTCTGGATCTTGTTGTTCATCATGACCACCTGCTGTACAAAGGGCATCTTGAAGTGCATTCCCTCATCCAGCACACGGTCGGAGACCTTTCCCATAGTGACGACCACGCCGGTGTGTCCTGCCGGGACAACGGTGACTGCACCGGCGCCCACGATCAGCACCAGGAGAACGATCACGCCCAAAATGATACCGGTTCGCATTTTTGCATTTTTCATAACAGTTTCCTTTCTGTGTCTGCCGTCAGAACCCGTTTCTGCGGCAATATAAAAAACAAGCAGCAAAGCGGAATCCGCTCCGCTGTGCTGCCTGTATTATAGCATGAAAGGGTAATTTTTGTCAAGAAATGCGGTGCTGCTGCCATGCAGGTCGATTTTTAGGGAAGTTTGCTTTGAATCGTGGGCATCATCATAAGCTGACAGAAAATAATCCCTCCGTCTGCTCCTTACGGAGCATCCACCTCCCTTTTCAAGGGAGGCTTATTATGTCCCCCTTGAAAAGGGGGATGTCAGCGTAAGCTGACAGGGGGATCATATCTAAAACGATACGCCCAACTTCTATCCTTTATTGATTTGCTTTACTTCGCCAGAATCTCATCCCAGCCCTGGTGGATGCCGGCGCCGTTCAGAGCGATGTAGTACATCATGTAATAGATATCCGTGCTGTCGATCACGCCGCTCTCGTCCACGTCTGCGGCGGCAAATGCGTATTTCTCCGCCGCAGAGGATGCGTCTCCGGTAAAGCGGACATCGGTATAGCCCACTGCCTTTCTTGCCACGTAGTACATGGATTCAAAGATGTCGCTGGTGTCTACGCTGCCGTCGCTGTTCACATCGCCCAGTACATACGGCACATACTGGAGATTCACGCTGGATTCACCATACCAGACACCGTCCTCCCGGAGCGCTGCGTCTGTCACATCGGCGCTCGCCTGTCCGGTCTCGCCCTCTTCCAGGGTGACGTTCCACAGATACGCACTGGATGACGCATCGGTGGTAAAGCCCGGGTCTACAACCACCATATTTTTCTGGGTATAGCACGCCAGGCTATCCGACTTGTCCTGTACCGTGACTGTAAAGGAAGAATCATACTCGCCGGTGCTGATATTGTATTCGCAGCTGTCCAGCAGGAACTCATACGTTCCGTCATCGTACAGCGTGGTGT
>ERZ809074.2337-NODE-2337-length-21238-cov-4.921777_pt1 | contig 21238 bp, 20 predicted proteins | sample MGYA00520795_ERZ809074 | MGnify/ENA primary metagenome ERZ809074 (study PRJEB31570, sample SAMEA3212989) | Homo sapiens | biome: human-gut; feature: human gut; material: fecal | place: Sweden | collected 2011 ...
CAAAGAACGCCCAGCTCTACCAGGAGATGCAGGCATATAATCAGCAGATCTTTTCCGATGGTCAGTCAGGACTGACTGATCCGTGGTCTTACGAGCAGGAGACATTGGATCTGTCGAAGTATGGGATTGATGACGGGATGATCGGAATTCTTGATATTCCGAAGATGGATGTGACATTGCCATTATATCTCGGCGCAACGCAGGAGAAGATGGCGAAAGGTGCGGTCATGCTTGGACAGACTTCATTTCCGGTGCAGGGCACGGACAGTAATTGTGTGATCGCAGCGCACAGAGGATGGAAGGGGATTCCGATGTTCCGCGAGATTGAGCGGTTGGAGATCGGAGATGAACTGACGATACAAAACTGTCAGGAAACATTGACGTATCGTGTGTCGGAGATTGAAATCATCCTGCCGGATGAGAGTGACAAGATCATGATTCAGCCGGGGCGGAATATGGTGACTTTGATGACATGTCATCCTTATACGCAGAATTCCAGAAGATATGTTGTATATTGTGATGAGGTTGGAACACAGCCGGAGGCAGCAGTTGATGCAGCAGAAGAGGCGGACAGCAGCCAGCAAGAGATTATCACCACTTCCGAGCAGAACAGAACGGAAGCATTAGAGGAAGATCAGCGTCTGATTGAGAGAGATACGTTATGGAGGAAAGCCGGTTATGCTGGAATCGGGCTAATCGGAGTATTAATTATTTTTGGATTTATCCCTAGGAAAAAGCATTGAGATGCGTTATACTAAGAAAGATGTGAATGAAAACATGGTACAAAGGAGATGGAGCAATGATTCGTTTTACATGGTATGAACTGCTTTGGCTGTTTTTCATCTATTCTTTCTTAGGATGGGTGCTGGAGACAGCGGCCGCAACAGTAAAACAGAAGAAGTTTGCGAACAGAGGTCTGGTGAATGGACCGTTCTGTGTGATCTACGGTATCGCCGCTCTGTTCATGACATTTGGATTACAGGAGCTAAGAGGAGTCTGGCTTTTTTTATTTGCGACGATTTATGCTACAGTGATCGAGTGGGTTGCAGGTCATTTGATCGAGAAGGCATTTAAAGCCAGATGGTGGGATTACTCCAAGATCAAATGGAATCTGGACGGATATATCTGTATCCCGGCTTCTCTTGTCTGGGGTGCTCTTGGATATCTCGGAATCCGCTGGGGAAACAGATTTGCAATCATAGTATTTAAAATGTTGCCTCTGTTCCTGATGAAGATCCTTGTATTGGTTCTTCTTGGCGTATTGGTTGTGGATATCCTCGGATCTTATCTGCTGCTTCGTGGAAAAGGGAAGAACCTCGCGCGGTGGGAAGCTACGAATGAAGGTCTGGATAAAGTCAGCAATAAGCTTGGAAGTGCGATTTCCGGATGGGTTGGGAAACGTATCCAAAAAGCGTATCCAAAAGCGAGGAAACTGATCCGCAAGGAAGAGGAATCGGAGAAGGGAAAAGTATTTGCCGCAGGCTGTGGGTTCTATAAGATTGTGCTGTTGTTCTTTGTTGGAGCATTTCTTGGAGATATTACAGAGACGATTTTCTGCAGGATCACGGCAGGTGTGTGGATGAGTCGCTCCAGTGTGGTCTGGGGACCGTTCAGTATTGTCTGGGGACTGGCGATCGCACTTGTGACAGCGATGCTTTACAAATATAAAGATAAGAGTGACAGCTTCTTATTTATCATCGGTACATTGCTCGGTGGAGCATACGAATATCTTTGTAGTGTATTTACTGAAATTGTATTCGGGAAAGTATTTTGGGACTATAGCGAGATTCCATTTAACTTAGGAGGCCGAATCAACTTATTATACTGCTTCTTCTGGGGAATTGCAGCAGTTGTCTGGTTTAAGAAGATCTATCCGTACATTTCCGCATGGATTGAGAAAATCCCGATGCTGACAGGGAAGGTGCTCACCTGGTTTTTGATCATTTTTATGGTCTGCAATGTGGCTGTGTCATGTATTGCACTTGTTCGTTATGACGAACGTGGAAAGGGCGTTGTAGCGGAAAACAGCATTCAGAAATGGGCAGATGAGCATTACGATGATGCGAAGATGGAGAAGATTTATCCGAACGCAAAAGCGACAGAATAGAAAATAAGATGTAAACGAGAGGGAAATGGTATGATGGAGAATAAAAAGATGCGGGCAGAGCATCCGAAGAAAGAGCTTGCAGTGGATATTTTGTATGATATTATAGGAAGTATTTTGTTTGGTGCCGGAATCTATACATTTGCAGAGGGAGGAAATTTTGCGCCTGGAGGAATTTCAGGTATTGCCTTGATTATGAACAAGTTATGGAATCTTCCGGTCGGTACAATGACGCTAATCCTGAATATTCCACTGGTCATCATCAGTTACAAAACAGTAGGAAAGCGGTTTTTGATGAAGACTGCGAGGACAATGATTATTTCAACCATTTTTGTCGATCTTGTATTTCCGATGTTCCCATACTATACAGGACAGCGTCTGCTTGCAGCGATTTACTCGGGAGCATTGCTTGGACTTGGGATGGTTCTTTTCTATATGAGAGGTTCTTCTTCGGGCGGAGCAGATTTCCTGACGATGACGATCAAAAAGAAGAGACCACATATGTCTCTTGGTCGACTGACGTTGTTGATCGACTTGATCATTATTTTAATTGGATGGCCGGTATTCGGTGATGTTGACTCAGTTCTTTATGGATTGATCGCAGTATTTGTCTGCTCTGTGGTAATTGACAAGATTCTTTACGGAATCGGTGCAGGAACACTTGCAATCATTGTCACATCGAAGGGAGAGGAAACAGCAGAAGAGATTGGAAGAATCACCGACCGTGGTGTGACATCTTTGGAAGGAATGGGTACTTATACAAAGAGTAAGAGAAATGTTCTGCTCTGTGCATGTTCCAAGTCAGAAGCGTATCTTGTGAAAAATGCAGTTTACCAGGTAGATGACTCTGCGTTTGTAATGTTCACTGAGACGAGTGAGGTGCTTGGAGAGGGATTCAAGGAAAGTCTTGATGAGCTGTAAATAAAAGAGAAGAATATGAAATAGAAAAAGCTGCTGTCTGAACTGTTGCTTGCGGGACTCGTGAACAACAGACGGACAGCAGCTTTTCTATATGTTCTTTATGCAGAAATTCGTTTTCAAAGATATAAAAATGTTAATCTTCTTTCGCCCAGTCGAAGGAATATTTGACAGCCTTGTGCCAGCCTTTCAGTTTCTTTTCGCGGACTTCCGGATCAATCGAAGGTTCAAAGATCTGATCGATCGCCCAGTTCTCTTTGATTTCTTCAAGACTGTTCCAGTAGCCGACTGCAAGACCAGCCAGATAAGCAGCTCCCATAGCAGTCGTCTCAACGCAGACCGGACGGTGGACAGGTGCGTTGATCAGATCAGCCTGTGTCTGCATCAGGAAGTTATTTGCGCTTGCGCCGCCATCTACTTTCAGAGAGGCGAGGTCAATGTCGGAATCTGCCTTCATGGCAGTCAGGACGTCATATGCCTGATAAGCGAGAGACTCGAGGGTTGCACGGATGATGTGGTATTTATTTACCCCACGTGTCAGGCCGACGATCGTTCCGCGGGCATACTGATCCCAATATGGAGCACCGAGTCCGGTGAAAGCAGGTACAACATAACAGCCGTTTGTATTTTTCACTTTCTTTGCCATATATTCGCAGTCGTCTGCGGAGTCAATCAGGCGCAGTTCATCACGCAGCCACTGGATCGCTGCACCGGCAACAAAGATAGAACCTTCCAGAGCATATGTAACCTTTCCGTCAAGTCCCCAGGCAATCGTGGTGACCAGCCCATTGTCGGAAAAGACAGGCTTCTCTCCGGTGTTCATCAGAAGGAAGCAGCCGGTTCCGTAAGTATTCTTCGCATCTCCCGGTTTAAAGCAGGTCTGACCGAAAAGTGCAGACTGCTGATCTCCGGCAGCACCGGCGATCGGGATCGCTCCGCCGAGGACGGAAGGATCTGTCTCTCCGTAAATGCAGCTGGAAGGCTTCGGTGTCGGAAGCATACAGCGTGGGATCTGAAGTTCTTCGAGAATCTCGTCATCCCAGTCTAATGTATTGATATTGAAAAGCATGGTTCGTGATGCGTTGGAGTAGTCTGTAACATGTACTGCGCCTTTCGTCAGTTTCCAGATCAGCCAGGTCTCTACTGTACCAAAGAGCAGTTCTCCGCGCTCGGCACGTTCTCTTGCTTTCGGAACGTTGTCGAGAATCCAGCGGATCTTTGTTCCTGAGAAATAAGCATCAAGTACAAGGCCGGTTTTCTGACGGAACTTTTCTGTCAGTCCTTTTTCCTTCAAAGAATCGCAGAATTCAGCAGTACGACGACACTGCCAGACAATCGCGTGGCAGATAGGATCGCCGGTATTTTTATCCCATACGATCGTTGTCTCGCGCTGGTTCGTGATACCGATTGCAGCGATGTCAGAAGGTTCTGCGCCGATGATGTTCATAGCCTCCACAGCAACTCCGAGCATGCTTGCCCAGATCTCGTCCGCATCGTGCTCAACCCAGCCCGGTTTCGGAAAATGTTGTGTGAATTCTCTCTGTGTGACGCTGCAGATTTCCCCTTTTTTATTAAATAAAATGCAGCGGTTACTTGTGGTTCCGGCATCTAATGCCATAACGTATTTTGACATAATATGTGCCTCCTCATTCTAGTATTACTCAGAACAGAAATGGTTACTTTGGCTTGAATGCATCTCGCCCCATCGCCAAAGGCGATTTAAAATGGCGAGATGCGTTGCTGGTCGCACATCGTGTGAACAGTAACCAGAAATGTGATAATCGAGGTTCGTTCTGTTCTATATTCTAATAAGATAAGAATATCATAATCGGAAGGTGGGTTCAATGGACGAAAGGTGCTGTAATAACTAAATTTTCGCATTTTACTGTATTTTACTGTATGCATGCTTGCAAATCTTTTTGTGATACCGTAAAATAAATTTTGAATTGCTTTTCAGCAGTTCGCCTTATGCAACTAATAACGATACAGAGACATTAGAAAGTTTTATTTTCTTATGCATTTTCATAATAAGAAAGGCGGTATATTCCATGGGAATGATACGTGCTGAAAAGCTTGTATTTGAATATGATAAACGAGACGAAGAAGGTAATGTGATCGGATCCCATCGCGCCATTGACGGAGTTGACATTGATGTCCCGCAGGGGTCTTTTGTGGCGATTCTTGGACACAACGGTTCAGGAAAGTCTACCCTGGCGAAGCATATGAATGCGATTCTTGTCCCGACAGGTGGAACGATGTGGGTGGACGGAAGAGATACGAAAGATCCGAATGAGCTTTGGAACATCAGACAGAGCGCCGGTATGGTATTTCAGAATCCGGATAACCAGATTATCGGAACTGTTGTGGAAGAGGAAGTAGGATTCGGTCCGGAGAACTTAGGAGTTCCTACGGATGAGATCTGGAAACGGGTAGAGAACAGTCTGCGCGCAGTCGGTATGCTGGAGCGAAGAAAGGATTCTCCGAATAAACTGTCCGGAGGTCAGAAGCAGAGGGTGGCAATCGCAGGAGTGATCGCAATGGAGCCGAAGTGTATCGTGCTTGATGAGCCGACAGCGATGCTTGATCCGAATGGACGAAAAGAAGTTATTGAAGCGGTAGAGCAGCTTCGAAAAGAGAAGAATGTTACGGTGATCCTGATCACACATTATATGGAAGAAGTGATCGATGCGGATCAGGTATTTGTAATGGATGAAGGGCATGTGGTGATGCATGGTACACCGAAAGAGATCTTCAGCCGGGTGGATGAACTCAAGAAGTACCGTATGGATGTACCACAGGTGACAATGCTGGCAGACGCATTGATTCAAAAAGGAGTTCCGCTGCCGAAAGGAATTCTTAGAAGGGAAGAATTGGTGGATGCCTTATGTCAATTAAGTTAGAAAATATCAGTTATGTATATAGCCCGGGAACTGCATATGAGCATCATGCGCTGAAGGATGTCAGCCTTGAGATCCCGCAGGGACAGTTCGTCGGAATCATTGGACACACGGGTTCGGGAAAATCAACCTTGATCCAGCATTTAAACGGTCTGATGAAAGCAACCTCAGGGAAATTACTTTATGAGGGACAGAACATTTACGAGGACGGATATGATATGAAGAAACTGCGTACACAGGTAGGACTTGTGTTCCAGTATCCAGAGTATCAGTTGTTTGAAGTTGATGTGTTAAGTGATGTGTGTTTTGGACCGAAGAACCAGGGACTTTCCAAGGAAGAGTGCGAGAAGCAGGCAAGAGAAGCCTTGGAGCTTGTAGGATTTCCGGAGAAATATTATAAGCAGTCCCCATTTGAATTATCCGGAGGTCAGAAGCGTCGTGTGGCAATCGCGGGAATTCTTGCAATGCATCCGAAGGTACTTGTTCTGGATGAGCCGACTGCCGGATTGGATCCGAAGGGACGAGATGAGATTTTAGATCAGGTAAAATTGCTTCATGAGAAGACCGGAATGACAGTAATTCTTGTTTCCCATAGCATGGAAGATGTTGCGAAATACGTGGAGCGCCTGATCGTGATGAATGATGGAGAAAAGATGCTTGACGGTACACCGGAAGAAGTGTTCCGCCATTATAAAGAGCTTGAGGCTGTCGGACTGGCAGCACCACAGGTGACATATGTAATGCATGATCTGAAAGAAAAAGGATTTGATGTATCAGCAGATGCGACAACTGTGGAAGAGGCTGCGGACGAGATCTACAACTTCCTGAAGAAGAGACAGGAGGTGCAGTCATGATCAGAGATATTACGATAGGACAGTATTATCCGGCGCAGAGTCCGATTCACAGACTGGATCCGCGTGTGAAGATTGTCTGCACACTGATCTTTTTGATTTCTTTATTTGTGCAGAACAGTGTGCTTGGATATGCATTGGCATTTGTATTTCTTGCGTGCATGATTCATGTTTCTAAAGTCCCGGCAAAGTTTATCGGAAAAGGACTTAAGCCGATTGTGATCTTGTTATTGTTTACAGTGGCTATGAACTTGTTCCTTACAAGAGGCGGCGCAGTATTATTCCATTGGGGAATCATTACGATCACAGAGACAGGACTTCGTACTTCTGTGTTCATGGCAGTTCGTCTTGTATTGCTTGTTGCAGGATCTTCTTTGATGACATTTACAACGACTCCGAACGGACTGACGGATGGACTGGAGAAGCTGCTTCATCCACTGAACCGAATCCATGTACCGGTACACGAAATTTCGATGATGATGTCTATTGCACTGCGTTTTATTCCGATTCTGCTGGAAGAGACAGACAAGATCATGAAGGCGCAGATCGCAAGAGGAGCTGATTTTGAATCAGGAAATATTATCCAGAGAGCAAAGGCAATGATTCCGATCCTTGTTCCGCTTTTCGTGTCTGCGTTCCGAAGAGCGAATGATCTGGCAATGGCAATGGAAGCCCGCTGTTATCATGGTGGCGAGGGGCGTACAAAGATGAAGCCTTTGAAATATCATTATCAGGACAGACTTGCTTATGCAATCACATTGGGATATCTGATCGCGATTGTAGTGATCGGAAGATTTGTGCCGTTTAAATTGTGGATTTTTTAGAATAAAATAAATAGAGAAGAGGGACGGAGATTTCTGTCCCTTTTATTTACGCGAGCAACGAGCCAAAGTCCGTGCTTGCACGAGAACTTGGCGACTGCCGCGATAACTTGAGAAACTCGCGGAGCGTGTTTCTCATAGTATAGGAGAAAGAACAGATATGAGAAGAATCAGATTGAGAGTGGCGTATGACGGGACAGCATACTGTGGCTGGCAGGTGCAGCCGGAAGTGCCGACGATTGAAGGTGAATTGAATCAGGCAATCTCCAGACTTACGAAGGAAGAGATTATCGTGATCGGGGCAAGCCGCACAGATGCTGGAGTCCATGCGAAGGGAAACGTTGCTGTATTTGACACAGAGTCTACAATTCCGGCAGACCGATTTGCTTATGCATTGAATCCACTGCTTCCGGAAGATATCGTGGTTGTGGCATCAGATGAGGTGGAAGCAGACTGGCATCCAAGACATTGTGATACGGAGAAAACGTATGAATACAAGATCTTAAATAGCAAGTTTCCGGATCCGATGAGAAGAAGAGACACGTATCATGTTTCTTTTGACCTGGATCTTGAGAAGATGAGAGAAGCAGCAGGATATCTGAAAGGGGAACATGATTTTAAGAGCTTCTGTAATGTTCATACTCAGGTGGAAGATACGGTTCGCACGATTTATGATCTGGAAGTAGAGAAAGAGGAAGAGCTTATTACAATTCGTGTCCGTGGAAATGGATTCCTCTACAATATGGTCCGGATTCTTGCAGGTACGTTGATCGGAGTCGGAAGAGGAGCAATTGCCCCGGAACAGATTCCGGCCATTCTTGAGGCAAAGGATCGCCAGGCAGCAGGAATGACAGTTCCACCACAGGGACTGAGGCTTGTTAAAATTGACTACCTTGATGAAAAAAGTAAATAATTTTTTGTAAAGGTTGACAATGAACCGTTTCGCTGTTAGACTAGACAGTGTGGTGATTGTCAGTAGACAGAACCAAATTTCAGGCAGAGACGAATTTTAAGCGTATGCCTGGAATTTGCTTTTGTAAAGAATAACGAAAAAAATCGCGTATTATGTAAAAGTATAAAAAAAATATAAATATTATTAACAAATTATAAAATATTTGATTGACTTTTATGTGCAGGTTTGTTATACTGAATCACGTAAAAAAGAGATAACATTGACGAATTGTTATCATTAAAGAAGGATTGTTACTGTTAGGCAGGCAAAACCAGATTTTATGAGCGTCACCGAAGGAATTAAGGGGGATGCCTTAAAGTTTGGCTTTTTTATTATGAGGGAGTTTTTCCCAAAGTTAGAGAAAGGCCAATCGGATGGTTATAGACAAAATAATTAATAACAATATTGTATCTGCATTTGACGAAAAAGGCTTAGAAGTTGTTATCATGGGCCGCGGAATCGGATTCCAGATGAAGCGGGGACAGGAAGTTCCTGCGGAGAAGATAGAGAAGATTTTCCGTATTAAGAGTCAAAGCATAGCAGAACAGCTCAAGGAATTGCTGGCGAAGATGCCGCTTGAGCAGGTTCAGATCTCGAACGAGATCATTTCCTATGCAAAGAAGACAATGAAGCTGAAGTTAAATCAGAGCATCTATGTTACATTGACAGATCATATCAGTTTTGCAATCAGCCGCTGTAAAAAGGGGATTCATCTTGAGAATGCGTTGCTGTGGGAGATTAAAAGATTTTATCCACAGGAATTTGAACTCGGAAGATATGCGGTAGAACTTGTGAAAAAGAGACTGAATGTAGAGATGCCTGAGGACGAAGCAGGATTTATTGCATTACATTTTGTCAACGCAGAGTATGGGACTGATATTCGGGATGCAGTACGGTTTCCGAATCAGGTGAAAGAGATTCTTGGAATCGTAGCAGATGAACTTGGGATTGAGATGGATGAAGGCTCATTGCATTATGAAAGATTTCTGACACATGTGAAGTTCCTTCTTCAGAGGATTTACCGCAAGGAGTTACTTGAAGAGGAAGAGAACGAGATTACAGAGATGATGCAGAGAAAGTATCCGAGAGAGTATTCTTGCAGCAGAAAAGTTGCAGATTACATAGAACAGACGGCAGACTGCAAGCTGTCAGGAGAGGAAGTTTTGTATCTGACACTCCATATTCGCCGTGTTGCGATGGCGGATTCGGAGGACGAATAAGGTTGCTTTGAACGGTAACAAAAGTGAAAGGCTGCATTGAGAAATGAACAGCCGCAGATGAACTTGGACTTTAGCGCATTGCGCTTTTGTCATAGATGGTTCTCTGGTTTGTGGAAGACCCGGAGGATCAGAGGTGATTTTGACCGGAGGACTCATTTGCCGGTTAAAATAAAAAGGGATTAAAAATGAGAGATTATTAAGGAGGGAATTCTATGAAATTCGTACAGAAATTAGGAAAAGCTCTTATGCTTCCTGTTGCTTGTCTTCCGATTTGTGGTATCCTGATGGGATTAGGATACGCAATGTGTCCATCTACTATGCAGGGTGGAGATGTAACTGGTGTTGTTGAGCAGATCGGATTTTTCCTTGTAAAAGCTGGTGGTGCCTTGATCGAGCATATGGCACTCCTCTTTGCAATCGGTGTTGGTGTTGGTATGTCTGATGACCATGATGGTACAGCAGGTCTTGCTGCACTTGCATCCTGGCTGATGATCACAAACCTTCTTTCTACTGGAGCAGTATCTGTTCTTAGAACACTGGAAGAAGGATCAACAGCATTTATCGCATTCAGCAAAATCGAAAACCCATTTATCGGTATCATCGCCGGTATCATCGGTGCACTTTGCTACAACAGATTCAAATCAACTAAGCTTCCTGACTGGCTGTCATTCTTCAGTGGTAAGCGTTGTGTAGCAATCGTTGCAGGTGTTGTTTCTATTATTGTATCTGCAGTTCTGCTCTTTGTATGGCCGGTACTCTTTGCAGGACTGGTTGCACTTGGAAAAGGAATCGAAGGAATGGGAGCTCTTGGAGCTGGTATCTATGCATTCTTTAACAGATTACTTATCCCGTTCGGTCTGCACCACGCACTGAACAATGTATTCTGGTTTGATACAATCGGACTTGGAGACCTGTCACACTTCTGGAATGGAGAAACATCTGCAGACGTTTCCTGGAGTCTTGGAATGTACATGTCAGGATTCTTCCCATGTATGATGTTTGGTATCCCTGGAGCAGCTCTTGCTATGATTCAGTCTGCAAAGAGCAATAAGAAGAAAGTTGCAATCGGACTTATCGCATCTGCAGCAATTTCCGCATTCGTTTGTGGTGTTACAGAGCCATTCGAGTTCGCATTCATGTTCCTCGCTCCGGCACTTTACGTTGTATACGCATTACTGTATGGTATCTTTACAGTAATCACAGTAGCTCTTGGATTCCGTGCAGGATTCAGCTTCTCAGCAGGACTTACAGACCTTATCTTCTCTGCTCCCCTTCCGGCAGCAGCTAAGACATGGCTTATCATTCCTCTTGGAATCGCAGCTTTCATCGTATTCTACGCTGTATTCCGTTTCGCAATCGTTAAATTCGATCTGAAGACACCAGGTCGTGAAGATGACGATGATGATGAAACAAAAGTTGTTCTTGCAAACGATGACTTCACAACAGTAGCTAAGATCGTTCTTGAGGGTGTTGGTGGAAAAGATAACGTTGAGTCTATCGACAACTGTATCACAAGACTTCGTCTTGTAATCAAAGATTACACAAAGGTTGATGAGAAGAAGATCAAATCTGCAGGTGTTGCAGGTGTTGTTCGTCCATCTCAGAAAGACGTTCAGGTAATCATTGGAACAAAAGTTCAGTTTGTAGCTGACGAGTTCAAGAAACTTTGCAAATAAGTTTAAATGATAATTAGGTTATCCGGGATAATGATGTGAAAGAATACGGATAACACACACATTAATAATCCCTTTTCAAAAGCGGAAGTGGAATCGGCGAAGAGCCGGGGACACTTCCGTTTTTTATATATTAGGAAAGTTCTTTCCTAATATATAAAAACGCTCCGCTAGGGATGCGCACTGCGGCGTACAAGGTAGGTGTCGCAAGCGACCGCCGCAGGCGCCAGAATGTGCCAAGGCACATTCTTTGTTATATATACAAGACTACTTGACAAAAGGATTACAATAGTCTATCATCAAGACTACGAGAGTTTATTCTGACTCTTATATAGAAGTTATATATGGAAGGCTATGAAAGGAACAAGTAACAGACAGAACAGACACACAGAAAGCTGCCGGTTGATGAGAGGCGCGTAGATGACTGATTGCGAATACATCCTGGAGCTTCACACCGAAATCTGATGATGAAAGTTCAACGATTGATATGGACAGCAGATCAGACAGAGAGTAGGCTGTGACGGAGTTGTGCTCGTTATTGCACGAATGAGACTGACAGGCATAAAGGTAAGAATTTTATACTTACATTCGAAAAAAATGTTGTCGGTGAATTAAGGTGGTACCACGGTGATAGATCGTCCTTATTGCGTCATGCAGTAAGGACTTTTTTATATGTTAGGAAAGTTCTTTTCGGATATATAAAAAGGCCAAGCTGAATGATGCGTTATAATGCTACTGGTCACAGTTTTTGTGCCAAGAGACATGTTATGAATATTCTGTAGAAGTTACAGAAAAATAAAACGAAAAGAGAAGGAGAAGAAAGATGGGAATTTATGAAGAACTTCAGGCAAGAGGCCTGATCGCCCAGGTAACAGATGAAGAGAGAATCAAAGAACTTGTAAATAATGGAAAGGCTACATTCTATATCGGATTCGACCCGACAGCAGACAGTCTTCATGTAGGACATTTCATGGCACTGTGCCTGATGAAACGTCTGCAGGAAGCAGGAAACAAGCCAATCGCACTGATCGGTGGTGGTACAGGATATATCGGAGATCCATCCGGAAGAACTGATATGAGAAGCATGATGACACCGGAGCAGATCCAGCATAACTGTGACTGCTTCAAAGAGCAGATGAGCCGTTTCATCGATTTCTCTGATGGAAAAGCGCTTATGGTAAACAATGCAGACTGGTTGCTTGATCTGAACTACATCGATGTACTTCGTGAGGTAGGACCTCATTTCTCAGTAAACAGAATGCTGACAGCTGAGTGCTACAAGCAAAGAATGGAGAAGGGGCTCAGCTTCCTTGAGTTCAACTACATGATCATGCAGGCATACGACTTCTATGAGCTGTTCCAGAACTACGGATGTAACCTTGAGTTTGGTGGAGATGACCAGTGGAGCAACATGCTCGCAGGTACAGAGCTGATTCGTCGTAAACTTGGTAAAGATGCAAGCGCTATGACAATCACACTGCTTCTAAACTCCGAAGGTAAGAAGATGGGTAAGACACAGTCAGGTGCTGTATGGCTTGACCCGAACAAGACATCCCCATTCGATTTCTACCAGTACTGGAGAAATGTCGGAGATGCTGATGTTCTGAAATGTATCCGTATGCTCACATTCCTTCCACTTGAAGAGATCGACAAGATGGATACTTGGGAAGGTGCACAGCTTAATACAGCAAAAGAAATCCTTGCATATGAGCTGACAAAACTTGTTCACGGTGAGGAAGAAGCGAAGAAAGCACAGGAGAGTGCACGTGCACTGTTCAGCCAGGGAAATGCTGATAACATGCCAACAACAGAACTGGAAGAAGCAGATTTCCAGGATGGAAAGATTGATATCCTTGCAGTTCTCGTAAAGAGCGGACAGGCATCTTCCAGATCTGACGCAAGACGTGCCGTAACACAGGGTGGTGTTTCTGTAGACGGAGAGAAAGTAACAGACATTACAACAACATATGCTCCGGCAGACTTCGACGGAGAAGGTAAGATCGTGAAAAAAGGAAAGAAAAACTTCCGCAGAGTTGTTGCAAAATAATTGAAATGAAGTAGAGAAATAGTGGCTGTTACTGTAGCATTAAGTTGGATACAGTAACGGCCGCTTCTTATAAGGAGGAAACAAAAATGGCATTTAAAGAAGTAAAGATTGAGGAACTTTCATTTAACCCTTTTACAAAGATCAGCAAGGAATGGATGTTGATCACAGCAGGAGATGAAGAGAAGCATAATACAATGACAGCCAGCTGGGGTGGTGTTGGAATTATGTGGGGGATGAATGTGGCTACAGCATATATTCGCCCACAGAGATATACGAAAGAATTCGTAGATGCAGAAGAGATGTTTACACTTTCTTTCTTTAAGGAAGATTATAGAAAAGCATTAAATCTTTGTGGTTCCAAGTCAGGTCGCGAATGTGATAAAGATAAAGAAGCAGGTCTGACACCGTATTACACAGACGGAACAACAGCGTATGAAGAAGCAGATCTGATCTTTGTCTGCAGAAAGCTTTATGCACAGGAGATGAAACCGGAGTGCTTTACAGTAGACGGACCGGATGAAAAATGGTATCCGGGCAAAGATTACCATACAATGTATATGGGTGAGATCGTGAAGGTGCTTGTGAGAGAATAAGTAAAAGATTTCAGCTGGTCAGATTATGAAGTCGAAGAGCCGGAACAATTAAAATAAAGAGTAGTTACACTGCTTGCAAATAATAGGAGAACTCCTTTCAGTTGTGATAAGATGCAGTCTGAGAGGAGTTTTTTGTAGAATAGAGTAAATAAAAATGCTGTACAACTTGAAAATCTTGATAAAATATGGTAAAAATAGATATAGAAAATACCAGGAAAGCGGGCGGTAGAATGGAAGAAGTAAAAACAATAATACTGAAGGATGTATTGCCTTTTGTGGATCCGGTGGCAAGATCCCATGCAAGAAGAGTTCTGAAAGATGCAGAAGGATACAAGGAGCTTGTGATTGATTTTCGGGGAATTGAATTCATGGGGCGCGGTTTTGCGGATGAAGTGTTCCGTGTATTTCAGGAAGAGCATCCGGAGATAAAGATTACACCGCTTCATGCAAGCACATCCATGTTAGCGATGATTCGCCATCTCGGAGGAAAACAACAATAAATGATATTTACAGATTCCTTGTAAACCGTTACAATAGGAAGTCGGGGCGTTTGTCTCTGATATCTAATTTTATAGAAGAAAAGGAACAAGGAAAATGGGGATTTATCTGATTGTATGCCCGCTGGTGTTTCTGGCGGGCTTTGTTGATTCAATTGCAGGAGGCGGTGGACTTATCTCGCTTCCGGCATATATGTTTGCCGGGATTCCGGTGCATAATGCAATCGCGACGAACAAGCTGTCATCTTCAACAGGAACGGTAGTATCGACAGCGAGACTGATTAAGAATAAGAAAGTAGACTGGGGATTCGTACCCGGAACGGTGATCGGAGCGTTGATTGGTTCTGTTGCAGGGGCGAATCTGGCGTTGATCATCAGCGACCATATTTTGAAAATGGTATTGGTTGTGATCCTGCCGATCGTAGCCTTCTGTGTGTTGAGAGACAAGAACATGGATGTGGAAGTTCCGGTCGGAATGACAAAGAACAAGCAGTATCTGATCGCGATTGTATGCTCTTTGGTGATTGGTTGTTATGACGGATTTTACGGTCCGGGAACAGGAACCTTCTTGCTGCTTGTATTTACCAAGCTTGCGAAGATACCATTGGAGAAAGCAACAGGAAATGTGAAGATTGTGAATCTTTCTTCCAATATTTCAGCGCTGATCACATTTATCCTGGCAGGGAAAATCCTGTGGGGACTGGGACTGGCAGCATCCTGTTTCAGTATTGCAGGGCATTACGTAGGTGCAGGAATGGTTGTGAATAATGGGGTGAAAGTGATCAAGCCGATTATTCTGATCGTGCTGGTGCTGTTATTGGTTAAGGTTGTGTCTGGGATATAAGTAACTGTTCAGAGCCAAGCAAAATTTCATAAAACAGGTGTAAAATGCTTGCATTTTTAAGACTGTTTTTGAAATTTTATTTGGCGGATACGCCACACCGACGAAATGCGTAGCATTTTGGAGGTTGGCTCTGAACAGTTACGAATATAATAAGGAAATAAAAGAAGCAGAATCGTGTGGGAAAATGATTCTGCTTCTTTGTGCATAGGCTTAACTTTTATACAAAATAACATAAATTTGTCAATTTTTATAAACATTATAATATAATACTCACATCACCAATCTCAGCACTCTTGTCTTATCCAATATAAAAATCGAACATACCATAAAAAGATGTGCAAGCAGTGTACTGACGATCACACCGTTAGACGTAAGCAGGAATCCGGTATAGAATCCAAACCAGCAGACGAATCCGGAGTAACTTGCCATCAGGATAAGCAGTGGCAATTCTTCCCAGAAGCCGTGAAGCGTGCTTAAAAAGTCATCCATTGTAAAATCAAAGTAGATAAACCGGCCAACAGCAAGTGTGATGAAGTACATCATCAGTGAATCGTAGTTATCATCATTGTAAATGAACTTGATATAAAGAAGTATCAGTATAATATAAAAGGAAGATACCAGTCGGATGGACGCCTTCTGGTTGGAATCTATTTCTTCCAATGGTACAAATACAATATCAAGCCATCCATTTAAAATAACGGAGAAGCAAAGGAAGAGTAAAAGGATAATATCCTGATACTTCTGCCAATAGATGGACACGCCTGGAATCCTCTCGTCAATAACATAGTAAAGAGACAGAAAGATCAGCACGGAGGTGCTGGCGAAGACCATCTCAAAGAAACTTTCAATAATGCTTCTTTTTCGCTCCTGATGGTGGCGGTTGATACGACGGATTGCTTTGTGAGACAGGGAGTCATCCTGCAGTCGCTGGCGTGTTTTCAATTTGGCTACGCCAAGAACAATACCGATCACAACGGCCAGCCCGACCAGCGAGACGAGCAGGTAGATTCCGATGTATTCAAAGTTAAAGTAGTGTGTAACATAAGTTCTCATTAAAATGCCTTCTTTCAAAATCCTTAGCAGATGGTAAATGTTTCTAACCACCTTAATTTTAATTATAGCACGGTGATGCAAGGGATAATCAGGTTTATGGTTAGCGTATACTTATAAGATTTATAAAATAGTGGACAAAATTGAACCTAGTCAAACAAAATAAACTATGTTAGACTATCAATAGATTGATAAAAAGATAACAAGCATGGTATCTGTCAGAATAGATTGCCAGTCGTATGTAGTGCGAACAGTAATCAAAACAGTTTACCAGGGAGTGGAAAAAGAACAGGATGAGAATAATGAAAGCAATTGTATTCGATGTAGATGACACATTATATGATTTATCAACTCCATTTAAGGAAACATGCAGGGAGGTTTTCCCGGAAGATAAAGATCTGGATCTGGAAGGCGCATTTTTGGCAAGCAGAAGATACAGTGATTCCGTGTATGCACGCTGTTTAAGTGGTGAGATGTCGATGGAAGAGATGTATATCTATCGATTCAAAAATGCATTTCTTGATTATGGGAAGAAGATTGATGCACTCAAGGCATTGGAATTCCAAGCAATTTATGAAGAAAAACAGCATGAAATCAAGATGACAGATGCAATGAGACAGTTGATGCAGAACTTGAAAGAGAAGGTGACTCTGGGAATCGTTACAAATGGTCCGGCGCAGCATCAGTGGGACAAAGTGAACGCGCTTGGTGTAACGGAATGGATTCCAGTAGGTTATGTATTTATATCAGGAGCACTCGGGGTAGCAAAACCGGACAAGAGGATTTTCAGTCGTGCGGCGGAAAGAATGGGGATTTTGCCGCAAGAGATCTGCTATGTAGGAGATTCTTTTGAAAATGATATTGTTGGGGCAAAAGCTGCAGGATGGAATGCAGTCTGGTATAATCATCGCGGACATCAGGCAGCAGGTGATGTAAAGCCGGATGCAGTGGTAAGAAGTGAGGCAGAATTGATTGCATGTCTGGAGAAGATCAGCACAAAGGAGTGAGCGGAATATGCAGAAGGAAGCCCAAATAATCAAGGTGATGGCTGCTCCGGAAGCTGGATGGTAAAAGAAAACCTTTTAAAAAAAGAAAAATAACAGCTGTAAGAGAAATATTTTTCAATTACAGCTGTTATTTTCTTCTTATTCGTTATTCTTCTACTTTTTCACTTTTATCTTTCGGCAGAATCAGACTGAGCATCTTGATTCCTTCGTACAGGATTGAACCAATCTTCCATATTGGATAGTTAGACAGCGTCTGCTTCTTCATTTTTTCCGAGTCTGCGAAGCATTGTCTTCTTGACTGCACGGAAAATGTTTTCATAACCTGTGCAGCGGCACAGATGACCGGACATCATTTTACGGATCTCATCATCTGAGAATTCTTTGCCGGCATTTAAAAGTTCAGTTGCACTCATGATGAATCCAGGTGTACAGAAGCCACACTGAACAGCTGTTTCGTCAATAAATGCCTGCTGAATATCGGATAACTCACCATTTGGTCCGGCGAGACCTTCAAGAGTAAGGATTTCTTTTCCCTCAGCCCATACACCGAGATAGATACAGGAGTTGAAGCATTCCCCATCAATGATTACATTGCATGCTCCACATTCTCCAACTTCACAGCCTTTCTTTACGCTGGTCAGACGGAAGTCATCTCTTAAAACATCTGTAAGTGATGCACGGACATCGATCATTTTCTCAACTTTCTTACCGTTGATCGTGCAGGTAAGTAATTTGTACTGTTTATTCATCGATCACACCTCCTGCCAATCTGATAGATTCTGTCAGTGCACGCTCTGCAAGAACAGTAGCGATGTGCTGACGGAATGCCTTGGATGCTCTCCAGCTGTCACGTGGATTGATATCTTCCAGAACAGCCTGACCAAATTCATGAACAACAGCTTTTGTAAGCGGTTTACCCTTTGCTTTTGCCTCAGCAGAAGGCGCACGCATCGGAACAGGTCCTGCAACTCCGTAAGCAATTCTGACATCCTCGATCGTCTTCTTATCCTTAGAGAGTTTTACATTGACAGAACATCCTGTTGTTGCGATATCCATTGCATTACGCATTGCATATTTAATGTAATGTCCGTGGTAGCCTTCGTATGCTTCCTTCGGAATGATGATCGCTGTCTGAATCTCTGCCGGTTTCAGATCAACGACTCCTGCTTTAATATAGAAGTCATGGATCGGGATTCTGCGAACTCCGTCCGGTCCTGTGATCTCAACAATTGCATCCCATGCATGAAGTGTTGAAGCGGAATCAGCGGATGTAACACCATTACATGTGTTTCCACCGATCGTTCCGATGTTACGGATCTGTGGTCCACCAACCATATCAACAGCTTCCCCAAGTACGTTGATATGCTTCTGGATGATCGGATCCTTTGTAATATGAGAGAAGCTGGTCAGAGAGCCAATGCGGATCGCACCGTCTTCTTCATAAGATATGCCTCTTATTTCATCAATTCTATAAATGCTTACAAGTTCTTTTCCTGCGCGGCGTCCTTCACGCATCTGTACAAGAACGTCACTTCCGCCGGCAATGATCTGTGCTTCCGGATGTTCCTGTAAAAGCTGTATAGCATGAGCTACGCTTTCAGCTTCATAAAGTGCTTTAAGATCATACATTTGCTTCTCCTCCTTCCTCAAACATATGTTGTTCCTTCATACTGCGGAACAGATGGTGTGGATTCACCGGTGCATCATTTACATAGACACCTGTTGCCTGATAAACTGCGTTACGGATTGCAGGTGCAATGGAACATGTCGGTGGCTCACCAAGAGATTTTGTCCCGAATGCACTTGTAGGCTCCGCATTTTCTACGAAATAAGCGCGTAGTCTCGGGTGATCCATAAATGTGGATAACTTGTAATCGAGCAAGTTATTATTTAATGCTCTTCCGGTCTTCGGATCAAAGAGCAGGTTTTCAGAAAGTCCGAATCCGATTCCCATACTCATACCACCGTGTACCTGAGCTTCAGCAAGTGCCGGGTTGATAAGAGTTCCGGCGTCATGTACATTGACGATATCAAGCAGTTTTACCTTACACATCGGGATGTCAACTTCAACTTCTGCAAATGTACATCCGAAGGAGTAAGCATTGGACTTAATCTGTGCAGTACTTTCAGCTGACAGATGCTCACTGTGTGAAAGGCTGTAAAGTGCTTCTGTTGAAAGATCTCCAAGAGACATCAGAACACGGTTATCTGTGATACGAACAATCTGTCCGTCAATGATATCCAGGTTATATTCAGGCATTCTTGTCAGTTCATGCGCATATTTCAAAATGCGTTCTTTCAGAAGCAGTGCTGTCTGGCGAATTGAGAATCCGGCTGTATAAGTCTGACGGGATGCATAAGCACCTGTTCCGAATGGTGTAACGTCTGTATCCTGACAGGAAACAACGTGTACAGCTTCAAGCGGAACGCCAAGAATATCTGCAGTCATCTGTGAATATGCAGTATCAGCACCCTGTCCGATCTCTGTCTCACCAAGCTGAACCTGAAGAGAACCATCCTGATTCAATACCATACGGCAGGAAGATGTCTCAAGTGAGATTGGCCATACAGCTGTGTTGTACCAGAAGACTGCCATACCGATACCTCTGCGGATATCTCCTGTCTGGTTCTGGTATTCTTTGTATTTACGAAGGTAATCAGTAACTTCGATTCCTTTGTCAAGACACTGGTTGAATGTGTCGCTGTATAATTCATTTTTAGAAAATGCATCCTTGTATCCGACCGGCATCAGGTTTTTGCGGCGGAATTCAAGCGGATCCATGTTAAGTTTTGCACAAATGTCTTCTGTATGACATTCTACAGCCCACATTGCCTGTGGAATTCCGTAACCACGCATCGCACCGGCAACGGATTTATTTGTGAATATTGTATAAGCATCAGCCTCTACGTTATCACAAGGATAAAGCTGCGGGAACGCGCCGACACCTTTTGCACAGATGCTGTGACCATGGGAAGCGTAAGAACCCTGATCAGAAAATGCTTCCAGTTTTCTTGCAGCAAATGTTCCATCCGGGCGAACCCATGAAATGATGTGGCTCTTGATCGCATGACGTACACGAGTAGAAACAAAGGTCTCTTCTCTTGGTACATCAAGTTTAATAAGATGTCCGTGAAGCTGCATGGACAGCCATGCACAAAGTGGTTCATACAAAACATCCTGTTTATTTCCGAAACCACCGCCGATGTAAGGCTTGATGACACGGATCTTACCCCATTCAACTCCAAGTGCCTGACCGACAACTCGACGCACGATATGAGGAATCTGAGTAGAACTTACAACCTTGATGCGGTCTCCTTCCATCTCAGCGTAGCAGATGAAGTTCTCAATATGACAGTGCTGAACAGTTGGTGTGCTGTACCAGCCTTCTACTTTGATCAGTCCCGGTTCTTTGATGGCTTCTTCATAATTTCCTTTACTGATTGTTGTATGCTTGAGAATATTGTTCGGATAATCCTCATGAAGCTGAGGAGCATCCTCTTTCATAGCATCCAGAACATCCAGAACAAATGGATATTCTTCATATTCTACTTTGATCGCACGAAGTGCCTGTGCAGCGGAAACCTCATCCTCTGCTACAACCGCAGCGATATCATCCCCATAAAATCTGACGCGGTCTGTAAGTACAAGACGATCGGCAACATCCTGATGTGATTCATCTGTGGACCATGGATGTCCGGCAGTTGGGAAATAATGCTTCTCCTTTAAATCAAAACAGGTAAATACTGTTACAACTCCAGGTATC
>ERZ809074.2340-NODE-2340-length-21210-cov-29.757930_pt1 | contig 21210 bp, 16 predicted proteins | sample MGYA00520795_ERZ809074 | MGnify/ENA primary metagenome ERZ809074 (study PRJEB31570, sample SAMEA3212989) | Homo sapiens | biome: human-gut; feature: human gut; material: fecal | place: Sweden | collected 2011 ...
CGGTCAGAGCGGTAATGCCCCCAAAAGAAATTGGGTGGGCCGTCCCCGTCGTTTTTGCAGTTGCGCTGCCATGTGACAAAGGGGGCAGGGGCTTTTTCACATTCGCCCATGACAAACTCGGCACTGCCGACGCGAACGCGAGCGGTGATGTGGTATTCCTGATTGACTGCTTTGCCCACTACATAGCAGCCGCGCTCCAACTGGACGGTGCAGCTCTCGTTTTGTGCAAAAGTCGCTGTCACCGGCATGACCGGTACTCCACATACCATATCCGGCAGCATGATGAACTGCGACCTTTGGCCCATCAGCTCTTGCGGCAGTTTGTCCATGGGCAGATAAAAGTGCTGCTTGCCCATAATCTCATAACGCAGCAGAAAGCTGTTGATGGGATAGTAGACGCTCATGATTGGGTCTTTGATATGTCCTTGGACGATGTTGAAGTTTATATATTTGGCGTTGTCCAGATACCATTGCGGGTTCGCGCCTGGTGTATTCCAGCCGAACATGGAGCCTGCCAGCATTGCCGCTTCCTGAATATCCGTAATGCCGCGTCGCACATTATGGCTGCTGGCGATCTCGCGGTTTTCCTCGCGGTTTCCGGTATCCCACTCAGAGGGATAATAGCCGTGCTCACCGCACCGGATGATAATAAGCTGCCCGCTGGACGGCAGAATGGAAAAACAGGTTTCCGGTAGCTCGTTCCTGCGCATCGGTTCGTTCCTCATCGCGCCTGCTCCTGCTGCCGCTTACGGTGCCAGCCTTCCAGCAGCTTGATAATGACATCTTCCATCTGCTTTGGGGTGTAGCTGGAGGGAAAGTATTTTTGCAGGCGGTCGTTGCGGATGGTGACCTTGCGCTCCAACGGCTTTTCCTCCCGCATGATGAGGTCGATGATGTTGTTTTCCAGCTTGCCCTCGCCGCTGAGCTGCTTGAGACGCTGAGCCTGCCCCAGCGACGGGGATACCTCGTCACGCTCCATGACCAACAGGAGGTAGGTCTGCTCTTTTTCGGACAGGTGGGAGAGGAAATCCGCTGCGGGAACGAACTTGAGCGTTCCCGCGTCCACCGCGTCCAGTAGCGGCGGAATCAGCTTATTTAGGCGCACATAACGCTGAATTTGCATGCGGCTTTCGTTGACCTGCTCTGCCAAAAGTTCGACAGAAAAGCGGCTGCCTAACTTCTGCCCAACTTGGGCAGAAGTTAAATCTGTCCGCTGGCCCTGCCGCTTCATGGCGTCCAGCTTCAGCTTGTAGGCTTTGGCTTTCTCGCTGGGCAGCAAGTCCTCGCGGTTGATGTTGTAATCCACGACCAAAATGTCCGCTTCCTCGTCGCTGTAATTGCGGACGATGACGGGGCGGGTATCCAGCCCCACGGCTCTCGCGCAGTAATCCCGCCGGTGGCCGGAGATGATCTCGTATCCGCCAGTGTCGCGGGGGCGAACGATCAGCGGCTCAGCGATGCCGATGTGCTCAATGCTGTCCATGAGCCGCACCAAGTCCGGCGTGGGCCGGTCAATGGTGTACGGCTGACGGGAATACGGGAAAACTTCTGAGGCAGGAACGATCTGAATCCGCTCCTGCCGGTCAGCTTCTCGCTCCGCGTCCGTTTTGAACAGGTCATCGTACCGGGTCAGTTCGATGCCGCTTAATTTGCTTGCCAATGCTCAACACCTCCCTCGTCAGATTTTCATACGCCAGCGCCGCCTTGCCACTGCGGTCATGGTCGTAAATGCTCTTGTTTTCCACGCTGATCTCCGCCGCCTTGATGGAACGGGGAATTTCGCTTGCGAACACATGACCGCCATAGGTCTTGCGGACAAGCGCGTTAATCTCCCGTGCCAATGTGGTGCGGCTATCCACCATCGTCAGCACAATGCCGTCCACCTCCAGCTTCGGGTTGAGCTGCCGTTTCACGCGGGTGATGGTTCGCAAAAGCTGCTCCAGCCCTTTGGCTGGAAGATACTGCGCCTGCACGGGGATAATCACGCTGTCCGCCGCAGTCAGGGCGTTGATGGTCAGCATACCAAGGGACGGCATACAGTCGATGAGCGCGTAATCGTAGCGGTCTGCCACGGTGGACAGATATTGCCGCAGCACCGTTTCCCGGCTCATGGTGTTGACCAGCGTGACCTCCAGTGCCGACAGCTCAATATTGGCGGGGACAAGGTGGACGCCGGACGGGTGGTGCAGAATGCCCTCGCCGGGGGCGATGGGCTGCTCTGCGATGATCTTCTCCATCAGCGTGGAGAGCGTTGGGGATAATTCGTCAGGCTGTGACCAGCCCAACATCTGCGTGAGATTGCCTTGTGCATCGGCGTCGATCAGCAGGACTTTTTTACCTTGCCGAGAAAGGCCAATGCCGAGGCTGGCGGCTGTGGTGGTCTTACCCACGCCGCCCTTCTGATTTGCCAGTGCGATTGTTTTCAATGGGACACCTCCTCCAACAAAAAAGGAGCCTTGCGGCCCCTGTTCTAACAAAGCTGTTGCTTCTTACGGTTATTCTTTTTTCGGGTAGTATTCTTTCTATTCTCAGTCTTGCTATATCTCAGTCTTATTAGATTTCGATTTTCGAAAGTCAAGAAATTCGAAAACCGAAAATCAAGACTTTCGAAAATCGAAAGTCACAGAAGCGCAGATTCCGGCCATATCTATGATTTTCGAAAATCGAAAGTCTGGACTTTCGATTTATTCAGGATATATCGCCGGCAAAGTTTTTCACATAAATGATAGCCGGTTTTCCAAGTCCTTGCCGCTTTCGTTCAATCAAACCAATACCTTTTTTGCTGTCCAATTCTGCGAATAGGCGCACCGCCTTTTCAGAGCGGCAGCGCAAGGTTTCCATGACTTCTTCTACCGTAAAAATGATAAAGACACGATTTTGGTCGTCTACCCAGCCGTTCCGATAGGACAACTCCATGCGATCAAGCAGCAGCCCATACAATAGCTTTGCATCAGAGGAAACGCCATCAAACCGACTATCGGTGATTAGCAGTTTTGGAATGCGAAAGAAAGCGTATTGTTCACCAGAATGTCCATAGTAATAGGGCAGGGATAAGGCCATAGCGTTCACCTCACATTCTATGGGATAAAAAAGGGCAGGGGACTCCCTGCCCTGAGATTTCAAATTTTTAATTGCTCGGTACACTTTTGCAACAGAGCTTGAAATTTTTGGGGTTTTCTATTTCCGCGTAGGCAATAGGACGACGAAAGAAAGGTTACAAGCGAATCCCTTGTAATATTCCACCCTTTTCTTCCGAGTATGGCAGTAATACGCTTTTCGAGTACCCAGCGTTGAATAGCGGTCATTGAGAACCCTGTCAGTTCCCTGATTTGCTGTGTCCGAAGGAGATCGGGCAGGTATGAAAAATGTGCCTGCAGCACTTCATATATTTGCCGGTTTACATTTTCATCATTTCCATAAAGCGTATCCTTTTTGTAAAGATAGGCAAGTGCATCTGTGAGCTTAATGTGATGAATACGCCCGGTAGGGGTATCTACTATCTCATATGAGATTTCTCCGCGCCGGGTTAAATTATATGCAGTCTTGTGGCATATCCCGCACACTTCACAAAACTGCTTTTGTGTAATATACTCCGGATATGCTACTGCAAGATCCGAATAATAGGTCAGCAGATCCATTTCAGTTCTCCCTTCTGGTGATTGCCGACAGCAGAGAAAACCAATGATTCTCAGAAATGTGGTCTATCCTATTTTCTATCCTTTGTCCATTTTTGCTCGCATTTTTCGGAAAATGCGAAAGCGCCTGCCACCCCTGTTTTTCTTGTATCAAATACTCAAAAAGTCCTGATTTTTCAACGGGTTCAAGGCATAGTAACTACCGTGTACTGCTTCGATGTGACGCCTAAGTGGAACAGTTTCGAAATTACTCGAAATCAGTTTGAGGGAAACCTCACGAGGGTTCGAATCCCTCCCGCTGCGCCAAGGAAAAACCTCTTTTGTCTGTTACGGCAAAAGAGGTTTTTCGTAAAGAGAGGGACTGAAAATGCTGATTGACAGTTCGATCGCACAGGCATATATCGAGAGCAGCTGCGTCGACGCTTTTCGTGCTTCATGGCTCTTTGAACACACCTCGGTTTCGTCAGATCTTGGCAGGAATGCATTTACTCCGCCGCCTGAGGATCTTGCTCTCCGAGAGACTGTGCGCAAGCTCGAACGCCGTATCTGTGAAGCGGCTGCGCACTTTGTCCCCGTCAACCGCCCGATTTGGGACGCGCTTTTCCCCGATTGGGAGGCGGTACAGCCGACACTTGATTTGATCGTCGGTTATCCCGAGCCTTACGACGCCGTTGCGGCACACTCGCCCGACGGGCAGGCACATCTCATCTTTGACCTCATCCGTTGGTGCAATTATGCGGAGCTCGACCAGCTCGACAGCATCATTCGGAATCTGCTGACGCATGAGATTACGCATCTCTTGATTGGACACCGCTATCCGGCGGCAAATGCCGCATTGGAAAGTACAGACTATTTGACAAGATTGGATGCTTACACATTTCATGAGGGATTCGCCCATCTTCTCTCCTATCAGGCGACAGAAATCGACTGTGTGGACTGGCATACACCGCAGCTTACCGAGGTCGCAGCAGCAAGCCGTGCCAAACTGCGCCTCGCGCTTACGGAGACGGACACAGACAGGCAAAAGCAGTTTCTTGAAGAGGCGGTCTGCGGATCGTACTATGAAAAGTTTGCCTGTATGTGCGGTATGCTGTATCTGGCAGACCGATGGGAAACGCAGGGAATCGACGGCCTGCAAAGCGCATTTGCGGACTATCACGGCTTTGCTCAAAGGGCCTTGAGCATTCGAATTTGATTGTAAAAGAGGAAGAGACGCGAATGCGTCTCTTCCTCTTTTACACCTTCTCCCGCTTCTGCCGCCAGAGGTTGATCGCCAGCATGACCGCGGCGTAGATCAGCGCGGCGGCGAGGATAATGAGCGAGAAGTCGCGCTGCATCTGGTAGCTCGTCGTCGTGAAACCCTTGACGAGTAGATGACCGGCAAGATAGCTCGCGGGAATCAGCGCGAGATAGCCGATTGCTTTGCCCGCTTTCTTCCTGCGGCAGATAAAAAATGCAATACCCAGCGTAATAAGGAGTGCTAACGATAGCAAAACGTAATAGCCCAACGCCAGCCTCGGCAGAGAAATGATGCCGCCATTCATGCTGCCGCAGAGCAGCACATCGTCCTGCCCGTTGTTCTGAGAATAGCAGACTGCCGCGCAGTTCGCGGCGTCGAGCGTGAAGAGCGTGCGCGCGGACTCCGCCTTGGCGAGCACGCCTTGCAGTGCGTCCGCCTCGCGCTGTGTGCGATCATTTGCGCTGTGTGTGTTCGGGGCGCCCCCGGCTTTGTCGAATGCGCCGCGCCATGTGTCGAGCGGCGTGCGCCATGCGGTGATGAAGTAGATGGTTTTGCCGCTGTTGGGGTCCTGCGTGTTCGTGACCTCTGCGCCGGAGACCGGCACGAGCAGGCTGACGGAGATGCTCTCCGCGTCGCTGAGATCAGAAAGCCCATCCGCTGCCGAGCCGTCCGCGAGCGCGCTGGGCGAGCGCGAGATCGCCCACTCTGTCTCGCTGTACGGCAAATACTGCGGCGCGGTGAGATACGCGAATCCCGCCGTCGCCAGCGTCAGCGCGAGCGTGACGGCCAGCAGCACGGCGGTCAGCTTCTTGCGCCGAAGCTGCCGCTTCAAGTCGCGCAGCGGCTGCGCGCTGACGGGCGCGGGCTTCACGTCCGCCTTCAGCGCGTCAAGTTCGGCGCGGCAGGCCGCGCACTGCGCTAAATGCCCGTCCACAAATTCCTTCGTCTCCTCGCGCAGCATATCCTCCTCGTAGAGCGGCAGAAGATCCTGCACGATGCTGCAAGTTTTGTCCATTTCAGTCGTCCTCCAATCCCTCGCGGATCATGCGCTTGGCGCGGTGATACGTCACGCATGCCCAGTTTTCCGTCTTGCCGAAGAGCGCGCCGATGTCGCGGAAGCTCTTCTCGCCGTACACGCGCCACATGAAGACCTCCTTGTACGGCTCTCTGAGCGCGTGCAGCAATTCCTGGATGCGCGCGGCCTCGCTGTGATCTGCTAACTCCTCCTCGTGGCTCTCCTCGGCGATCCGGCAGTCTTCGAGCGGGGCAAGCCGCTTCTCGCGCCGCAGCTGCGAATAATAGAGATTCTTCGCGATCTGGCACAGCCAGACGCGCACGCTGCACTCGCCCCGAAAGCGGTCGAGGGCGTCCATCGCGCGGAAAAACGTCTCACTCGTCAGCTCCTCGGCGGTACTCTCGCTCCCGGACAGCGAAAGCAGATACCGGTACACATCGTCGAAGTACACGGCGTACACCTCTTCAAAATTCGTCAGCGCCCTCACCCCCTTTCTGCCTATAAGACGGCGGAAAACCGGTTTTCTTACAAAAAAATCCGTCCCGCGGGACGGATTTTTTCTTTCACGTTTTGACAACCTTTTTCTTGCCGCACTTCGGGCACGTGAGCTCGACCTTGCCGATGTTTTTCGGCACGCGGCAGTACGCGCCGCAGGAACAGCGGACGTATTTGTGCGCCTTGTCGGCGCGGCGTGCCTTCGCGCCGCGGATGGCGTTGGCCTTCGGCGTCCACCAGGTCAGAAACTTCGCGTTTTCGGCCTGACGGCGCGCGAGATTGCGCGAAAAAATGCGGATGAGCACGATGAACATCAGCACCATCGACACAAAGTACAGCGCCTGCGACACGCCCTGCACGCGGATGATCGAGCTCAGAATGCTCACGGCCAGCTCAAGAATCACGAGCGCCCAGTTTAGCGCGTCTACGCCGTTGCGGCCATACATAAAGCGGTAAAGGGCATCGCGGAATTTGTTCACAAAAAACACTCCTAAAATCTTGATGCTGCCATTCTACACGCTTTTTCGACCCCCGTAAAGGCGTTTGAACAAAAGTTTACAGAATGGAAAAGAGTAAACGCAAACCGCCCGACTCCGTCGGGCGGTTTGCAGGGGGCAAGGGGGCTGCACCCCCCGTCGTCCGCTCCCCAGGGGGGCAAGGGGGGCCCGCCCCCCAAAAAGCCTCGCAGAGTTTCGCCGCTCCGCGGCGAAATAAATTCAAATCATTTTCCGCCGCGACCGAAGGTGAATTGCCGCAAAGCGGCAAGAGAAGCCGCCCTGGGGCGTGCGCGTGGCGGAAAATACTTCTCAGGCCGCAAGTGTGGAATTTGCCCGCCATCGGCGGGCAAATTATGCGCGCAGCGGCCTGCAAGGAATAAAAAATGCGTCCAGCTTTCGCTGGACGCATTTTTTAGGTTTTATAGTCCGTTGGTGTAACGATACAGGAACGTCACGGCCTCGGCGCGGTTGCAGGAAGCATACGGGGAGAACGTCGTGGCGCTGGTGCCGGTGGTGATACCCTTACCGACGGCCCAGAGGATGGCGTTGTAGTAGCTCGCCTCGCTCGTGGCGCCCACATCCTTGAACGGGTTGGAGTAGTAGCCGCTGGGCTGGCCTGCGTAGCGGTACAGGAAGGTCACGATCTGGGCACGGGTGCAGACCTGATCGGGGGAGAACGCCGTGGCGCTGGTGCCGGAGGTGATGCCCTTCTGGCTGGCCCACAGGATGGCCTTGTAGTAGCTCGAGTGCGTGACGGCGTTGACATCACGGAACGGGTTGCGGGTGATGGTCGGCTCCGGGCTGCCGGCGGCGCGCCACAGGAACGTCACGATCTCGGCGCGGGTGCAGGACTTGTACGGGGAGAAGGTGGTGCTGGACGTGCCGTTGGTGATGTTCTTGCCGACGGCCCACTTGACGGAGTTGTAGAAGTAGTCGGTGGTCTTGACGTCGATGAAGTTCATCGTCTGGCCGATCTTGATGGCCACGGTGCCGGTGAGCTGGCGGGTGCCGGTGCCGGTCGTGCCGTAGCGGGCGTAGATGGTGAACGGGATGTAGACGGTCTCGCCGGTCTTGGCGTAGCGGCTGGCAAGGAACGCGACGTCGCTGAGCGCGTTCTGGCTGGCGGTGGCGCTGTAGTAGAACTTGTCAGTCGTCTTGACGGAGCCGCCGTAGTTGTAGCCGTTGTAGTAGGTGTAGAGCGAGCCCTCGTTGACGGCGGAGACGGCGCTCTGGTCAAAGGTCACGTAGTCGATGGTGTAGTTGCTGCTGTAGCCCTTGGTGGAGCGCAGGTAGCTGAGGAAGTCGCTCTCGTCGAAGCGGACGCTGTCGCCCTGAGAGACGGTGTACTTGATGTCCTCGCGCACGAGGTTGATGACGACGCTGCCGGAGTACGGCACGGTCGTGCCGTGGCTCGTGGAGGAGCTGGAATAGCGGGTCGCGTACAGGGTGAAGTTCAGCGTGATGGTCTTCGCGCTGGTCTTGGCGTTGGGGACGAACGTCACGCTATCGAGGTTGGTGACCTTGGTGCGGGTGTTGAACGCGCCGGAGGAATTGCTGGTGGACATGGCGGTGCCGCCATAGTACAGCGTGCCCTGCGCGGTGGTGGGCAGGGAGAAGGTCACGTAATCGAAGGTGACATAGGGATAGGACTTGGTCTTGCTGGCGTCGCCGCGGGCCTCAGCGACCTCATTCATGAAGTCGGTGAAGTCGCTCTGCGCGAACTGGACGGTCTCGCCGGCCACACCGTTGTACTGAATGTTGTAGTTGGTCTGGGTCACGGTCATGGGGCCGCAGTAATACTTGCTGTAAGTGCTGGAAGCAGTGGTATCGTTCCAGGCGATCACATACAGCGTGCACTGGCCGCTGGTGCTGAAATAGGTGCTGGGAATCGTGGTGTAGGTATAGCCCATGCTGTTCAGCTGGGATGCGGAATAACGGGAGTAGTCGACGGTCTGGCTGGAAGTCAGGCTGTTGCTGTTGCCGAGAACATAGAACTTGGTGTAACCATAAGGAGCAGACACCTTGTAGTTGGTGTTCGTAGTGGTGGTGCTCACGGGTTCAGCGGTCTGGCTGTCAAAGCTGTTCACGGGAACAGGGGTAACAGGGATAGAGAAAGTGACGACGAATTTCTTACCCGCATTGGTGGTAGCCGTACCGGTGAAAGTGGCCTTACCAAAGCTGTTGGCAGGGGTCGGCGTGAAAGAGGTAGAAGTGGTACCGCGATTGAACGTACCAACACCGTTTCCACTGAAAGAACCCGCATTGATGGACAGATATCTGACGTAATCGCCAGAAGTAAGCTGAGTACCAGCAGTGTTCTTAACTGCGGTATCCGCAGCGGGAATCAGTCTGTAATCGTCGCTGTTCGTATAGGAACGCGTACCCGCACCATAATAGGTGGAATCGAGAGTAGCATTCACAGAGAAAATGCCGATGTTGGGGAAAGTGACCGTGTATACCTTATCCTTGTAGGTGAAAGTAGCCGTGACTTTCACAGAAGAGGTCGGATTAGCGATAAAAAGTCTTGCTTCATTGGCACCAGTGCCGGTATAGGTTTTGTTCAGGCCGCTGGAAGAAGTGCTGCCCGCTGCGCCAATCACAGCGCCGTTGCCTTCGACCTTCCAAGTGATGGAAGTGCCGTTAAGAAGTGTGTTTTTGATCAGATTGTTTTCATAGAAATTGAAAGTAAGAAGCTGATCGGAATTTGCAGTAACGGCCGTCTTGGGCTGAACATACTGAGCCTTGTAAATCTCATCACCGATTACAATGGCATCAGAAGTGTTTTCGCCCACCACGTTTGCATCGGCAACAGAACCCTCGTAGACCGTGCGCTTGATCACATAGCTACCATCGACAGTGGGCGTCCATTTATTATCGGTGACCGTAATCGTCGAAAAATTAGCGGCGGTATCTTTCTTGGCGCTCCAAACATAATGAACATTTTGGCTGGCCGTGTTCGTGCTATCATGTACGGACAGCGTTAAAGTCATGCCTTCACGATAATTTGCAGCTGTAGTAGGAGAAGAAACAGTAACTTTGCCAGAACCGACAGTCGCCTCAGTGCAGGTAACATCGACAGTGCCTACCAGGTCAGGCTTGCCTGTGCCCTGACTCTTAGACAGGCTAAGCTGAACACCACCACTGATTTTAGTAACTGCGGTCAGTGTAACAGCGGGGTTAGAAGTAGAAGCAATGCTCCAGTCTTCATCCTTATTGGGCGTTGCAATCTTACCATTTTCAGTGCTGAGATAATATACAGTAAAGCTGCCATCATTGCTTCTATTATAGGTGCGGTGATTAAAGATCACAGAAGCAACATCAGTAGCAGTAATCTTGTCATTCACAGTAATAGCAGTTGCAGGGACAACCTTCTCTGCGAGCTTGGTGCTACCATCGTAAGCCTTGATCGTGCAGGAAACATTGAGCGTTCCAGCGCTTGTCGGGGTGACCTTTGCCACTGTGTCGTCACCAACGGCAGTCGCACCAACCCACTGATACTCGAGACGATATGCGGGAGATTCGAGGTCAACGCCGTTCTTGGTAACTTTGAGGCCGCTCGCATTCAAAGTGAACGTCACCTCTGTGCCCTTATCAACTTTGTTGTCCTCGAGACCGGTTGCGGATACGTTAATACTTGGCTCGGTGCCTGCAAAAGCATACGTATCAGCGGCCGCCCTTGCAGGCACGACGACGAGGCTCAGGACCAATGTCAGAGCCAATAGCAAGGAGAGAAATTTTTTCATGTGATCTTCATCCTTTCGTGTTTGTTGTTGTCGGCTCCGCGCGCACAGAGCCTTTCTCATACACATACATTTTACCATGCCGCGGGAAATAAGGGAACAGGAAAATGGAAAATTCATAAATTCTTTATCTTCCCTCTTCGCCCAGTTTCCCTTTGCTTCATTGATTAGACGCAAGAAACGTCTGTTTTGTTTCACAAAACCCGAAAATTTTCCAAAAATTTTTTACGCCGCGAAAAACCGCACATACACGAACACCCCCAGAGCGATCTGCGCGAGTAAGATCGCGGGGATGCCGAACTTGAAGTACCAGTGCCGCGTCTTGTGGTGAAAGACCCTCATTGCGAAAAGAGCACCCGCGCTGCCGAGCAGCAGCGCGAGTGCAAATAGAGTCTTTTCTGGGACGCGCCGCGCGCCCTGAATTTTGGCGCGGCGCTTGTCTGCGCCGTAGACGCAGAACGTCAGAATATTGATCGCGGCGAGATAGATGACAAAGTATCTCACTTTTCGAGCTTGCTGAGTTCCACAGCCGCCGCCGCGCCGAGGCGTGCGTTGTTGAACACGAGCTGGATGTTGGAATCCAGGCTGTCGCCGCCGGTCAGGTCCTTGATCTTGGCGAGCAGATAAGGCGTCGTGGCCTTGCCGTGGATGCCGTCCTTCTTCGCGTCCTCGACGGCCTCGGCAATGGCCTTGTCGATGACTTCCTTGTCCATGGAGTACTCTTCGGGAATCGGGTTCGTGACGAGTAAGCCGCCGCGCAGACCCAGCTCGCGCTTGACGTGGAACGCCTTGGCCAGCTGCTCGGGCGTGTCGAGCTCGTAGTCGACGCCAAAGCCGGACTTGCGCGTGTAGAACGCAGGCAGCTCGCTCGTGCCGTAGCCGATGACGGTCACGCCGTGGGTCTCGAGATATTCGAGCGTCAATCCGAGGTCGAGGATGGACTTCGCGCCCGCGCACACGACCATGACGGAGGTGTTGGCCAGCTCTTCAAGGTCGGCGGAGATGTCGAACGTCTCCTGCGCGCCGCGGTGCACACCGCCGATGCCGCCGGTGGCGAACACGCGGATGCCCGCCATGTCGGCGATCATCATCGTGGTGGTGACGGTGCACGCGCCGTCCTTGCCCTGCGCGACGAGCACGGGCAGGTCGCGGCGGGAAGCCTTCGGGATGCCCGCGCCGGTGCGGCCGAGGTAGTCGATCTCTTCCTTGGAAAGGCCCGCCTTGAGCCGTCCGCCGATGATGGCGATGGTCGCGGGGACCGCGCCGCATTCGCGGATGATGCTCTCGACCTTGAGGGCGGTCTCCACGTTCTGGGGATAGGGCATGCCGTGGGAAATGATGGTGGATTCGAGCGCCACGACGGGCTTGCCGGCGGCAAGGGCCTCGGCAACCTCGGGGGCGATATCCAGATACTTGTTCATAGTTAAAAATCCTCCTGTAAAGTAATAGGTGAAAGTTTCACGTTTACCTTTTGAGGTAAGATTGCATCATAACATACAACTTGTCAAAAGTCAATACAAAGCGGGGCTTGAATTTGCACGGGAAGTGGCATATAATACCTCTATTATCCCGTGAAAACCCACAAAAGGAAGGAAAATTATTATGGAACGAGTGAGAATTGCCGCGCTCTTCGCCGACAAAGAGCAGTACGGCGGCGCAAGCGTCACCGTATGCGGCTGGGCGAAGACCATCCGCGATATGAAGACCTTCGGATTCATCGAGCTGAACGACGGCTCGTGCTTCCGCAATTTGCAGGTCGTGATGGATGCGAATTCTCTTTCTAATTATAAGGAGATCGCCGCGCAGAACGTGGGCGCCGCGCTCATCGTGCGCGGCACCGTCGTGCTGACGCCCGAGGCCAAGCAGCCGCTCGAAGTCAAGGCAACAGAGATCGAGGTCGAGGGCGTGTCCTCCCCCGACTATCCCCTGCAGAAAAAGCGCCACAGCGTCGAATATCTGCGCACCATTCAGCATCTGCGCCCGCGCACGAACCTCTTCTCCGCGGCGTTCCGTGTGAGAAGCGCGGCGGCCTACGCCGTGCACGAGTTCTTCCAGAGCCGCGGCTTCGTCTACGTCAACACCCCCATCATCACCGGCTCTGACTGCGAGGGCGCGGGCGAGATGTTCCAGGTGACGACGCTGGATCTGGAGAACCCGCCGAGAACGCCCGACGGCAAGGTCGATTACAGCAAGGACTTTTTCGGCAAGAAGACGAGCCTGACCGTCTCCGGCCAGCTCAACGCCGAGAACTTCGCTATGGCGTTCGGCGACGTTTACACCTTCGGCCCCACGTTCCGCGCCGAGAATTCCAACACCGCGCGCCACGCCGCCGAGTTCTGGATGATCGAGCCGGAGATGGCGTTCTGCGACCTCGACGGCGACCTTGAGGTCATGGAGGCGATGGTCAAGCATATCATCCGCCGCGTGATGGAGCGCTGCCCGGACGATCTCGCGTTTTTCAACAGCTTTGTCGACAAGGGCCTTCTTGAGCGTCTCCAGCACGTCGAGAGTTCCGACTTTGGCCGCGTGACGTATACCGAGGCCGTCAAGCTCTTAAAGGAGAGCGGCCAGAAGTTCGACTACCCCGTCGAGTGGGGCATCGACCTGCAGACTGAGCATGAGCGTTACCTCACCGAGCAGATCTTCAAGCGCCCCGTGTTCGTCACGGACTATCCGCAGGAGATCAAGGCGTTCTATATGCGCCTCAACGACGACGGCAAGACCGTCGCCGCAGCGGACTGCCTCGTTCCGGGCATCGGCGAGATCATCGGCGGCAGCCAGCGCGAGGAGCGCATCGAGCTGCTCGAAAAGCGCATCCGCGAGCTCGGCATGAATCCCGAGGACTACTGGTGGTACTGCGACCTGCGCCGCTACGGCTCCTGCCGTCACGCGGGCTTCGGCCTCGGCTTCGAGCGCATGGTGATGTATTTAACGGGCATCGGCAACATCCGCGACGTGGAGCTGCACCCGAGAACAGTGGGCAACGCAGACTTCTAATTCTTCAAAAAAGAGGGAGACACAGCGTGTCTCCCTCTTTTTTGAGAATTACACTCCGCTTCGTGCCTTGCCGCCCAAAGGGCGGCTTCGACACGCGCGGAGCGAGAAGAGTTTTTTGGCACGCGCATGTCGCGCAAAAAAACGATTCGAAATCATTTCGCGTCTGCGGATGCGAAAAGCTGTGACGCTTTAATTATTTGTGGTAAATAGTTACAAATGGGAACAAAAGCGCCAAAGGCGTAGTCAAAAGAAGTGAAGTCTGCTATAATAGCCCCGCAGTTTTGAGAGAGGAGATTTTGACATGAAACGCTTTTTTGCGCTGCTGCTCAGCGCGCTGATGGTACTGTCGCTGCTGACCGCCTGCGGCGATAAGACGACGCCGTCCGACGGCGACGATCAGACCGTCACGGACGAGAATGGCAGCGACACCGACAACAATACTGACGATACAACTGACCCCTACGACGCCGTGCGCAACTACTGGTCCGAGGACCAGCTCACGCAGGCCTGGGGGCCGGATCAGGTGGTGGAGCACCTCTTTTTCCACCCGATCATTGCCTACCCGCAGTGGGCCTTCCACGACTGCAATGCCAGTCAGGACCAGCGCTACGGCCTCGACGACTGGATGGTGACGGTCGACGAATACAACAAAATTTTGCAGTCCGTGTACGACAAGGGCTACATCTTAGTCGCGATGGAGGACGTCTGGAGTGAGGTGACGGACGAGTCCGGCACGCACATGGTGCGAAACACCTTGATGCTCCCCGAGGGCAAAAAGCCGCTCGTCATCAGCTTTGACGACGTGAACTACTACCCCTACATGCTCGACGAGGGCTTCACGAGCAAGCTCGTCGTCGGCGAGGACGGCGAGATCTGGGCGCAGTGCACCGATCCGTACACAAATGAGACCTTTTTGACCAAGGAACTCGACGCGACGCCCATTCTCGACCAGTTTGTCTACGAGCACCCCGACTTTTCGCTGAACGGCGCGAAGGCCATCTTCTCGCTGACGGGCTATCAGGGTATTTTAGGCTACCGCACGCAGGATGACCGCGACATCGCGGCGGATTCGCCCGACCGCCCCGCGTTCGATGCCTACCGCGCGAGCGAGATCGAGGCCGTCAAGCCCGTCATCGAGCGGCTCAAGGAAACGGGTTGGACGTTCGGCAGCCACACCTGGGGCCACATCCGCCTCGACACCAAGCCGCTCCAGACCGTCATCAACGACACCGAGCGCTGGGCGGACGAGGTCGGCTCGCTCGTCGGCCCCACGCAGATTTTGTTCTATCCGCACGGCGGCCGTCCCGACGGTGACGACTGGCACCAGACCGGCGAGCGCTTCAAGTACCTGCAAAGCCAGGGCTTCCGCATCTTCGCGAGCGTCGGCACGAGTTCGTTCAGCTTCGTCAAGCCCGACATCTCCGCCGTCATCTGCGACCGTCTGCATCCGGACGGCACCACGCTGCGCCACGCGCGCAGCCGCTATCTGCAATTCTATAACGCCGAGGACATCATGGATACGCAAGTCCGTCCTGATCTTGGCGTAGACTGGTGAGGAGGCGTTTTTATGGCATCATTGGAAGAACTCAAGGCGAAGGCCGTCGCCATGCTGGACATGGCGTATGTGCCGTACTCCCACTTCCCCGTGGGCGCGGCGCTCGAATGTGAGGACGGCGCGGTCTTCACCGGCTGCAACATCGAAAATTCGAGCTACGGCTTGACGAACTGCGCCGAGCGCACCGCGGCGTTTAAGGCCGTGAGCGAGGGGCACCGGCGCTTCAAGCGCATCGTCATCGCGGGGCGCAGCGACGACTACTGCTACCCCTGCGGTGCGTGCCGTCAGGTGCTCTACGAGTTCGGGCCCGACATGGAGGTCATCTGCCTGAATAAGGACAACGAAGAAAAGCACCTGCACATCAAGGAGCTGCTCCCCTACGGCTTCGACCAGACGTGGCTTGCAATCGACAAGAAATAACGAAAAAAGAGAGCGGCGCTGCCGCTCTCTTTTTTTGCGCTTTAGTTGCTGCCGAAGGAGGCATCGATCGTCAACGTGCCGCTGACCGTCGAAATTTCCAGCTCGCTCATCTCACCGCCCTCGAGCGCGGGCACGGTGTAGTACGCTTCGTGGTCGCCGCAGGCGATGCGCGCTCCTTCGCGCTCGGTGAGCGCGGAGCGGAACGTGCCGCTTTTCGTTTCATGGTCGAGGGTGAAGCCGTCCTGCGCGGGAAGGGTCAGATAGATGCTGCCGCTCTCCGTTTCGGCATCAAGGCGCAGCGCACGCTCGGTAGCCAAAATCAGATTGCCGCTGACGCTTTCGAAGTCCAGCGCGCCGAGCGCGCCGGCGATATCCACCTTGCCGCTCGCGGTTTCGATCTCGGCGCTCTCCGCATCGCCCGCCAGCTCGATCGCGCCGGAGACGGTCGAGAGCTCGATTTTCCCCCATGTGCCGTCCACCACGCCCACGCTGCCGTTCACCGTCTCGATCTCGACCGTGGGGCAGTTCGCGCACATCACGCGCGCGTCGCCGCCGACGGTCGAAAGCTTGATGCTGCCGGAAACGTCCGCGCCCACGATGGTGTAGGCGTCCGTTGTTTCGACTTTGATCTCCTCAAAGTGACCGGCGCTGACCAGTTCCCTCGGAAGTCCCACGTCGAGGTACTTTTCCCCGTCGTAGCTGCCGCGGTAAGCGTCGCCGAGGAAGTGGATGCGCAGCGTGTCGCCGTCGATCGCGCAGACCATCTTCTCGCTCTCGGCGAGCGGCGCGGCGGATTCCTCCTTCACACTGATCTGCGCGCTCTGCTCGGCGGTATAGATGTTCACGCCGCCGCTGCGCCACGAGATGTCGATCTTGCGGATGTCTTCGCTCTCGCCGATGCTGAGCACCGCGCCCGGGTGGAGCTCTTTTGCCCCCTCCGCCTGCGTGCAGAAGGTGTAGGTCGCGCTGCTGCCGTCCCAGAGGGCGTCGACGGCGAAAATGCCGTCGCTTTGCGGCAGTTCTGCGCGGAATGTGCCGTTATCCTGCCGCTGGGCGGTCACGGTCCCGGACGGCATGCCGGTGCTGCCCCAGGCGTCGGACGGCCAGCAGCGGAGACTGACGGAATCGGGCGAATTATCGCCGAAATCGAGCGTTACGGTATAGAAATAGGAGGCTGATACTGTAAAGGGCATTTCCAGTACAGGCGTGATGTCACGGGAGGTTTCGTCCAGCGGGTGCGCGCCGCAGGCGATGGCGGTCATACTCTGTAGGCCCTGGGGGTAGGTCCAGTCGTAGCTGCTGCTTTTGAGGGTGACGCTGCAAGCGTTTGCACTTGTCACGGTCAGGGTTGGCGGGGTTTGGCGCGCGGCCTCGTCTGCGCTTTTTTCGCCGCAGGCAGCGAGGGAAAGTGCCAGCGCGAGGGGGAGCAGGAGGGAAAGGAGCTTTTTCATCGTTCGGTCCTCGTTTCTTTCGGATACTTCTATAGACGTATGATAGCCGAAAAAGTTCCCACGCACAACGGCGATCGTTGCACAAAACGCGGCAATTTGTGGTATCGTGAATTCTAATACCGGAGGCGGTACAACTTTTTGCCGCGTTGTGTGCAACGTTTCTTCATGATACGGCGTATCATGAAAAGGCAAATCATGCATCAGTGTCCCCGCGTTTGCAGGGGGGTGTGCGGTGCCTTTTCCAACATTCTGAAAATTTGGGGGAAAGAGCATGGAGACGACAACAAATTACAAACTTCCGCAGTGGGTCAAGGAGGATCCGATCAAGATGCAGGACTTCAACGCCGCATTTCAGACGATCGACGAAACGCTCAAGGCCGCGGCGGACGCGACTGCCGAAAAGGCGGACGCCGCGACGGTGCAGCAGACGGTGGCGGCGCTGCAAACGGCGCTCGGCAGCGGCGGCAAGACCTGCCGCATTTCGAGCGGCAGCTACGCGGGCAACGGCAAAACCGGTCAGTCAAGCCCCAGTTCCCTTACGTTCGACTTTACGCCGGTGTTGGTCGTTATCATACGCAAGGACAGCCCCGGGACGCACACCCTTTTCGTGCGTCCCAATGGCTACGGCCCTATGGGCGACACGATGGGTACGATCACATGGGGCGAAAAAAAGGTGAGTTGGTACTGCCAAAATCCCCAAGTCGCCGGTGACGTGCAGATGAATATGTCCGGCAGCACCTATTATTATGTGGGATTGGGATACTGATGAAAAACCCCCGAGGTCTTTCGACCTCGGGGGTAAAACATTATTGGAATGTTTTTAGAACTTTGTCAAATCAGGCAGCGTAATAAGCGGTGAAGACAACGAAATTTGCGCAAAAAAAGGAGACCCCAATAAGGGGTCTCCTTTTTTACAGATTACTTACTGCACGGAGAAAACGTCGGTAACCACAGTGTTGTAAACACCGGTGGTCGTGTGTCCACCCGCAGTGTAGGTGATCACGTTGGTGCTCGCCAGCTGAGCGTTTGCCATGGTGCTAGGAACATCGATCGTGATGGTAGCACGGTAGGAGACGTTAGCAACGAAAACTTCGTTGGCAGCCATCTCAACCCAAGAGGTCGCGCCGTTGGCGTCCGTGAACAGACGCTCAAACTTGACGTTGCTCACAGTCAGATCGGGCGTACCGGTGAAGCCGGTGCCAGCGGTAGCCTTTGCAGCGAACGTCACGCTAGCAACGGTGTTACCCTTCACAGCGGCATCCGTGTTGGTGACGGAGGTTGCGGTGATAACAGCGTTGGTGGCAGCAGCATTCTTGTCGTAGGCGTAGGCCTGCGCGCAGAGACGGTTGCTCTGGCCGGTCGCGTTGTTGATGTACACGAAGTAGTAGTCCTGATCAACAGGATTGCCCATCGTGCCGACAACCTTGGTCAGGTCAGCGACCACGCTGTAATACTGGCGGCCGTCAGCATCATAGTAGAGGGAGTCGCTGAAGTTGTCGCCGATCGTGCCGGAGACCTTATCAACCGTGTAGGTCTTGCCAGACTCGTAGGCGGAGGAAAGAGCGTAGGTTTCCGTAGTGGGCGTGCCGTTAACAGTGGTGGAAACGACCTCAGCATCCAGAGTCTCGCCCGTAGTCACAGCGTGACCCTGCTTCACAACGCCGTCCTCGAGAGCGACGATGTAGAGCGTGTTGGTCTTGGGCTCACCCGCAACGCTGTTCACCTTCAGGGTGCTCTGCAGAGCAGCATAGTTAGCGAACTTGACTTCGCCGGCAACGCCGTCGACATAGCCCTTAACGACCCACGTACCGTCGGCGAGGGTGTAAGCGCCCTGCTGACCGTCGAAGTAGAACAGGCTCGTGACCTTGGAGCTCGTGGTAGCGCCGATGACGTAAACGTAATCAGCAACGTTGTCGCCGTTCAGGTCAACCCAGTCGACCTCAGCCGCATTGTAGTTGTCAATGTTGGTGAAGCCGGTGATGGACTTGAAGGTGTAGGGGCTAGCAGAGGTGCCTGCGCCGGAGCGAACCAGGAACGTGGTGTTGGCGTTGACAACCAGGGTATTGGTGCGGTTGGTATAGACCTGAGTGTTCTTATACACTGCGAGATCAGCGGCGTTGTGGAGCTTGCCGGAATCAGCAACATTAGCCCCAGCAGGATAGGTGGCCACCTCGACAGCCTTGAGGGTGCCGTTGGACTTGGTGGTGAAGCGGAACAGGTGGCCGTTCAGCAGCCCGTTGGTATCCGCATTGGTGTTGGTGTTGATGTAGGAATCAACATAGAAGTAGTTACCATCAGCCTTCATGACCATGTTATTGATGCCGGTGCTGTGGGTGACCTTGCCGTTCGCAATCTTGGAGCTCACAATGCCGGAAGCAATATCGTCGAAGTAGGTCATCTCGCTCAGGTCGACCTGAGCGGTGGTGCCGTCCACATAGGTGACGTTGGCCTTCGCCACGCCGGAACCGTCAGTGGCGTTGCCCGCCCACCAGATGGAGTTGATGACGCCGTAGCTGTTCGCAGCAGCGATCTCAACCGCACCGATCAGGTTGTTGTAGGAATCGAAGTACCAGGTGTACTTGGCGTCCTTCTGAGCGGCCTGATCGAGGTAGAACTTGACAGCATCGTCATAAACGGTGCCCTCAACGTTGTGCTGCTGAGCGTTCCAGTAGATCACGCTCTGAGCGCCCTCGATGGAAGTGGCCTTGCCGACGATCTCGGCATACTGCTTGGTGTTGTTGAACACCTTGCCGCTGATAGTGGCGGAGTTGGGGTCATTGGTGTAAGCGTTGACGAGGACATACTCATCCTTGGCATAGCCATAGTTGTTGTCGTAGTCCTTGAGCGTCAGAGTGGTGTAAGTAGCCGCCTTCTGAGCGCCAGTGCCATTGGTGCCATCATAGACCTCGAGGGTGATGGTGGCAGGAGTCTTGACGTGACCCTGAGCATCATAGGTGATGTCAGCAACATAGGTGACCTTGGCAAGGAAGGTGTCGATCATCACGATGGTCTTGGCATCCTTGTAGACCTCGAACAGACGGCCCTGAGCGCCCATCTTGGTGACGGTGTCGGTCAGGTTGACGAGGTAGTTCGTGGTCTGGGGCTGGCCGTTGACGATCAGCGTGTAAGCGGTATCAGCGCTCAGGCCGAGGTCGTGAGCGACGTCGCACTCAGCAACAGCCTTGGTGTAGGACACGTCAGCCTTGGAAACAAAGGTGGTGGACTTGTCGCCGGTGTTGTAGGTCCACTTGGTGGCGGGACGGCCCCACTTGTCGGCAGCAACAGCGGAAGCGAGCTTGAAGTTCTTCTCGCCGAGGCTGTTGGTCTTGGTGCTGATGACCTTATCGGTCACATAGCCGAAGGCCGGGGTGTAGGTGACCTGAGCCTTCTGGATGCCCTGGAACAGGAGCTCAGCGACCAGCTCACGGGAAGCGGGAGCGTTCAGGTCGGTGGTCTTCGCCACGTTGTCCAGAACGCCGAGCTGCTGCGCGGTCTGCGCAACATGGAGCGCCCAGTCAGCGCCGGAGAACTCGTTGTTCTTGTCGTAGCCGACAGCACGGAGGATCATGGCGAGGACTTCATAGCCGGTGACCTTGCCGGACGGCTTGAAGGTGCCATCGGGATAGCCCTTGACGAGGGAGGCGTTGGCGCAGTAGCCGATGTAGCCCTGAGCCCAACCGGCACCAGCCATGTCGCTGAACTTGTTATAAGTGGCATAGAGGCCGGACTTATCGTTCTTGGCGACGTCGGCAGTGTAGATACGATAGATGATCGTAGCTACCTCAGCGCGGGTGATGTTGCCCTCGGGCTTGAAGGAACCATCCTCATAACCCTTGAACACACCCATGCCATTCAGGACGGCAACGGCCTCAGCGTAGTCATCGCTGATCTTGGTGTCATCCTTGAAGGCTGCGTTGGCGCTGACGGCCAGAGACAGAGTCATGACCAGAGCCAGCACCATTGCGAGTAACTTTTTCATAGATGTTACTCTCCTTTCATAAATTTCCATCCCCTTGGAGCGCTCCGGCAGCGAAAAGCGGGCATTTTGCTGTTCGCGGGCGAAAATGAAAGTTGACCGAAAAAGTTGCAAAACATTTCGATTTTCTTACATTTTTGACCGTTTTGCAGGAAAATGTGCGATTTTAGTTGCTATTGCATCCCCTTA
>ERZ809074.2341-NODE-2341-length-21210-cov-6.529898_pt1 | contig 21210 bp, 14 predicted proteins | sample MGYA00520795_ERZ809074 | MGnify/ENA primary metagenome ERZ809074 (study PRJEB31570, sample SAMEA3212989) | Homo sapiens | biome: human-gut; feature: human gut; material: fecal | place: Sweden | collected 2011 ...
ATACGACCATTTCCACAGCGCCACGGGCTTTCCGTCCTTGCGGGGGTAGTAAGAGGTGGCCTGCACGCGGTTGATGGAGTCCTTGAGATTGTAGAACCCGTCAAGTCCGCGGTCTTCGTCTATCCACTGCAGCGTCTTGAGCTTGTCGCCGAGCAGCGCCTGGCAAGCCTCGCGGAAGCCCTTGTCCTTGCTCTTGGTGTAGAAGGGATAGGCGGTGTTGGTCTCATTCCACTGGGCGTGAGACGAGTAGCGGATGAAGTAGATGGGACCCATCGTGCCGTCGGCCTTGATTTCTCGCGCCACGCGCCCTATACCTCCCTCCTTGAAGGGGTTGTAGCTGTGACCGTAGAATGCCACCACGAGCAGCCGGCCGTTGGGAGCGGTGTAGAAACCCATGCGCTGGTGCATGATGTAACCATAGTAAGGCTTGGGGATGGTCACGCCCTGGGGAGCCTGATAAGGGGGAAAAGCCACAAAGGGCTTGCTCCAGTGGCGGCCGTCGTCAGAGGTGACGAGCAGGGTCTGGCCGGGCGGCTGCTGTTCGTCGACAGGATTGGAGAGGTATTCCAGGTAGAACTTGCCGTGCCAGTAGGTGATGTTGGCAGCGTGGTTGTAGGTCCAGCCATAACCGTCGGCCTCGTCAGGATGGGTGCGGTTGGCACGCATCACCTGTACATTCTCAGCGCCGATGGCATAGGCCAGTCCGCCATCGTGCAGGCGGGGATTGCATATCTCTCCGCCGATATAGCTCACCGGCTCGCGCTCAGAGCCGGTCTGCGCCGATGCCGTTGTGGCCATGAGCGCAAACAAAGGGATAAAAAATTGTCTCATCATAATCGTTGGTTTGATTTGATGAGACAAATTTACTAAATTTATGTGAGTCTACGGCCTTGCCGCAGCTTCTTTTTCAATGTCTATGATGCACTTTTAGCCATCTCGTGCTTCCATCTGAAGTAGCCTGCCACGGCTATGACGACATAGAGACCGTAGAGGCTCGCCTTGAAGGGTATGTCCTTGTAGAAGTAGAGCCCACAGGTGACCACATCGACCGCTATCCAGATGAGCCATTGCTCCAGATACTTGCGTGCGAGGGCCCAGATGCCCACAATGCTCAACGCTGTGGTGAAGCTGTCGGCCACGGGCACGCGAGAGTCGGTGTGGTAGGCCAGCAGATAGTAGATGACACCCCAAATAGTGAGCGTGAGCAGAGTCCAGGGCAGGATGAGCCGGCGCTCGAAGTGGGTGATGGGCTTGTCGGACTTCTGCTTCGCCACGCCGCGATGACCGCGCGTCCAGGTATAGAAACCGTAGCACGTCATGCAGATATAGTAGAACTCCATGCCGCAGTCGGCATAGAGTCCTTTTTCATAGTAGAGCACCACGCCCAGCGCCTGCATCACAAAGCCCACGGGCCACAGCCATACCGAAGCCCTATACTCGAACAGGATGTAGGCCAACCCCAGCAGGGTGGTCGTGATGTCAAGCCAGTGGTCGATGATGAATGTCTCCATCGCTGTCGTCGGTTAGAAGCGCAGTGTCACCGTACCCATCATCGTGAAGCCTGCCATAGGCATATAGCCCAGCTGGGTGTAGGGCTTGTCGGTGGTGTACATGCCATAGCCGATGGCGTTGTACACCCAACCGCCGGCAGCGTAGTGGCGGTTGAAGATGTTGTAGAGGTTCAGACCCAGAACGGCTTCCTTCACACCTGCCACCTTCTTGAAGGTGTAGTTCATGTTGACATTGGTCTGCGAGTAGCAGGGGAGCGAACGCAGAGCGGTGGCGGTATTGTCGAGATACTGACGGCTTACGAAGTTGGTGTGCCATACAGCCTCGAAGGCCTTGTGGTGAACGTTGATGAAACCGTTAAGGATGGTAGATGGCGAGAATGCCAATGTCGATTTGTCATAGTGCACCTTACCTGGATTGGTCTCGTCATCCCAGTTCTCGTAGTACTGGTCAAAGTTCTTCAGACGGTTGGCAGAGAAGGCGGCGTTACCAGCCACGGTGAGCCATGACAGAGGGCTGTAGTCGGCGGTGAGCTCGACACCCATGCGGTAGCTCTTGTCGATGTTGGTGGTGAGGTTTTCACCGATATCGCTCTGGGCACCGGTCTGCACAAACTGGTCCTTGTAGTCCATATAGTAGAAGTTCACGCCGGCGTTCCAGTCGTTGGCAGAGTAGCTGTAACCCAACTCGAAGTCGAGCAGGTGCTCGGCATCGGGAGAGCCGTAGCTGCCGTTGTCGGTGAAGTTGTTGCGCTCGGGCTCACGGCTGGCATAGGCTACAGAGAAGTAAGCTTTGTGACCATCCTGGTGGAAGGTGATACCGGCCTTGGGGTTCACGAAGTTGTACTGTTCGTCGATGTTGAGCATCTGGTTCTTGTAGGTGCCGTCAGCCTGCTCGTAGAACTTGTCGTTCTTGCCATCGGTCTTGTAGCCTACGTGGCGGTACTGCACATCGCCAAAGATATCCCAAGCCGCATTGAGGTGCAGCGTAGCCTTGACGAAGGCTGAATAGTCGTTCTTGCGTGCATCCGAGTCGTAATACTGGTAGTCACCGTTGGCACGGAACTGGGCATTGGCGCCCTCGTTGGCGATATAGGTGAGGTAGCCGAAGTGGCCGCCGCGGAACTGCTGCAGGTTGACACCACCGAGCACATCCCAGCTGTCGTCCTTGTAGTTGGCATTGTACACCAGACCGTAGGTGTGCTGGGTGAGGCCCTTCTTGCGGATAAAGTCAGAGCGCTTCACAAAGTTGCCCTCGTTGTCGTAGTAGGTGAGACCAAACTTCTTGAACTTGTTGTTGGGACGGAACTCGGCATAGTAGCCATAACCATAGGTATAGTGCAGGGCTACGTTGTGGCTCCAGTGGGCTGAGGACTGGAAGGCTGTCGAGAGGATATTGTGGTTCTGATAGAAGTTGTCGGTGGTCTTGTCCCAGTACTTGCCGTTGTTGAGCTTGTAGCGGTAGGTCTGGTAGTTGCCGTTGGCATCCTTGGGGAAGGTATAGGCTTCGTCGTCGTAGACCAGCCCCTCGTAGAGCGAGTTGTAACGGCCCAAGCCCTTCTTGTAGAGGTCTTTGTAAGTAAACATGCCGTCGGCTATGAGAGTGGCGTCGTCGTTACCGCCGGTAATACCGCTCCAGGCCTGGCCGGTCTTCTCAAAGTTGCCCACATTCTTGTAGCTGAGGGTAAACTTGTCGCCATAGTAGGTCACGGCACCCAGATAAGAACCCTGCCTTCCGGCTGTGCCATGCAGGAATCCGTCGGTGCTGCTCTCATGATAGGCGCCGTTGAAGACCACGTGGTCCCAGAGCAGGCCCGAAGAGAAGTTGAAGCCTACGTTGTAGGAGTTGTAGGTGCCGAAACCGCCGTTGACCTCGAGCTGGGGCTTCAGACTGGGAGCGGCAGTGGCGAGCGAGATAGTACCACCGAAGGCACCGTCGCCGTTGGTAGAGGTACCGATACCGCGCTGGATCTGGGCTGAGCCCATGAGAGCGGCATAAGAGTTCATGTTGGCCCAGAAGACACACTGGTCCTCGGGAGAGTTGAGGGCTACACCGTCGAGAGTCACGTTGATACGGCTGTCGGCAGCGCCACGGATGCGGATGTGGCTGGTACCGATGCCAGTACCGTTCTCACTCCAAGCCACCACGCCGGGAGTGTTGGCGAAGAGGAAGGGCAGCTCTCTGCCGGTCTTGCCAAAGCTCTGGAGCTCTGACTTCTTGAAGTTAGCTACTGCGAAGGGTGCGTTCTGCTGAGCGCGCACACCTTTGACTACCACCTCCTGCAGATTGATCATCTTCAGAGAGTCGGCAGTCTGCGCAATGGCGCCGGCTGTGCACAAGCATACGGCCACCATGCAAACAATCTTTTTCATTTTCATTCTGTTTTATAAAAACACATCAAGGGGACGTTTTCCCTGCGTCGGCATTACCCGTTTCAGGTTCAGTGGGTATAATCTCAGCCTGGACAAGAGCCCAAGCACCCCTTAGAATACGCCTTGTATTCCGAGTGCAAAGTTAGTAAAAGACGCAGACGTGGCAAAATATTTTCATAGAAATCACATTCACGAAGGCCATAATCAGCGATGTGACCACGGAGAGAGCCCCGCGGAAGTCCGTAGAAACCACGGCGTCCGGGCAATTGCGCACCGCCACTACCCTGCTCACTCCCGCCATCACCCTGTTTGCTCCCGTCACTACCCTACTTGCTCCCGCAACTACCCTGTTCGCTCCCGTCACAACCCTATTCACTCCCCCCACCGTCCTATTCACCCCCGCCACTACCCTACTTGCTCCCGTCACTACCCTGCTTATGGAAAACACCCCCAGCCATCATCTTCGCGATAAAGTCAAAGCACGATAAGAGTAATTCGTGATTGGCAACCGGCGTTTCAGCCCACGCAACCATTATATCCAACCACGCATCCAGCTTTATCGCCCCTTGCAGCAGCTTGTGCGTCATCGCCAGAACAGCCCGCGCCATCGAGGCATAGAAAAAGGCAATTGGCAGACCTCATGCAGCGGTCTGCCAATTGCCTATATATAATAAGGTGTCGTCTGTGGTGGCTGTGCCCGAGGCGCAGCGGGGCTCTACTTGTCCTTCTTGCCGAAGAGCGAGAAGTGGACGTAGCGCTTGGGATGCTCGCGCAGATTGTTGAGCAGCGTGTCGGCGCTCACGAGCGTCTTGTTGAGGTTCAGATAGAGCTGGCGGTCGTTGAGCAGCAGTCCGAGGGTGCCCTCGTTGCTGTTGAGCTTGGCGGTAAACTGCTCCATATTGGCTACGGTCTGGTCGACCTTGGCCATGGTGCCAGCCACATCCACTGCAGCCAGATTGCCAGTGAGTCGCTCGGTATTGTCGAGCACTCCGTTGGCCTTGGCCATCATGCCGGGCACGTTGCGGTTGAGGGTGCCCAGCAGGGTGTTGAGCTCGCGGGTCGAGGTGTTGAGGTTGGCGGTGATGCCTTCGACATTGTGCAGCGAGTTGGCCACGGCGGGATCGGCGAGCAGCGTATTGAGACTCGCCATGATAGAGTCGAGCTTGGGCAGCATCTGTCCGATGGTGGGGGCGAGCTCTGCCACGGTGTCCATCAGGCCTCCGTTGACTCTGCCGGTGATGGTGTCGCCGGGCTGAACGGTGGCGGTCGCGTCGTGACCGAGCAGGAGGTTGACCTTGAGGTTGCCCATCATGTCGCTCTCTATCTCGGCGGTGGTGCCGGCAGGGATGACGAGCTGGCGGTCGGTGCCGAAGCCCACGATGACGCTGCCGCCATGGGCATAGTCGAAATCGATGGTCTTGACTGTACCCACCTTGTAGCCGTTGACAAAGATGGGATTGGAGGCGGTAAGTCCGCTGATGTTGTCAAACTTGGCAAAGTATACGTTGTCGTTGGAGAAGAGGCTCTTGCCCTTCAGAAAATTCATGCCGAAAAAGAGCAGAACGATGCTCACGATGGCTGCTAATGCTATCCTTACTTCTTTGGTGAAAAAACTCATTGCCGTTGTTGTATTAATTAGGATTTTACTTGTTACTCTTAAATTCGCGGATGGCCTGACCCACATTCATCTTCTGGCCGCCCTTGAAAGCCACGATAAAGGCTTCGGGGAAGCGGTCGAGGATGGACTTGCGCAGACGGGAAATCTCGTTGTAGTCGGTCGAGGCACCATAGGTGTACTTGTACCATTCTCCCTCCTGATAGCAGTCCACTGGGGCAAGGCCCTTGAAGTGCTTGTCGCCCGCCTTGACAAAGGCTGAACTGGAGAGTATCTGCACCTTGAAGACAGGGCGGCCGTCGGGGGTGGCAGCGGGGGCAGAGGGAGTCTTCACGACGGGGGCGGGAGTCTTGGCTACAGGCGCGGGCGCTGTGGAAGCAGGGGCGGAAGTCTTGGCTTTGGCCTTCGGAGCGGGGGTAGTCTGGGCGGTGTCGGGGGTGGCTGCCTGGCGCTGGGCATCTACAGTGGCTGCCTGGCGCGTCACCGCTATCTGGGACTGCGAGGTGGCTGCGGGTGCCGGGGCAGCAGGCTGCTGCTTGCGATACTCGTCGGGTACTATCTGCGGCAACGCCCTCGGGGTGTTGTCGTCTGACTTGTAAGGTACGGTAATCTTGTCTGCAAATCGCATCTTGTACTGCAAGAAGGCGTTGAAGATGCCTTGGGTGTAGAGGGTGAGCGCTGCATCGGAGTTGAGGAAACGCTCCTCGTCGGGGGTGGATATGAAGCCGAGTTCCAGGAGGCAGCTGGGCATTGACGAGAGACGCAGCACGGCAAGGTTGTTCTGGTGGGCGCCGGCATTGATACGTCCGGTGGCGCGGCACACCTCTCGCTGCATGAGTTTGGCAAGCTCCACACTGCGCTCGCGGTTCTTGTCGGCGATAAACTCAAACATGATGTCGCTCTCGGCAGAGTTCTGGTCTATGCCTTTATACACCTGCTTGTAGTCTTTCTCCATCAGGATTACGGAGTTCTCTCGCTTGGCGACATCGAGGTTTTCCATGATGCCCTTGTTGCCGGTGCTGGCTCCACGGCCCAACGTCCAAGTCTGGAAACCACGTGCCGAGCGGTTGCCTTCGACGGCGTTGATATGGAATGACATGAAGAGGTCGGCCTTGTTGCGGTTGGCGATTTCGGCACGGTCTATCAACTTGATAAACACATCACGCTTACGGGTATAGATGACTCGCACATCGGGGCAACGCTCCTCGACCATTCGGCCGAAGGCGAGGGCATAACGCAGGGTAAGCGTCTTCTCATTGGTTACGGCTCCGGGTGCACCAAAGTCGTGACCGCCGTGGCCGGCGTCAATGACCAGGGTAAATCGGCGCCCGTCGGCCATCATCGGGATGGTAAGGAGCGCCAGCAAGAGAGCCAAGACTGTTCGCTTAATCATATCTACATGAATAACAATGCAAAATTAACAAATATTCATCATAAAACCGCCAGCGGCTGTCAAGTTTTATCATTTATTAAGTGTCTTCGGCGCCGTTACCATAAACCCGACGGAGCCATTAGTTTACAGACATGGCCAAACGCAGCCCTATATAGAAGGATTTTTCCTCTGGGGGCATCCCACTACTAAAGCGAGTATATACTTTCAACCTGTCATATTTGTCATCATCACAGACCGAGCCACCTCTAAAGCAACGGTTATCTTTGTATGTACTTCTATCCGGCCCCTGGGGATTAATGGATGGACTATGATGATAATATTCGGTGTCTAATTTGTCCTGGCACCATTCACATACATTTCCAGTCATGTCATAAAGGCCCAGTTCATTGGGCTTTTTGGTTCCCACTTCTTTCTTGTCACCAAATGTTCTCCAAGAATCCGACTTGGCATTACCTGCATGCCATCCTATTTCATCAAGATTGTAGCTTCCGCTATATCTATAGCCACGACTGCGCTGGCCGCCACGTGCAGCATACTCCCATTCGGCCTCTGTAGGCAGGCGGAAGTGGCGTCCGGTCAATTCGCTTAACTTCTCTACGAAGTCCTGGCAGTCATACCAGTTCACTTGTTCAACCGGATAGTTGTCTCCCAACGGATGCTTTGACGGATTACTGCCCATCACAGCGGTCCAAAGCGCCTCGGTGACCTCATACTTGCAGATATAAAACGAGCTGAGGGTAACTTCATGTGGCACATCTTTAGCGTACTCGTCATTCCTATCCCTATCTGGATTACCCATCATATACGTACCGCCCTCTACCAGCACCATATCGGCCATGAGTTTCTTGAGGTGGGAGCGCAGAGGCTCTGCCAGCGAGTTGATGGGGTCTACCTTCTTCGGATGGGCAGGCTTGGGCCTTACGGCACTACTGCCGCGACTATGGGTTTTCCTTACTGTTGGCTTGGGTTTGGTTGCTGCCGGTCTGCGAATAATTCCCTGCGCAGAGACTGTCACTGCGACCAGACACGACATGAGCATAATGATAATCGATTTCATAGATAAAAGTATTAGTTTGACTTACATGAGAGTGGAAATAACAGATGGCGTGGGCGCGCCGTGGCCCATGACCGCCCGGGGCATCCCCGCCGCAGAGGGTCTGCTCTCGGCGCTAAGCATGGTCATCACGCATGCAGATACAGATGACTCGCACATCGGGGCAACGCTCCTCGACCATTCGGCCGAAGGCGAGGGCATAACGCAGGGTAAGCGTCTTCTCGTTACCATAAAACCCGACAGAGCCATTAGTTTACAGACATAGCCAAACGCAGCCCGAGATGGCCATATTTTTCCTCAGGGGGCATCCCAGTATTGCGTGTATATACTTTCAACTCGTCATACTTCTCCTCATCACAGAACGAGCCACCTCTAAAGCAACGGTTATCTTTGTATGTACTCCTATCCGGTCCCTGGGGATTAATGGATGGACTATGATGATAATATTCGGTATCTAATTTGTCCTGGCACCATTCACATACATTTCCAGTCATGTCATAAAGGCCCAGTTCATTGGGCTTTTTGGTTCCTACTTCCCTCTTGTAGTAATGTGCATTACCTACATGCCATCCTATTTCATCAAGAGCGTAGCTACCGCTATATCTATAGCCACGACTACGCTTGCCGCCACGTGCAGCATACTCCCATTCGGCCTCTGTAGGCAGACGGAAGTGGCGTCCGGTCAATTCGCTTAGCTTCTCTACGAAGTCCTGACAGTCATACCAGTTTACTCGTTCAACCGGATAGTTGTCTCCCAACTTATCTCTTGACGGATTACTGCCCATCACAGCGGTCCAAAGCGCCTCGGTGACCTCATACTTGCAGATATAAAACGAGCTGAGGGTAACTTCATGTGGCACATCTTTAGCGTACTCGTCATTCCTATCCCTATCTGGATTACCCATCATATACGTACCGCCCTCTACCAGCACCATATCGGCCATGAGTTTCTTGAGGTGGGAGCGCAGAGGCTCTGCCAGCGAGTTGATGGGGTCTTCCTTCTTCGGATGGGCAGGCTTGGGCCTTACGGCACTACTGCCGCGACTCTGGGGTTTCCTTACTGTTGGCTTGGGTTTGGTTGCCGCCGGTCTGCGGATAATTCCCTGCGCAGAGACTGTCACTGCGACCAGACACGACATGAGTATAATGACAATCGATTTCATAGATAAAAATTTTTAGTTTGACTTATATGAGAGTGGAAATGAAAGATGGCGTAGGCGCACCGTAGTCCATGACCGCCCGAGCCACCCCCGCCACAGAGGCTCTGCTCTCGGCGCTATGCCTGGTCATTGTCAAAGTGGAGTTCCACACCGGCACCACCCATATTGGTACCCATAGGCGGGTTGAGCTTGGTGAGCCTGATGTCGAGGCTCTTGACAAAGGCGAAGCGACGGAAGATGCGGTCGGCAATGCGGTAAGCCACGCGCTCGAGCAGATTGCTGGGCACCTGCATCTCCTGTTCGAGCACACGGTAGACATCGGCATAGTTGACGGTGTCGAGCACATTGTCGCTGAGCATAGCTTGGTCGACAGGATATTGCAGGCGCACGTCCATCAGATAGTCGTTGCCCACAATACGCTCCTGCGCCTCCACACCGTGATAGGCGTGAAAGCGCAGGTCTTGCAGATAAATATAACTGGAGTTGAGTTTCATCTTAGTGATTGCTATTATTATATATAAGGTGTCAACGATTATATATAAGGCATCAACCGCAACGGCTGGCACCGCAGTTGGTGCAGATGAGGCAGCCCTCCTGGTAGACAAGGGTTTCCTGACCACAGGCAGGGCACATCTGTCCCTTGGCCTGGGTGCCATCGGCGATATACTTCTTGAGCGCGCGCTCCACGCCGTTCTTCCAAGTGTTGATGCTCTCATCATTGAGCTGGAGCGAACCCACAAGTTTGATGACGTGGTCGATAGGCATACGGTAGCGCAGCACACCCGAGATGAGCTTGGCATAGTTCCAATACTCGGGGTTGAACTTCTGAGACAAGCCCTCGACAGTAGTCTTGTAGCCGCGCTTGTTTTCAAACTGGAAGTCATAGCGATGGCTGCCGTCCTCATTGGTCTGCTTGATTATCTTGCCACGAGTGACGGTCTTGGGCAGCACGATACCTTCCTCATCGTCCTGCAGACCGGTGAAAATCTCGTAGGGATAGCCGTCGAGCAGTCCTACAAAAGCCACCCATTTCTCGCGGTTGTTCTGGAAGCGCACCACGTCGCACACCAGTTCCTTGGGACGTGTCTCGGTGACAGCCGGACGCTGGCAGGGCGAAGCCGCAGCCTCGGCCTGATGGTTCTTCTCCTTCTTCTTGTCCTTCTTGCTTACCGACATCATCACGCCCGAGCGGCTGCCGTCGCGATAGATGGTACAGCCCTTGCACCCGGAGCGCCAGGCTTCGACGTAGAGACGGTTGACGAGAGCCTCGTCGACCTCGTTGGGCAGATTGACGGTCACGGAGATAGAGTGGTCTACCCACTTCTGGATGGCACCCTGCATCTTGACCTTCATGAGCCAGTCCACATCATTGGCAGTAGCCTTGTAGTAAGGCGAGCGAGCTACCAGCTGGTCTATCTCTTCCTGCGAGTAACGCTTGTGGATATCCATGCCGTTGACCTCCATCCAGGTGAGGAATTTGCGGTGGTAGACGATATACTCCTCGAAGCTGTCGCCCACCTCGTCTACATAGTCCACATGCACATCGGCGTCATTGGGGTTGACCTTGCGGCGACGCTTGTAGACGGGCATGAATACGGGCTCGATACCCGATGTGGTCTGCGTCATGAGCGACGTGGTGCCTGTCGGCGCGATGGTGAGACAGGCTATATTGCGACGGCCATACTTGACCATATCGGCATAGAGCTCGGGGTCGGCCTCACGGATGCGGCCGATGAAGGGGTTGGCTTCCTCGCGGTGGGCATCGTAGATGGCAAAGGCGCCACGCTCGCGAGCCATATCGACCGAGGCACGATAGACGCCAAGGGCGAGGGTACGGTGTACCTCGACGCTGAAGTCGGTAGCCTCCTGGGTGCCGTAGCGCAGGCCCATGGCAGCGAGCATATCGCCCTCGGCGGTGATGCCCACACCGATGCGACGGCCCTGACCGCTCTTGTGGCGTATCTTCTCCCAGAGATGATACTCGGCCTCCTTGACCTCATCGCTCTGGGGATCGTGCTTGATTTTGTCCATTATCTGGTCTATCTTCTCCATCTCCAGGTCTACGATGTCGTCCATGATGCGTTGGGCGGCGCGGGCGTGACGACGGAAGAGGTCGAAGTCGAAACGGGCTTTGGGGGTGAAGGGATTGACCACATAGCTGTAAAGGTTGACACACAGCAGTCGGCAGCTGTCGTAGGGACAGAGAGGTATCTCGCCACAGGGATTGGTACTCACTGTGCGGAAGCCGAGGTCGGCATAGCAGTCGGGGATGCTCTCGCGGAGGATGGTATCCCAGAAGAGCACACCTGGCTCGGCGCTCTGCCATGCGTTGTGTACTATCTTCTCCCACAGTTGACGGGCGTTGATGGTCTTGGTCATCATCGGCTGGTCGCTGTCGATGGGGAACTGCTGTACATAGTCGCTCCCGTCGACGGCTGCCTGCATGAAGGCGTCGTCGAGCTTCACGCTCACGTTGGCGCCAGTCACCTTGCCCTCGGTCATCTTGGCGTCGATAAACGCCTCAGAGTCCGGGTGCTTGATACTCACCGAGAGCATCAGCGCTCCACGGCGTCCGTCCTGCGCCACCTCACGTGTAGAGTTGGAGAATCGCTCCATAAAGGGCACCAGTCCGGTAGAGGTGAGGGCAGAGTTGTTGACGGGAGAGCCCTTGGGGCGCAGCTGGCTCAGGTCGTGACCCACGCCGCCGCGGCGCTTCATGAGCTGCACCTGTTCCTCATCGATGCGCATGATGGCGCCATAAGAGTCGGCATCGCCGTCGAGGCCTATCACAAAGCAGTTGCTCAGCGAGGCCACCTGATGGTTGTTGCCGATGCCCGTCATGGGGCTGCCGGCAGGCACTATGTATCTGAAATGGTCTATCACATCGAACACCTCCTGGGCGCTCATCGGATTGTCATAGTTGTTCTCTATTCGCGCGATCTCATTGGCTATTCGCCAGTGCATATCTGTGGGCGTCTGCTCATAGATGTTGCCCGCGCTGTCTTTCATGGCATACTTGTTGACCCATACTCGGGCTGCCAGCTCATCGCCGTCAAAGTAGGCGAGCGTGGCACGGTATGCTTCGTCGTAAGAATATGTTTTCAGTTCGCTCATAACAAGTTGGATAATTATTATAATATGTCGGACTACAAAGCTACTACATTTTTTCAACATGAGCGAGCGTTTTCATGGAATTTTTCATAAAAGAAATCGATTATTTGTTTTCCGTTTTGGAAAACTTTAGATAACTTTGTCGCAGAAAAGTTTTCCAAAAAGATGACACAGTTTACTTCCAGGCGTTCCATACGCCGCTATACCCAGCAGCCCATTGACGAGGCGCTGCTCCATCGGCTGCTCAGCGATGCCGAACGTACCCAGACGATGGGCAACCTGCAACTATATTCGGTCGTAGTGACGCGCAGCGACGAGATGAAGGCGCGGCTCGCTCCCGCCCATTTCTCCCAGCCCATGGTGACCCAAGCCCCCGTGGTGCTCACCTTCTGTGCCGACTACAGGCGTACCACCCTGTGGGCAGAGCAGCGACAGGGCCATCCCGGATACGACAACCTGCTGAGTTTCATCAATGCCGCCACCGACGCACTGCTCTACTGCCAGACCTTCTGCAACATGGCAGAGGCCGAGGGGCTGGGGCTCTGCTTCCTGGGCACCACCGTCTACTGCCCCGAGGCCATCATCGACACCCTGCAGCTGCCCCCGCTGGTATTCCCCGTCGCCACCATCACTCTGGGTTGGCCCGACGAGCATCCGGCGCAGACCGACCGACTGCCGTTGAGCGCCATCGTGCACGAAGAGACCTACGCCGACTATACGCCCGAACGCATCGACGCCGCCTATGCCGAGAAGGAAGCCACCGAGGAGAACCGCCACTTCGTGGAAATCAACAACGTGCAGACCCTTGCCCAGATATTCACCGACATCCGCTACACGCGCAAGGACAACGAAGCCATGTCGGCCACGCTCATCAAGGCGCTGCGCCGACAGGGATTTCTCGACGACAGCCAGCCATAACCCAAACCCAGCACCCCACCCCACAAGACACGGGCAAGCCTCTATCCACAGAGACTTGCCCGTGTCTGCTGTTATAGGGAACAGCAGCAGGCGGCAAGGCTGCCAAGGCTGATGGCAATCCATGCATATTCTTACGCCAAGCCATATCGGTCGAGCCCAAAGCCCATTGACTCACGCCCGAAGCCCATTGACTCGCGCCCGAGAGCTCTTGGCTGGCTCGTATCAGAAGGCACGAGGCCACGTAACGAAAGGCACGGACTCACGTTTCAAGCGACACGAGCCCTCGTTTCAATCGACACGAGCCACCAGAGTTACCCTCCTGCTCAGCCGAGATTACCTCGTGACCGCCGGAGATAATCTCTGTACTCAAGTGATGACCTTGTGGAAGAAGGAGTATACTTACGGGAATGGCGGAAGCAAATCGGGGCCCTTCTGCCGAGGCCCTCCGCGCAGCCAGACATACGGGATAAAACGCAGAACGCAAATGCCGTGGGGGTGGGCATTTGCGTTCTGACTGTTATAGTAAGTTCTGATTCTACGTATGTCGTGGCCTCAACTGCGGCTTATCTGAAGACCCTTGTCACTGAGCGACATATCGACGAAGCGGGCATTGGCATTGAGACGGTTCTCACGGAGAATCTGCTTGATGCGGGCTGCAGCCTCGGGGTCTTTAGCCACCATGTAGAGGTAACCACCTCCACCGGCTCCGGGCAACTTGTAACCGAGACAGAGGTCATCGATGAGCGAGGTGAGGCGAGCCACCTCGGCTGGGTTGGTACCGCTGTCGAGCAGCTGGTTCTGCTGCCAGGTCTTGCGGACCAACCGGCCCATCTCGTCGAAGTTCTCGCGCTGGATGGCTTCAAACATATCGATGGTATGTTGCTTCATCTCGCGGAGCAACGCCAGTTCGTCGTGCTGGTTGAGGAACATGCGGCGCACAATCTCTGCAAGTATCTTCTTGGCAGTGCGGGTGATGCCCGTATAGTAGAGCAGATGACACGCGCGATACTCGGGCTGGGTGTAGAGAGATGACGGCAACCAGCGCACTACTGGGTTCTGGTCAAAGCCCTTGCCCGTCTGCAGCAGCTTGATGCCCTGGAGCAGACCGCCAAACTGGTCTTGCCATCCGCCGCCGGTGGTGAGGAGCTGTTCGAGCACAAGGGTGCGACGGCCAATCTCGTTCTTGTCCCACATGAGACCACAGAAGTCGTTGATGGCACCAAGTACGGTCGAAGCCAAGAGGCTGCTCGTGCCCAAGCCCGACCCTGCGGGAATGGCAGAGAGCAGCGTCACCTCGATACCACAGCCGAAGGCGGCAAGTTGCTGCGCCAACGACTGATACTGCTCAGCCGAATACTCGGGCAGGAAGCCCGCCAGCGCCAGTGCTGCTTTGGGTATGGAGAACGGACTGCCCACATGGTGGAAGTCGCGCAACTCTTCAAAAGTGGTGATGACCTCAGAAGCGCCGAGGTCGATACTGCGCAGGATGATATGATGGTCGCGGCAGGGCTTGACATAAGTCTGCAGAGGCGGCTGACCATTGAGCTCGATGGCGAGGTTGATGACATTGCCGCCCTCCATAAGGCAGAAGGGAGGGGTGTCAGTCCAGCCGCCAGCGATGTCGATGCGCACAGGGCTGCGACCCCATACTATCTGGTCGGAGTAGACCGAGAGACGGGGATGTTGCTTCTCGGCGAGCACGGTCTGGGTGAGGCCTTCGCGCAGCAGACTGAAGGCGCGGCCCTCGCTTTCGGAGCCGTCCTTGCCATTGAGCCGCTGCAACTCGGAGCGGAACATGGCATCGTGGATGCGGGTGAGCAGAGGCTCGTCGGCAGGCAGAGGTGTAGGCTCGGCTATGTGGTTGGCGGCAAACTCATGGGCGGCATCGTCGAGGTCTACCTGGTAGAACACGCTGTGGGCGTAGTTGTGGGAGAGGAACGACCAGTTCTGCGCACGGTTTTCCCTGCGCTGCTCGACGAGACGACGCAGATTGGCCTGGGCCGAAATCTCGTCGGCGCTGAGACGCTGGGCCTCGTTCCATACCACGCGGCCACCCTGCTGATAGGGCTCGTTGAGCATCCATCTCAGCACAAGGCCGGCGTCGTTGATATTGTCGACCACGGGGAAGATGCGGGCTGACTGCAGGTCGTCCTTGCCCTCGATGGCGGCGGCATCGATACCGCGCTCTTCGGCCCAGCGGGTGAAGGGTTCACCCAAGTATTCGGTCACACCATCGGTGATGTCGCCGCGGAACTTGTCGTTGAAACCATAGGGGCGTATGGCGTAGCTCTCGTCGCCGATGGGCACGATGTCGACACACTGGCCGGGACGGAGTTCTATCTTCCACTGGTTGCGGGGCACACCAGTGATGATATTCTCATGGGCTATGGTCCACTGGGCGCTCACACAGCTGTTTTCTATCCAGAGGTTCTGGTTGTGTTCGGTAATCTTAATCTCCACTTCTGAGTTCTGGGTGAACATGGAGGGATGGGGCTTGAGCGAGTGGTGCATGATCTCGCGCTGGTCGTTGACGACATTCTGGATGTCAAGCATAGACGAGACTATCTCGTGCGACGTACCGAAGTGATAGAACTCTCCGCCGGGCAGAGGCAGTATGGCCACCTTGAGGTCGTTGACCTCGGGGTCGTCGATGGTGGGGTCGGTGCCGAGACAGCAGCCAAACTCGCCGTACATGTCATAGTTGGTCACCTCGCCGTCGCGCATAGAGCGGCGCATGAGCACCTTGACGGCGCGGTCGGACAACAGCCATACGCCGATGTCGGTCAGATAGAAATGCTCTTTCTGCAGCTGACCCAGTGTCTGCATCGATGGCTTCTGAAGCATACACTTGAGCTGGGTGGGAGTCTGGCGGGAAGAGACAAAGACGCCGTGGTCCTTGGCTATTTCGGGTCCGAGCCACAGGCCATAGCACACCACGTCGGCATCGGGGATGGGCTGGAGCGCCTGGGTAGCGCGGATGTAGACATCGCCGCTGACAATCATCGTGCGCAGACCCTCGGGCGCCTGGTTCATGATGCGCTGATAGAGGGGCACCTGCAGGGAGAGCAGGTCTTGAGACAGGCGCTGGCCGCGCTCCCATCTGAACACGGGAATGGGCGTGAGTATCTTGCCCGAAGGGGCGTATGAGGGCAGTCTTCGGCTCTGTCCGCCGGCATGGAGCAGCAGACGACGGTCGGCAGCGAGCCACTCGTCGAAGCTACGGCCATTGCCATGGGCTTCGTAGCACGCCTGGAGCAGCCAGGTGGTGCCGCCACCCGAGCCGAGCTTGCGGCCCACGGGGTCGTTGGTGCAGAACCATTCGGTATCAGACAGACCGGTTATGTCATGGAAACATCCCACCAGATTGGGGGGCAGGGAGAGCAGTTTCTTCATATCTTATAGAGTATTAATGTGTCGTTTGATTATTCTTCTTGCGGCGCCAGGTGTCGTAGAGTCCGCCCACAATGATGAGCAGCAGCACCACATAAGCCACATAGGCTATGGTCTCGGTGGTATCGACGCTCTTGGGGAAGAAGGCGAGCTTGACCTGATGCTTGCCGGCAGGCACGCGGAGCGCGCGCAGGATGTAGTTGACACGGCCCAGCTCGGCAGGCTGTCCGTCGATGGTGGCGGTCCATCCGGGATAGTAGACCTCGGAGAAGACGAGCACGCCGCCCTTGTCAGAGCTTACCTCGTAGGTCAGCTGGTTGGGCTCATAGGCGAGGAGCTTGGCCACAGAGTTCTTGTCTTGCGCCACAGCCTCGCCCAGCACGTCGGCAAAGCGCTTGTCGGCCACAGCCTCGTGGCGCAGGTCAATCTGGCCTATGCGCTCTATCTCCTGGTTGGCGTTGTCGGCAAAGGTGAGCCGGTCTACAAACCATGCGTTGCCGTAGGCATAAGGATTGAGCAGAGGCACGGTCTGTCCGCCCTGCAGGGGGACGATGATATACTTGGTGTTGAGCATATTGAGCACGGGGAAGAGCGAGTCGCCGTTGACGCGGGTCATGTCTCCGTCGCTGTCGGCCACCGCCTTCATGATGCGCGACATCTGGGGATTGATATAAGCCTCTATCATCTCCTGGTAGCGGCGCAGCTTGGCGGCATGATAGCCTCCGATGCTCTTATGGTAGTAAGAGGTCTCGTTCTCGTTGAAGGTATTGGTGGCGAGATTGAGCACACGATAGTCCAGACCCTTGTCCTTGAGGATGAGCTGGTCGGTGTGGCTCATGGGCTGGGGTGCCTCGCGCACGCTCTTCTCTACAAACATGCCGTCATTGAGGTAGCGCTTGTTGACCTGCCACATGTCTACCAGGCAGAGCACTCCCACGCCGGCAATCATATAGGCAGCCTTGAGCTTGTTGATGCGGAAGAGCAGCAGCATCACCACGCCCACGGTAACAATCCAGAACGAGCGCCAGCAGTCGGCAGTCATCACGGCCTGACGCATCTCGGTGAGATTGGCCATAAGGGCGTGACGATACTCGTCGGGTATCTGGCCGAGCGCCACACGCTCGGACGAAGAGATGAAGTCGTTGAAGAAGAAGCCGGGCATGAGGGCGAAGAGCAGAGCCACGCCGGCGGTGAGGCCGAAGCTCACGTAGACCCAGCGCATATTGCGGGTGAGCACCTGCGGGTCTTCCACGATGCGGCGCAGCGCCATCATGGCAAGCAGAGGGATGGTAAACTCGGCTATCACAAGGATAGACGCCACGGTGCGGAACTTGGCGTAGAGGGGCACATAGTCGAGGAAGAAATCGGTAAAGGGCATGAAGTTGCGACCCCACGAGAGGAGTACACTCAGCACGGTGGCTGCGAGCAGAGCCCACTTCATGGGCCCCTTGACTATGAAGAGACCGAGGACGAAGAGCATGAGCACAAAGGCACCCACGTAGACGGGGCCGCTGGTACCGGGCTGCTCGCCCCAGTACTGTCCTATCTGCTGGTAGATGGGGTAGAACTCAGGGTTGGCCTTCTCCATAGCGGTCTCATTGGCTGCGAGGGGCACAGAGGCGCCTCCCTTGACATTGGGGATGAGCAGCGTCCATGTCTCGTCGATGCCGTAGCTCCACTGGGTGATGTAGTCGCGGTCCAGTCCACTGCTGGTCTGGTTGGCGGCGTTCTTCTTGACCAGCTCGCTCTTTCCGCGCATGCTCTCCTGGCCATACTGCCAGGTGTGGTAAAGGTTGCTCAGATTGATGCAGATGCCCAGCGCGGCGCCCACGAAGCAGACGGCGGTGGCTTTGGCAAAGCGGTCGAGGCGGTGGCTGCGGATGGCCTCAACGAGGAAGGCTATCACCATGAAGAGGATGATGAACAGATAGTAGTAGGTCATCTGCACGTGGTTGGCCTTGACCTCAAAAGCGGTGAAGATGGCTGTGAGCAGCAAGCCGCTCAGGTAGCGACCGCGATAGGCCAGCACCACGCCGGCAATCATGGGCGGAAGATAGGCCAGCGCCATCACCTTCCAGATGTGGCCCGCGGCGATGATGATGAAGAAGTACGACGAGAACGCCCAGATGATGGATCCCAGCACAGCCAGCTCCTTGCGGAAGTCGAAGGCGCGCAGCAGGATGTAGAAGCCCAAGAGGTAGGCAAAGACGTACCACACATTCTCGGGAAGCCACAGATGGTAGGCGTCCATGACCTTCTGCAGACCGTTGGTACTCGAATACGACGGCGCAGTCTGATAGGTGGGCATGCCGCTGAATGTGGCGTTGGTCCAGCGCGACACTTCGCCGGTGCGGGCGTGATATTCCGACTGCTCCTGACCAGCTCCGCGACCCGCCGACGAGTCGTGGCGGTAGAGGATGCGGCCGTCAAGGTCGGCAGGCATGAAATAGACAAACGCAATCAGCGCAAACAAAACTACTGCGGCTGCATCGAGCCAGTATTTCTTCAGTATATTCATTGTTGTTGGTATTGTTTACTCCTCGCCCGTTAAGGGCTGTAAGTATTAATGTATTATAAATCGCTGCAAAGATAATGAAAATATGAGAATAAGCCAACATAATCGGCAATTAACGTGACTTTTGTCCTTCTGCCGGCGGCCTGGCGAGCATCCGCTGCCACCGTCGGCGTGACGGCAGAGGCGACGGGCAGCGACGGCTACCTGTCTGCGAGCAGTTTGTCCATCAGCCGTGGCATGGCGTAGCCCTCGCGCTCGTCGGGGGTCGCCCAGCGATATTCCTTCAGCAGCTGCGCTATCGGCGGGAGGCCATAGGGCAGCGGCTCATGGTCTGTCAGACGGGTAGCGTCGATACGGATGAGCTGGGCATAGATGGTCTGGTGGGTGAGCACATGCTTGACCACGCGCCCGGCATCGTCGAGCGACGCGGCGTCGCCCTCTACGAGCACAGGTTCCCACAGCGATCGCCAGATGTCATCGGTGCCGCGGCGGTGGAAGAGCACCTCGTGCGCGCGCGTAATATAATAATAGGTGAAGTAGCGGTCGCGGTGCTTCACACGGCCCTCCTTGACGGGGAAGGAGGCCGTCTGCCCGAGGCGGCGAGCCTCACACATGTCGGCAAATGGGCAGCTGCCGCAACCGGGACCTTTGGGTTTGCACTGCAGGGCGCCAAAGTCCATCATGGCCTGGTTCCAGTAGCCTGCCTCGTCGGTCGGGCAGAGCGCGTCGGCCAACTGCTGAAACTCGTGCTTGCCCTGGGTAGAGTCGATGGGGGTCGAGATGGCGAAGATGCGGGCAAGGATGCGATAGACATTGCCGTCGACGGCGGCATGGGGCAGCCCGAAAGCCATCGAGGCGATGGCGGCAGCGGTGTAGTCGCCCACTCCCTTGAGGCGGCGTATCTCCTGGTAGGTATCGGGAAAGGCTCCGCGCTCCACTATCTGCCGTGCTGCGGCGTGGAGATTGCGTGCCCGCGAGTAGTAACCCAGTCCTTGCCACAGCTTGAGCACCTCGTCTTCGCTGGCAGCAGCCAGGTCTGCCACGGTAGGATAGGCGTGCATGAACCGCTGCCAGTACTTCGTGCCCTGGCTGATGCGTGTCTGCTGGAGGATAATCTCGGAAAGCCAGATGGCATAGGGATCGCCGCATCCGCGCCAAGGGAGTTCGCGCCAGTGGCGATGAGCCCACTTGAAGAGAGCGGCCGAAAATGCTTTATTGTCCATAATCGTCACAAAATTACGCATTTTTTTCACCTTACTGGCGGCTTTCTCGCTTTTTCTGCCTATCTTCGCAGCAAATAATCAGAAAACCATCAAGCGTATGACCACCACCCTCTTCTCGCGCCCGCTATGGGCCATAACCCTCATGTCGGCTCTCGTGCTGACTGGTTGCAAACCCAAGACTTCGGCTGCCGACGCCACACCGCAGGAGAAACGGGCGGCAGCGGCTCTGGCCCAGCCTGCCACGGAGGAGGAAATCAAGACGCGCTGTATCTCGATAGAGCGCGCCATAGACATAGCCGACCTCGTAGAGACGAGCGGCACAGCGGTGAAGGGACTGCGCGAGGCCGGGAAGGTGGACGAGATGATGGTCGAGATGGGCTATGTGCGCAGCGCCATCAACGAAATCTACCAGGTGGGACGCGCCACCATCTACACCCAGGGCTGCGACGCCGACGAGATGGGGAGCATGGTCAACGTAAGTAGCGACAAGGCCACGCTCGTAGCCATAGCCGGCGCCGGCCAGCCCGCCACGGCTCCGCTCGTGAGTATTTCGATGACCGACGAAGAGGTGTGGAACAAGCTGCGCCACGAGATGGGCGCGCTGGGGTTCCAGGGTCCTGAAGGCGAGTTGTCCAACGGCCACGGCTACAAGATTTTCGCCGACCGCTTCTTGAGCGGCAACGGTTTTGTCATCCACTTGAGCAGAGAGCAGTGAGCCGATGACAGAAGCATGAGTAGCCCATCGTGGACGCTACGCAGCCCCGGCAACTCTGTAGGAGTTGCGCTTCACCAGCCCAGGGTTGAGGCGTGCAGCGCCTCTACCCATGACGGCGGTATTATTAGCCCATTGTGGACGGTACGACCCCCCGGCAACTCTGTAGGAATTGCTGCTTCCCCAGCCCAGGGTTGAGGCGTGCAGCGCCTCTACCCATGACGGCGGTATTATTAGC